>LWDU01043051.1_pt1 | contig 25620 bp, 20 predicted proteins | sample 727161 | NCBI WGS metagenome assembly LWDU01 (sample SAMN04566230, study PRJNA314399) | hydrothermal vent metagenome | isolation source: deep sea hydrothermal plume seawater | place: Mexico: Gulf of California, Guaymas Basin | collected 2004-07-11
GAAGCCGTCGTCACCGAAGCCTTCATCACCGAAGCCTTCGTCACCGAAGCCGTCGTCACCAAAGCCTTCGTCACCAAAGCCTTCGTCACCAAAGCCTTCGTCACCAAAGCCTTCGTCACCAAAACTCTCCTCTGAATTTTCTTCGGCATAGGCGTCAGCTGCCTGAGCTGAACTTAAAGCGGACTCTAATGCTGCGATTACCTGTTCCTGGAAATTTACTGATTCGGGTTGTTTTCCTTCGTTAATTGATTTGTGAGCCTTAACAGCAGCTTTGCCTGCTTCTACGAGAGCGTCTCCGATTCCCTGCTCGAAGGTAGCTTCAGGCCCAATACCGAACGGAAGTTCTCCTGGCTTAATTGGGGCAAAAGGGTCGTCGTCAGCGAAAGGATCATCATCAGCGAAAGGATCATCCTTAGCAGCTTCGAAGATATCTTTTTTTTCTCCTTCTTTGGGATCATTTACTTGAGTTTCTCCGGAAGGACCTTCGGGCTCTTCTTTGGGTTTATAGTCTGGTAAATTTGTCTTCCTGACATCAGTGATCTCATTGGCAATGCCGATTTGTCTGGCTTCAAGTTCTGACCTTTTGTCATTAAATAAGTTTAATTTTGGAGCATTTGCATCAGCCACCGGAGGTTCTGTGTCTTCCTTTAATTCTCTTTGCACTGCGATCAGGTGCAGGATGGCATTAATTAGGTCATCAAAGCTGTCCTCTTCGGCGCTAAGAATTTTTTGTGCTATGCGAAGGGCCTCTATGGCTTTGCTCTGATCAGTTCCGGCAGCGAGTGCCTGATCTTTTAATATATTATCGACGGCCGAAGACATTAGAGCTTCCGGATCAGTTCCAGTAAGTGATTTTTCGGTAGCCTCAAAACGATCTCCAGCGGCAGTCCCTTTGGAAGCTTCTTTTGACTCCACAAGGAGGTCAAAAAATTCAGCGTACCGGTCAATTACCCCTTCCTGAACTCTTAAGAGGCGACCCCTATCCAGATTCTTCGAATCAGGGTTAACTTGCATTTTACGGATCCAGTCTATGGAGCCTTTCTTTAAACGTTCCTCGGCTTTGATGATTTCAGATAATTCTCTGATCAGACGATCATCAACTAGGATTGATTTTGCTCCTTCGAGTACCTTGTCTAAATTAGCAATAACTTTTCCGATATCTTCATCTGCTCCCTTTATATGAGGCAGCGAACCGTCAATGTTTGCTTGAGCTTGACGGAGTTTTTCTGCAACTGAGGGCACATCTGTTCTTGCAACGGTAAGAAGGAGTGTTCCTGTTTTCTCTAATTCTTCTCCGTTCCCTTGTTCGATTAGTCCATTAGACTTTAAGTCTGACAGTAACCATTTCATGCGCTTAGCGATGGTTCTGGTCCTTCTCCCTACATTATCCTGTCTCCGCGCTTCTTTGGACAGTCTTGGGGCAGTCTGTAGCAGGTCAGCGTTTGGGTCAATAGGACGTTGAGGAACTTCAGGGGTGCTCACTTCTTTTTTGGCGGCCTCTTCTTTTGGAGTGGGTTCCTCTGGGTTGGTTTTTTTCTCGTCCTGCGCGCGTGACATGCCGCAGAAGAGGAACGTGACTGCTAATAGGATTGAGACTGGATTCATGCTGGAATGTTTCATTTTTCTTCGCTTTCCTGTTCTATGAGTTGTTTTACCTGAGTCGAGGCAGTTTCTTCACTGTCACGAGCCCTTTTAATTTCATCCTGCTGACTTGCCAACTCAGCTCTATACCATTGCAGATACCTTTCGGGTGTGACAATTGATATTTTGCGGGCCACGGACTGTCTAACATGCTTCTTTTCACCGGGGAACAAATCTTCAACCTCAATTTGGTATAAAATCTGATCGCCGGGCTTCAGTTCTTTAATGTGATCTGAAATTTTCCACTCATACATATTTGCTCCTGAAGATTTTCCTTCAAAATCATGTATTTCCTTTTTGGTATTTTCACTTTCTCCATCACTTTCCCTGTCTCCCCTCTTGATTGTGTAGATGAGATGTGCTTTTCCGAGTCCATAATCATCAGTGCCCTTGTAATTGAGATTTACTATTTTCTTGTCTGTAGCAAAACCGTCTGAGCTTGGGGCTATGAGTTGAACTTCTGGCAAAGTGTCATCAATGACTCTGATATTATTCCGGACGTCTCCATACTCAAAGTCCTTACCGCTTTCGCCTTCGATCCATTGGAACGCGTAATTGAATGCCTTATCTGCCTTTCTGGAAAAAGTAATTAATTTACCACCCTGACTGATCTCAGCATCGATTGTTTCATCTTCACCGACTCTGACCTGCATTGCCTTCACTTTGGTTTGAGTGGTAATTTTCCATTTCAAGGTCGTGTCCTGCGGAGTGTCCAGTGTTAATTCGGATACGGTTTCTGGATCTTTAGTTATGTAATCCGGAAAGATCTGTTCGATTTGATAGCTCTTGATATTTGGAGACTTGATGACTTGAATGTCGTAGACTTGACCCTTGTCATCATTGACTCTGACGTAAAATTCAGTGTCTTCAGTAATGTCTTTGAGGACCCTCTCATAGGTCAGTTTGTCATTGGCTAGTGGATCCATGTCTTGAGGTATTGAGGGCCATTTTTCTGAGCCTTTGGTTCTGACATAGAGTTTGCCTTGTGGGACCGTTTTTAGATCTGTAAATACTGTAATGTTCAGAGACTCGCCGAACTTTACTTTGAAAGATTCCCCGGCTTTCATTTCCTGCCCCTCGACATGCACTTTTTCAATTATTGTCTGTGTAGGATAGTTAACATTTACACCTCTTAATCTCTTGAGTAGGGTCCCTACCTGCTCATCCCATTTAACACTTATCCCAGCGAAAACGATTATGATTGTGGCGCTGATTGCAAAGACTCTATAAATTTGGTCCCAAGATACAATTTCCTGAAAATTAATTGATTCGGTCTTCTCATTGGCTTTTTCCTTGATCGCCTGAACGATTTCCTCGGAAGTGTTACTGGTCGAATCTGCTGCTGAGAGTTCGGTATAAGTAATGAGGATGGAGGATAATTTAGGATTCTTGGATTCGACCTGAAGTGCTGTTCTTACAGCATTATACGGCTTGAGATACCGAAACCATTCCCGATAAATGACAAAAGCGATAATGCCAATATTGATGACCATTAAACCGAGGCCATAACGGTTATCTCCGATCCCTTTCCAGATTAATAAATCCACGATCAGGTCCGTAATTATTAATGAGACGATCCAAATCAGTGATCTTACGAGGCCCCTGGTATGAATGAAACGTCTCTCATTGCTCCAAGCTTCCTTGAGCTTGTCATCTATGTTTAGTTGATATCCTTCTTGCATTTTATTTTAAGGAAAGTTTATACGAGGTTTTCTCTGCGTCTGAAGAACCATTCGGTTCCCGCAAAGAGGAGTACCAGGATGAATAAGATTTCCTTATCCCATAGTTCTTCGATAATTTGCACTTCGTTATCTCTTGGTTTTTCACTATTGAAGTCATCCTTGAAGCCGGAGATAGCTATTTGATTCAACTCTTTGCCGCCGGAGATTTCCGCAATTTCTTTTGCAATGTCCGGTCTGGCTCCTGTTTCCCTGTCTTCTGGATTTATGGTTGCCACCTCAAATTCCGGACTATTTGCTCGGCTCTCATCGGAAGGTTCTGCCTTAAGGACATAGGCACCGTCCTTGCCTGCTACATGAGCACCTGAAAAGAGACCATCAGTTCCTGGTACTGGGCTCAGTTGGATTTCGGAAGAAGAGTCTGGCGATCCCTTAGGTTCAATGAGGACCGTGTATTCTTCGATGTCAGTAACAGGTTCAAAAGATTCAGTGAGCACATTAGCGTAAATTTGTACCGTGTCTCCTTCACTGAAGCTGGCCCGGTCCGTCTCGATGGTGATTTGCTTATTCTGTCCCAGAAGTCTTGATAGTGTCAGGAACTGAATGGTTTGTCCCCAGAACCGTGCGTGGTACCGGTCACCGACCTCAAGTCTCATTCTCCACAAATCCTCAGTGCCCACAAAAAGGCTCTTTCCGGTACCATAACGTTGCCATGCTACGAGCGGGTACTGGTCAAATCCATCAGGTGAACCGGAATGAGTGAGTAGAACTGTCGCGCCTGCTTTTGCTCCATCCACTGGTGGGAGTTGGTGCATGCGGTTCACTTTTTGCCAGATTCTGTCGGTCGTGTCATCTGACAAGGACAGTGAGGTGGACTGGCTGAGTCGGCCCGCCGAAGTTACTACCGGATAAGTGCCGTTAGGAACTGGATTCCAGCTTCCTGCCCCGATTTTTATCGGCAAGATGTTTGCGATTGCGGTGTCCTTGTAGGATGTGGGTGCAGCTACTGGGCCGGCAAGCATCATTAGGGATCCTCCGCGTTCCTTCACAAGTTCATCAATGAGTTCTAACTGTTCGGTATTGAAGTAACCGGCCGGAACGTCCCCAAGTATAATGAGGTCATACTTGAATAGGTCTTCTTTATTTTGAGGTAATGCTCCGATGTGACGAGGAGAGGAGCCTGCCAGAGCCGGGTCTCCCTGCGTCATGAGAAATCTGACATCGAGCCTTGGGTCTCTGAGTAGAACCCATCGGAGATAACGGAATTCCCACCTTGGTATTCCCTCAACGTAGAGGACTTTAATTTTTTCATCAAGGATCCTGACGCTGTGGGAGGAGGAATTGTTTTTGTCAGTGGTTTCATCATTGAATGCGGCAGCTGAAACTTCTAGTTCAACGGTTCCTGATTCCTGTTCGGGAACGAATATCAGTTCCGCGAACTGGATTCCGTCCTTCAACTTTACTTGCTGCGAAGGTTGTTCGTTTCCATCAATCTTAAGAGTAATATTAACGGTCCTTTCATTGTAACCTTTTGACTCGATCTGAACCCTCAGAGGGACACGGTCTCCCTTAAAAACAACATCCGGTCCAATAATCTTCCTGACATGAATGTCAGGTGGGGAGGGGAGTCCAAGAGATACTGTGTAAATTGGGATTCCCTGAGTGGACAGTGACCGGGCTGATTCGACTGGGTCCTTGCCTTTGACGGAGATAAAATCGCTGAGGACCATGACTCCAGCCACTTCCCGGCCTGCGAATTTGCCTACTGCTTCATTAATTGCAGATCCGATCTCAGTGCTTTCTCCTTGCGCGTTCAGATCAAGGCTGATGGATTGGGTTTCGGTTTCCTCGGCCTCGCCTACTTTTTCATCTTCTTTGATGGGTTGGAGCTGGCTGTCGAAAGTGAAAATATTCACATTGAATTTATCCTTCAGGTCACTAATTACATTAGTGTTTTCAAGTGTTGCTTTTGCGAGTTCGATCCGGCTCGGATTACCGATCCTAGTTTGGATCTCATTTGCCTTGCCAGGATCAAAGGGGTCAGTCGACTTGATTACTCCGAGGGCCCTCGCTGCTTCCTCAATGGAATTAGCGTTTCTCTGATCCTTGGTGGCCATACTGCTAGAGGTATCTATGAGGACCAGCATATTTCTTTTGTAGGAGTTGGACTTTGTGATTTTAGCGAACGGGCCCATGAATATGATGATGAGGACCAGCAAAGCAAGACCCTGACACACTGTCATTATGATGCGTCTGCTTTTTGGCAACTGACGTTCCGAGCGGTAAAGGTAAACAGAGAAAATAACAGCAAGGATGATGAGGGTAAGCGCTATGACGGGTCCATGACTCCATCCGATTGTTAGCGAGTCGATTTTCTGATCGCTTTCTAGGCCAAGAATTTTTTCGAGCATTGTTGTTAAGATTTTTCTTAAGTTCTACGGGCCGCGGCCACGTTACTGAGTTGAAGTGAAGTGGCGATGTCTGTCTCGCCCTTGCTTATTTTATTGGTGAATATTTTTGCGAGTATCGATTGTGTTGCGAAGCAGAGAATGCATAGCGTAAGCAGCCACTTGGTCAGATCACTTCCCTTACGCGCATTCTTAATTTTCTGCTCGGGTGCTCCTTCAAGGATCGACACATTTTTCATTGCTCCTATTGTTTGCTCAAGTACATCAGGAGCAACAACTCGCACATCGGATTCTGATGGATCGGAATTGGCAGCGATGGCTCCAAGGACCGAGTCCTGTAATCCTAGGATCTGATAGATTCCACTTTCGCTTATATGTTCTGCTTTGATTTCAGCTTTGAAACTTTCATTTGTCAGTGAGGTTAACTGGACTGAAGGCTTGTTCGTATCTGCGGTGCCCTCAGAATCTGCACTCAATTTACCGAGGGCGGCACTGGCAGGCTTGGCCCCTGTGATACTGATTGTTTTGGTTTTATTTATTCTTGCCAATCTTGAGTCAGGCTTACTGGTCATTGTGGTTGCGGCCTGCTGTATTATGATAGCATAGACAGGATGCACTACCAGTTCGCTCCAAGATCTGTCAGCACTCGTCGCACATAAAATGACCGACCCCTCACCGACGGTCTTTGACACAAGAATTGGCGCATTGTTTTCTACTAAGCTCAGGATGACCTGAGATCCCGGTAACGGTTCGATACTGACAATGCTTTTGACTTTTGCATCATTGACCATTTCCTCAGTCATGGATTTTACGGCCCGCGCAAGTGGATGATCCGAGTCAGGAAATGCTAATGACCATTGGCCTTGATTTTCCTCATCACTGCTTGTCTTTTGTCCAATTTTTCCAGGCAATATACTGTCCTGGTCATTACCAAAATTTTGTTCATATTTTTCAGGATTAATATTGTCACCCGCGAAAACAATGAGTCCTCCACCGTCGCTGGTGAACTTTTTCAAGCGTTCCGCAATTTCAGCGGAAGGTGCCGATACGTTTGCGAGAATTATGATGTCATAGTCATTAAGTTTTTCCAGAGTCAGGTCAGAGGAATCAACAGAAGTGACCTGTATTCCGTTCTCTTCGTCTCCGCTACTCAATCTGAGTGCGCTTTCTAGGAAAAAGAGGTCGTTATTCTGTGTTCCTAGGCCGCCATCAATGGAGTCAGTGGCACAAAGGACTCGCACTCGAGGACGCACATTGACGACGGTGTGGCGGGAGTTGTCCTCTCCAAGACTGTCCTTTGAAATTTTCGCGGTGATACTGAGGTCCCCTGGTTTTTCATAATTTGCCAAGAAAGGAACTACTTTAGATTCACCGGACCCGATCGTTCCCAGTGTTTGTCTCCTTACAAGGTTATTGTTCTGGTAAAATTCGATGTTGCCCGCATCAGCGTCATTTGTTCCAAAGTTCTTAACAGTTGCTTCGAATCTAGCTACACCTGAATTGTTTAATGAGCCTGACACGTAATTCAGTGAGGTGACACTGCGATTCTCATCACCTTCTGAGTTTACTGGGATTATATAAATGCTTGCGGGGATTTCACCGAGCATGTTTTTAGCTTTACTTGAGAGGCCAATCCAGTCCGATTGCTGAGCATCAGTGATGATATGAATTTCCTTTGTCCCTGCTTTCATTTCATCAGACATTTCCTTGAGTAAGGGGATGCTGTTTTCGAGATTGCTTTGATGAGTGGATGCGCCCGAGCTCTTGGCTGTATCTAGAACATCGTTCACCTTATTTGCGTCATAGTCAGCTGCTCTTAGTGGAACTTTTTTCTGATCATCAATTTCTCTTTCATTTAGAAAAACAATGCTGACTTTGTCTCCAGGTGATGCTGTTCCAAGGACCTTCCGGGCCTTTTCGATGGCCTTTTCGAACCTTGTAGTGGCTCCATGATTCATGCTTAAAGAATCATCTATAGCGACAACCATGCCCACTCTCTGGTCACCTACGAGTGACGAATCCTTGAGGATTGGTCTGAGTAATGCTGCTGCAAGTAATAGTAATGTCAGGCAACGAAGTAAAAGAATAATGAAGTCTTCGAGTCTGATCTGACCTGACCTGACGACGAGCGCTCTTCTGAGGAGCTCCATGGCTGCCCAGTCCGTTTCTTTTTTATTTTTTCTGTAAAGGAGGTGGATGATGATCGGAACGGATACTCCGATTACAGCAAGTGTTCCCCATACTGGAAATAGATTTAGGAATGACATTTAAATTATGTGCCTTTGGTTTTGGTTTGAGTGGTTTCTTGATTTGCAGATAAGGAGACGAAGTGCGCGTCTCTTAGCTCAATCGCACAGGGAAATATTAGCCTGCCCTGAAAATTAACTTTGAGCTCCAGTTCCGATCCAGGCTCAATTATTATTTGTACGAGCTGTTCTTTGGAGTCGGGATTAATGTTGGTTGTCGTATTTTTGTCCAACGTGCCGAGTGAAGTGGTCACTGAACCTCTGTTCCCTTGTCCAGGAACTATTGTTGAGCGGAATATAATTTTTCCAGGGCTTAGCTCTGGAACGGAATAGGTTATCCGTGATTCGGGGTTAATTTTCAACGAAGTGATTGAGGATTTTAAAGATTTGATTAGCTTTGGTGATGGTGGAGGTATGATTGGACCGATGGCCTTGTAGGTTTTGGCTCTGAGGTCGGATAGCCAGGCGACATTTTTAGGTCTGCGTTTCAGACTGTGGATTCCATTCAGAGGGAATCGAAGTTTTCCAACAATGTCATGAGTCACGGAAAGATGATCTCCTGCCTCATCGATGATCACATCACCACGCAATCTGGTTCCATCCGCTAGTGCCAGTTCATCTTTGGTATTAGTTTCTTGTGATCTTTGATCACTGACAACAAAGCGTCGAATGCCTTGTCTGGGTATGGGGATGATTCCTAAGGGGCTTTCAATAGCGATGTCTTTTTCTCTGATCCAGATTAGTTTGCCCGGGATAGGTTCTCCCTGAAGGCGGTACAGTGTGCTTGGTTGGGTTCCATTATCAGGACTCTTTTCTTTCTTATTAAATTCAAGCATCCAGATTTGGTTCAACGGAATGGACTGATTTCCGGCGAAACTGGTTTGAACGTTAATTTTCTGGTTCTCGATACCTGTAATTTTTCCGTACCACACTTCGCCATTTCTGAGTCGGATAAAATCCGCATTTCCCTGAAACGTGACTGGTTTGTTTGTGAAAATGCTTAAAGTGTTTTCAAATGGAGTTGATTCATTTTTGTCATTGGTGATTTTGCCTTCCTTTAGATTAAATGGCCCACTAATTCTTTTTCCTGAATCAATGAGCTGAGCAAAACCCGCATCAATTGTTGGCAGTATAGGAAGATTGGAAATTGTTCTTTTTCCTTTGTTCTGATTGGTTTGAACTATCTGGTCCAAATTGATGTGCCCCCAGATACTTGTCGCGTTGTCAATGATTTGAAACCTAGCCTCTTTATTTATAAATTCTCTGACGTCAAAGCTGACGGGCTCAAAAATATCCGAATCATTTCCGGTGACTGTTCTGGTCACTTTCCCTTCAACTATTAAGTTGGCCTGTAGCTTTGTTTCTGAGGATCCTCCGCTTAGCAAAAAAGAAATAAAAGGCTTCTGAATCTGAAAAGGAGGACTGGTGAGTGATCCGACCGATTTAGGATTTTCGGTCACACTGGTCAAAAACCATTTACCTTCATAGCGGCCTACTCGGGCTCTTAATTTTCTCGAGCCATGACTGTACTCACGATTGAATGCATCGCCCTGAAATTGCCAACCCCATGCCCTCATTCTCCCGAGATCCTTCTGCTCGAAGTTAGTGATAAGAAGATCACCGTTTGATAATTGGGTAGAGGTAGGATCATCCGCTTCCTTTGCGGAAGAGACACGATAGTTTGCGGCGATAATCAACGCGATTATTGTCAGGCTTTTTATCACTCTATTTTTTACTTAGATTTTGCCATTGCCGATCTGCGAAGCAGGTAATCGGATATGGTTTTTTCTACAGGATCCTTAGTGTTAACTAGGACGTAGTCGACTTCGTTCTTCGCGCAGGCACTCTTGATCTCGCCAATGAATGACTCCAGCTCTTTGAGATAATTCTCTCTGACCCTAGCAGGTTGAGTTACGAGTTCACCTTCACCTTCGAGTCCCAAAAACTTCCACATTCCGCTCAATGGAAAATTTAACTCATAGTCATCCAGAAGGTGAAAGAGGATTACGTTATGTCCGCCATATCGGAGATGGCTGAGGCCATTCATGAATTCTTCGATATTATCGAAGAGGTCCGAGAATAGCATCACAAAACCTCGCTTACTCATGCGGTGAGCAAAGTCGTGCAAGATTCCTCCAACATTTGTGCGTGGACGTGGCTCCAGGAGTTCGAGCTGATCTGAGATGTCATTGAGGACACTCATGTTGCTCTTTGGGTTGACGTAATTACTAAGTTCGCCATCGAACATGCCCACGCCGGCCGAGTCTCCCTGCTTAACTGTCAGGTAAGCAAGGCTCGCTGCCATGAACTTAGCGTACTCGAGTTTTGTCAGTCCATTTGATTTTGAACCGTAAGTCATTGATTTACTGCCATCGACAAGCAGATTTGCAATGAAGTTAGTCTCGGCGTCGAACTGTTTAATATAATAGCGATTGAATCGTGCATAGGCTTTCCAGTCAATGTGACGAGTTTCATCACCTGCTACGTATTGCCTGTAGGCCGAAAATTCACTACTAATGCCCCTGGCAGGGCTCTTGTGTGAGCCGATTCTTAGTCCTTCAACGACCTGCCTCGCAACGATTTCGAGGCTGCCCATTTGCTTGAGCTGTTCAGGGTCTAGATATTTTTTCTTATGCTGCGCCATGGAGTTCTTCGCCCTCAGGTGTCACGTCAATGAGTTGTTCAATTATTGAGTCAGTCGTTTCTCCGTCTGACTGGGCAAGGAAGTTTAATCCCATGCGGTGGCGAAGGACTGGCTTAGCGAGAGCTTTAATGTCATCCAAGGACACATTAACATTACCGTTGAGTGCGGCTCTGGCCTTGGCCCCAGTGATTAAGTTAAGGCAAGCCCTTGGGCCGCATCCCCAGGACACATAGTTCTTTACAACATCAATTTTATTGTCTTCGTCTGGTCTAGTGTTGCGAACTAGAGTTGCAACATATTGATACAAATGTGGAGTGACATGAATTCTTGAAACGACATCCTGTAATGCGAGGATTTCGCCTTTCTTTAGAACGGATGTTAATGCGTTACTCACTCCTGATGTCACGGACTTCATGATTTCAATCTCTTCATCGAATGTTGGATAATCGACATGGATCTTAAACATGAACCGGTCAAGCTGGGCTTCAGGAAGTGAGTAAGTGCCTTCTTGTTCGAGAGGGTTCTGAGTGGCTAGCACAAAGAAAGGTGCGTCCAGTTTGTAATCGTCACCACTGATCGATACTTGCTTTTCCTGCATGGCCTCTAGGAGTGCGGCCTGAGTCTTTGGAGGGGTCCGGTTAATTTCGTCAGCTAGGATCATATTTGCAAAGATGGGTCCTTTACTGAACTGGAACAGGCGCTTTCCGGTAACGGGGTCATCCTGAAGAACCTCCGAGCCTGTGATGTCTGAAGGCATCAGGTCAGGGGTGAACTGGATTCTTTTGAAGGAAAGTGAAAGGCATTCGGCTACTGAGCTGACAAGCAAAGTTTTGGCAAGGCCGGGAACACCCTCGAGTAACGCGTGTCCTCGTGAGAAAATTGCTATCAGTGTTTCTTCAATAACATTATCCATGCCGACGATGGCCTTACTCAGTTCTGCCCTGAGATTATCATTGGCTTTTCCGAGATCTTTTACGGCTTGCAGGTCACTTTTGGTGCCCGTGGTTTTGGATGGTGCTTTCTTAGCGGCCTTCTTTTTGGTTATTGCTTTTTTCGCAGCTTTTTTGGTCATGGATTTGATTAGTTTCTTGATGTGATTATTTTGAGTTGTCCGCCAAGCGTAAGATTTAAAGTAATTAATGTCCTTATCGTCTGAATTCTTAACAGATTATTAACAGGCAAATTGTTAAAACCCGATTTTTATCATACTGAGATAAATTTATGGGTTTTGTGAAGACAAAAAAGGCACGTCATTTTCATGACGTGCCTTTTATGGTTATTTTAATTCTATAGAGAATTTATTAGGAATTACATCATTCCACCCATTCCGCCCATTCCATGGTCGTGTCCACCGCCGGCATCTGCCTCTTCTTTTTCAGGAATATCAGTGATTAGACATTCTGTAGTAAGAAGTAATCCAGCAATAGATGCAGCATTTTGAAGTGCTGATCGGGTCACTTTTGTTGGATCAACAACTCCTGCCTTGATGAGATCCTCATATTTGTCAGTGGCAACGTTATAGCCCTTAGTTCCATTCTTTACGTTCTCAACAATCAGAGCGGCTTCGCGACCAGCATTGGCGGCGAGTTGGCGGAGAGGAGCTTCGATGGCTCTTTCCACGATGCCTACTCCGGTCTTCTCATCACCCTTTAATTTGAGTTTACTGAGAGAAGACTGTGCACGAACTAGTGCGGTTCCTCCTCCTGCAACGATGCCTTCCTGTACGGCTGCACGTGTTGCGTGAAGAGCGTCCTCAACTCGGGCCTTCTTTTCCTTCATTTCGGTTTCAGTAGCAGCACCAACGCTGATGACTGCAACACCGCCTGCAAGTTTAGCAAGACGTTCCTGAAGTTTTTCTCTGTCATAGTCGGACGTTGTTTCTTCGATCTGTGCGCGAATCTGGTTGACTCGGCCTGTAATGTCTTTGGTCTTTCCGCCACCTTCAATAATTGTGGTGTCTTCTTTACCAATTGAGATGCGCTTCGCAGAACCGAGTTCCTTGAGGCCAAGTCCCTCAATCTTAATGCCCAAGTCCTCTGTGATGAATGTGCCGCCGGTGAGAACAGCGATGTCCTCAAGCATTGCCTTACGTCGGTCACCGAATCCTGGAGCCTTGACAGCAGCCGCTTTAAGGGTTCCGCGCATGCTGTTGACAACTAATGTTGCGAGTGCTTCACCTTCAACGTCCTCAGCAATGATAAGTAAAGGCTTACCTGCTTTTGCTACTTTTTCAAGAAGAGGAAGCATGTCCTTTAGATTACTGATCTTCTTTTCGAAGATAAGAATGAGAGCGTCATCAAATGTGCAGTCCTGAGTCTGTGGATTAGTTATGAAATACGGTGATAGATAACCCTTATCAAACTGCATTCCCTCAACAACGTCGAGAGTAGTGTCGATAGCCTTGGCTTCTTCCACGGTGATCGTACCATCCTTGCCGACCTTGTCCATGGCTTCAGCAATGATGCCACCGATTTCAGAGTCCCAGTTAGCGGAAACTGTAGCGACCTGCTCAATTTCCTTGGTGGTGTTAACCGTCTTTGAGATGGACTGGAGTTCCTTCACGAGAGCCTTTGATGCTTTCAGAATTCCTCTCTGAAGAGAGATTGGGTTTGCGCCAGCAGTTACGTTACGAAGGCCTTCCTTGTAGATTGCTTCAGCAAGTACGGTCGCAGTAGTGGTTCCATCACCGGCAATGTCAGAGGTCTTGGAAGAAACTTCACGAATGAGTTGTGCACCCATGTTCTCGTAAGGATCATCGAGTTCGATCTCTTTAGCAACGGTGACACCGTCTTTGGTGATTGTCGGTGATCCGAATTTTTTGTCCAGAATCACGTTACGTCCGGCAGGTCCGAGCGTGCATTTGACCGCTCGGGCCAGTTTTTCTACACCGCGCAGGAGTCCCTGGCGTGCGCCTTCGTCGAATAGCAGTTGTTTAGCCATTTTTTTTATTATTTAAATTAAATTTTTGTTGAAGTTCTTTTAGAGTTTATTTATTCGATGATTGCTAGGATGTCGACCTCGTTAACAATGAGGAGATCCTTGCCGTCTATCTTGATGTCCGTGCCGCCATATTTGGAGATCAGCACCTTGTCTTTCTTTTTCACGGTGAACTTGTAATCGTTCCCGTTTTCGTCTTTGCCGCCGGTGCCGAGTCCTACGACTTGGGCTTCCTGAGGCTTTTCCTTGGCGGTATCGGGAATGATGATTCCACCTGAGGACTGTTCTTCCTCTTCTAGGCGTTTGATTAGGACTCGCGGTCCTAGTGGTTGGATTTTAGTAGCCATTTTTGTTAGTTACTTAGTTTATTTGTTTTGTTTGTTTTATTTGATTGGATCCGCATGGGCGGAGTTTAGATTCGTTCGCCGGTGGACGGCGGACGGAGATTGTTATTACTTTTATTCATCAACTACTTCGGCCTCTACGACCTTTCCTTTGGCAGGTTTAGGTTCGTCATCTGCTCCTTCAGGAGGAGGAGTGCTTTCGGTTGATGTTTGAGGATTTTGCTCGGAGTAAAATTTCTGAGCTAATGGCATGAATGCGTTCTGCAGTTCTTCTTGGCCAGTCTTAATGGACTCGGTGTCGTCCTTTTCAATTGCTTCTTTGAGTTTACTAATTGCTTCTTCGACCGGCTTCGTTTCCTCTTCAGTTAGTTTGTCTTTGTGTTCCTTTAGTTGTTTTTCGCATTCGTGCGCGAGCGATTCTGCCTGGTTCTTGGTTTCGACAGATTCCTTACGTTTCTTATCCTCTTCGGCATGCTTTTGCGCTTCTTGCTTTGCCGTTTCAATTTCCTCTTCACTTAGACCGCTGGATCCCTCTATAGATATTTTTTGTTCTTTTCCAGTGCCTTTGTCTTTGGCGGATACGTGAAGGATACCATTGGCATCAATGTCAAAGGTGACTTCAACTTGAGGAGTTCCCCTTTGTGAGGGAGGAATACCGTCCAGTCTGAAGTTTCCTAGCATCTTATTGTCTTTGAACATTGATCTCTCACCCTGACATATACGTATATCAACGGCCGACTGATTGTCAGCGGCAGTGGAAAACACCTGACTGTATTTTTTGGGAATGGTGGTGTTTTTCTCTATCATCGGAGTCGCGATAGCACCTTCAGTCTCGATGGATAGGCTTAGCGGGGTCACGTCAAGGAGGAGTACGTCTTTGACGTCTCCCTGAAGTACTCCGCCCTGGATAGCTGCTCCCATAGACACTACCTCGTCCGGGTTCACTCCTTGGTGAGGATCTTTCCCGGCTATTTCCCGAGCAATTTCCACGACCTTTGGCATGCGGGTCATTCCTCCGACGAGGACTAACTCACTTATATCTGATGGGCTGATTTTTGCTTCCTTGAAGCATTTATCTACTGGGGACTTTGTCCTGCCAAAGAGGTCGTCCGTCATCTGTTCAAGCTTGGACCGACTCAGTTCTTTTTGAATGTGTTTTGGACCAGTCTGATCAGCGGTAACGAATGGTAAGTTAATTTCGTATGTTTGTGCTGATGATAGGGCGATCTTGGCTTTCTCGGCTTCCTCCTTGATCCTTTGCATTGCGTCTGGCTGACCTGAAAGGTCGATACCGCTTTCGGATTTAAATTCTGCTACGACCCAGTCTATGATAGCGTTGTCCCAGTCATCTCCTCCGAGCTGAGTGTCACCATTAGTTGCGAGCACTTCGAAAACTCCTTCGCCAATTTCCAAGACTGAGATATCAAAAGTTCCACCACCAAGGTCGTAAACAGCTATGCGCTCATCACTTTTCTTATCGAGCCCGTAAGCTAGAGAAGCGGCAGTAGGTTCGTTGATAATTCTGCGGACCTTAAGGCCTGCAATTTCACCGGCAGCCTTGGTAGCGTTTCTCTGTGAATCGTTAAAGTAAGCCGGAACAGTGATGACGGCCTCTGTGATTGTTTCACCGAGTTTAGCTTCGGCATCCGATTTTAATTTTCCCAGAACCATTGCTGCAATTTCCTGGGGGCTATAAGTTTTCTTTTCGCCGTCGACTTCAACTTCGATATGAGCATCTCCGTTTTCGGCTGCAACAATTTTGTAGGGAGCTCTTTTATCGGAATCTGACAGTTCAGAAAATTTGCGGCCGATTAGTCTCTTGGCTGAGAAGATAGTATTTGATGGATTGGTTATTGCTTGGCGTTTAGCGGCCTGTCCAACGACGCGTTCGCCTCCTTTAGTGAATGCAACAACGGAAGGTGTAGTGCGAGCTCCTTCGGAATTTTCCAAGACAGTAGGTTCTCCAGCTTCCATGACGGCCATGCAGGAGTTCGTTGTTCCAAGATCGATGCCTAAGATTTTACTCATTTTGGTATAATGTTTTTGTTCAATTTCACGGAGGTTTCCGTACATTAGACCTATAACGCACTTGTCATGCCAACCCGCTGTATTTATTTATAACATGTTGTACATAAATTAGTTGTACCAAATAACAAAAATTTGAAGAAGGTTATAAATGCACCAATGAGAGTCAATATGTCTCACCTAAAAGAGACACAATGGCGCTAGTTCAATTTGCAGTTAGACGCATAGCAGACATATTATTCTATATGAAAGAACCAAAGATAGCGGCTAAAAAGTCTATACCTGTTGAGGTTGAAGAAGGAAAAAAATATTTCTTTTGCTCATGTGGCAGCTCACAGAATCAACCGTTCTGTGATGGAGCTCACTCTGGAACAGAATTTGGTCCTATTGCATTTACTGCGGAAAAGACGGGAACAGCTTATTTCTGCCAATGCAAAAGAAGTGGAAAAGTTCCTTATTGTGATGGGACACACAATTCATTGCAGTGCGAGTAGGATATTTGATTCGGCTACCACATTGTGAATTAAGTATCTTATCAAAGAATGAGACTAAGTGATTTAGTAATAATTCTTGTTGGTGTTTTCTTTTTTCAATTAGGCATAGAGGACTCTTTAGCTGAGGAGGGTTGGAAAGAAAGTTATTCCGCGGGCTACCTTGATAAGCAGGGGGTTTTTGCCGGTGGTAGTGAAATTATGCACCTTGTTCCTCATAAAGGAAAAGTTTATGCGGCGAACGGGTACTGGATGGATTCTCGCTGGGTGATACCTCCAGAAGGTCAAAGGCAGTCAGCTCAGGTCCTCCGTTTGGATTCAACGGATTCTTCTTGGCAGGTTGATTTAGACACCGGCAAGTCCAATGGCCATGGGCTCGAATACATGAAAGGAAATGTATTAAGGTCAGTTACCTTTACCCGTGACGGAACGGGTAAGACTCTAGCTGAGCCTGTGAACCTTCTTGTCATGGCTGCGGGATCAAACTTTGAGAGGGGAGGGGCGGTGTCGGCCTGGGTCAGAAATGATGAGTCTGAAACTTGGACCCATTCTCTAGTCAGGCATGGTTCGAGCGTTGGAGGGATCCGTTGGGTTCCGAGAGACATGGAGACTCATACGGATAAAGTGACGGGAGTAGAGAAATTATTCATGTCTCTAGGAAATCCAGGTATCGTGGCTGGAACTTATGACGAATCAAGACCAGGAAAGATACGTTGGGACAGGAACTTAGAGTTTCCTTTTTTGAAAGAAGGCAGTTTTCGGACTAGGCCGCTCGGGATCACTGTGGCTAACGGGAGCTTGTTTTTTTCTGAGGGAGGGACGATTTACCGTAGAGTTGATGGGAAGTCCCCATCTTATTCTAAGGTTCTGAACTTTCATGAAGACACCGACACCGACATTGGTGGTATCCGTGGCCTTACAACAATAAAGAATCCCAATGGTCCCGGGCAGTCGCTCTTATTTCTTTGGGCTCCTGGTAACAGGTCCGAGTGTCAGGTAAAGAGGATGGATCCGAACGGGTCCGGGCAATACAAGGTCCATGATGAAGTCAAACTCATTGATCTGATGAGTAACACTCTAGGTGCTGAAGTTACCTATACTCTAGGAGCTCATAATATGATGTATCCAATCATTGATAAGGATAATGGAAAAACTGTCCATTTAATTGGTTTTCAGGGAAATATTAGAACTAAGAAGGATTTAAGATGGAAAGGCAGTGCGCTTTATGCCGGCGCCATGTATGCGGTTCGTCGAGAAGATCAAACATACAAAGTTCAGGAAGTAAATAATTCCTACAGACCCGGGAAGAAGCCTCTAATTTCTCCACGCGCCTTTTGTTATTCTCCGTTCAATGATGGAAACCTTTTCATTGGAGGTCATGACTCTAGTCGTAAGGTCTCGGATAATATGGCCTGGATCTTTAAGGCATCGCTCGATGTGGCTCTTGGAAAAAAGAAAGGAATCGAAGCGAAGGGGGTAGGGGAGCCGTTAAAACCTGATCCCCGCCTCCTGAGTGGGCCCGTTTATGAATTGCGTATTTATTCGGCGAATGAGGGACGTTTTGGTAATCTCATTCAGCGTTTTAGGGAGCATACAGACACTCTATTCAAAAAGCATGGACTCGAACCTGTCGGTTATTGGACTCCGAACGAAGGCCCTGCCAAGAAACGCAGACGATTCATTTATATTCTCAAGCACCAGTCACGTTATGATGCTTACAGAAACTGGGTTAATTTCTCGAATGATAAGGATTGGGAGAGGGTCCTTGATCAGCCTAAATTTCAGAACCTTCTAGCATTAAAACCAGTCAGCATCTTTTTGGAAGTCACTGATTATTCAAAACTTGTACAGAATGAGATCAAGAAGCCTGGTGGTATCTATGAATTGCGCACTTATGTGGCTAATCTCGGCAAGCTAGAGCTTCTGAATGAGCGGTTCCGTGATCACACCACGAGCTTCTTCAATAAGTATGGGATCAAGAACGTCTCCTATTGGACCCCTTTTGATCAGCCGCAATCCAAGAACACACTGATTTATCTCATTCATCATGCCAGTCGTAAGCAGGCTGACTCAAACTGGAAAGCGTTCGGTGGCGATCCCGAGTGGCGTAAAGTCGCAAGGGAATCCCAGATTGACGGAGAGTTCCTCGCACAACCTCCTGAACAGATTTATCTCAAGCCTACTGACTTTTCGCCCTTGAAATAGGGTTCTTATTTTTTTGGGTTCTTTTTAAAGATCATCCTGTAAACTTCTTCAGGACTTCTGTTCTTGCCGGTGCTTTCATTAAACCACGGTGACCCGCCAGTGAAGTTCAGTCCTCCAGGAATTTTTTTCCCACCCTTAAGCCATTCCTCGAAGTTTGGTATTTTACCTTTTTCTGATGCCTTGAGTTGAGCAAGTCTTGCTGTCTTTTTTTTGAGGCGGGCCATGTATTTAGCTAAGCCTTCAGTATTGAATTTGGACGTGATCAGCAATTTTTTCATTTGAGCAATTTCTTTCTCTAATTTTTTGATCTCTTGGTCCTTTGGATTTTTCTTTCCTTTTGCCCTTCCCGGATCCTTGGCATCGGCCTCGAGATTTTCCTGAATCCACCGTGCCAATGTTCCACTTCCTCGGCCATAGCCACCCGGAAGGATTCGAAGGTCACGGGTTTGCCTCAGTGGCGGTTGACCCCAGTGAGCAGGGAACGGTTTACCGTTGGGTGCATTGAAGGCTTTCTGAGGGTTTGCTTCATTTTGGGCAAGAACGTTAGTGCCGCAGGTAGCAAAAAGAATGATAAGTAGACTGAGTATGCGCATGATTTGGTTAGTTTTATCTATTCAATATATCTATTAGAACGATACGGAGTCGATCTTTCTTAGATGAATTAAATTTTATATAAAAAATGAAACGGGTGATGGCAATCAAACCTAACGAACATCGTACTTCTCCTTTTCATGGGAAATACAGCTATCACACCCATCTGCCAAAAAACCCTGAGAGACCCAATTCTCCCAATGTTCTCCCTATGTCTCAGTGATGTTGGTGGGTGGGATTCTTCGTTTGAATCAATCTCAGTGTTTCTCATGGAAATGGGGAGAACAGTAAGGTTAAAATGAGAGATTCTCTGAACTTCTCTGAATTAGGATTATGGTGTAGAGTTTTCTTAGTGATGAAAGTGCTGATTCCCTCAGACAACATGAATCGTTTTCTTAGGCTTCATTTTATTTTGGCTCTCGTAGTCCTCTTTGCTTCCTCAGCCGGCGTAGCGATCTCGGCTGAAAAAAACAAATCCGCTTTTCTGAAGACCTATTGCGTGAAATGCCACAATGCAAAAACACACAAGGGCGATGTTCATAGTGGAGAGTATTCGCAGAAACGTCCGCAGGTGGAACGATTTCAGGCGATATTCAACGGCAAGGATTTGACTGGATGGGATGGCGATCCCAAGACCTGGCATGTAAAGGACGGGGCGATCTGCTGTTCCGGGAAGGCGGGAAACACCTGGCTTATTTGGCGCGGCGGGAAATTGGAAAACTTTGAACTGCGACTGCAGTTCCGCCACCTTTCCGGAAACTCGGGTATCCAGGTCCGCAGCATCGAAGACAAAAAATGGAGCGTCGTCGGTTATCAAGCAGAGGTCGCGGCACAAGCGAACATGGGGCTGTGGCATCATTCCAAAGCCCCCGAGAGATATCGATTTGCCCTTTCAAACGCTGGTGAGAAAGGACATATCAGCAAGGACGGCGTGAAGACTCTGACACGATTCGCTCCGGCCGAGAAAGTTCGCAAGGCGTTCCGGCCAGGTGAGTGGAATGAAATGGTTATTGTCGGTCGAGGGCCCAGGGTGACTCAAACAGTCAACGGAGTTGTCTTGTCGGAACTTGTGGACCTGGACGGGAAGCATGCCCACCAGCAAGGGGCTGTTGGCGCTGCAGGATCACGGCAAAGGGACGGTTGTACATTACAAGAATATCCATTTGAAGGTCCTACCCTAGAAGAATAACGACAACTGTATTTAACCTTATGCCTTCAGAATTTAAGAAAAAAGTTGCCATATTTGTGGATGTTCAAAATATTTATTACACCACAAAACAGATTCACAAGTGTCACTTTGACTATAATGCATTTTGGGCTAAGGCAACTTCAAACAGGGAAGTGGTGGAAGCGATCGCCTATGCGATTGATAGGGGTGATGAAAAGCAGAAACAATTCCAAAACATACTTAAAGGAATTGGGTTCGAATTAAAACTAAAGCCATTCATACAAAGAAGTGATGGCTCGGCAAAGGGCGATTGGGATGTTGGCATAGCACTTGATGTTATGGAGTACGCAAAAAATTCAGACGTTGTTGTGCTTGCTTCTGGGGATGGTGATTTTGATTTGTTAATGACTAAAATTAGAAAAGATTTTGGTGTTTCGGCAGAAGTTTATGGAGTCGCCCAGCTTACAGCCGGATCTTTGATTAATTCGGCGTCGAAGTTTATGCCAATTGAGGATGATTTGCTGTTGCAGTAAAATGCAAAAAAAGCCTTCTCAACCAAACCCTCTAAAAGGGTTTAATTCACGATGAATTGAATGGAATCAGCCAACTATGATGGCTGATTTATGCTAAACAACCTTAACGCTGGAAGCTTGGGGCCCTTTTGGACCTTCTGTTGCTTCATACTCAACTGAATCACCTTCTTGAAGTTGACCTCCTTCAACCTCATTGATATGCACGAATAAATCCTTGCCACCCTCTTCGGGTTGAATGAAGCCAAAACCTTTTTGATCGAAAAAACGAGATACTTTACCTGTTGCCATAATATTATACAATAATTTAAATGTCCCCGCTACGAGCAGGGCAAGCGAGATTTGTCGTCCCAAATTATACAAATAACAAGTCAAAACTTATATTTCCTCACTGACCATCCTCTGAACCTCTATGAATTAGGATAATGGGGTAGGATTTTCTCGAGCAATGAAAGTGCTAATTTTAAATGTTATGGGCTTGCTGGGGGTGAAATAGTTGGGGTAGAAGTTGGTTACTGACGGCACCAGCTGAACCAATTTTCACCATGAAACAAAAATTCATCTCATCAAGACGTGACTTCTTCCGCGCCACCGGTGTGGCAACGACCTCAATCATTCTGCCCCGGCAGGTCATGGCTCGTCTGGGGAGAATCAAAAAGCCTATCAAGCTCGGTATGATCGCCGATTTGCATCAGGACGTGATGCACGATGGTCCGGCGAGACTGAAGGCCTTCCTCGATGCCATGAAGGAAGAAAAGCCCGACGCCTTGCTACAGCTCGGCGATTTCGCTTATCCGATAAAGAAAAATGAGGCAGTTACCAAGGCCTTTAAAAAAGCTCACACCAGAACCCTCCACGTTCTCGGCAACCACGAGATTGATGGTGGGCACTCCTTCGATGAGGTCGCGAAGCTCTGGGGTATGAAGGGGCGCTATTACACCGAGAACGTCAACGGTCTCGATCTGGTCGTCCTCGACGGCAACGAGAAGCCGAAAAACCACAAGAGTGGCTACCCCGCGCATATCGGGGAGAAACAGCTCGAGTGGCTCACCAGTCAGCTGAAAATCCTCAAGGGACCGATTCTTGTCATTAGCCACCAGCCCCTGGCGGGCCCTTCGAGCATCGACAACGCGAAGGCGGTCCAGGAACTGCTGAACTCCGCTGCCGACAAGGTTCTGCTGGCTGTCAATGGACATACTCATATTGACCACGTGGCCCGCGCCGACAAGATCTCCTGTCTGCACGTCAACTCGGCTTCCTACAAATGGGTCGGTGGCTCCTACCGCAACAAGAGCTACCCGGCCGAGGTCCATTCCAAGTTCCGGTGGGTCGAGTACACCTGCCCCTACCGCGACAGCCTCTTCACCAGCCTCACCATCGACCCTTCAAGCGGCCGCATCGACGTCAAGGGCCGTGAGAGCAAGTGGGTCGGAAAATCCCCGTCGCAGCTTGGAATCGCGGCAAAACCCAATCTGACCGACGGCAAGGAGATCTGCCCGAAAATCCGCAGTAGACAACTCGAACCAGACGAAAGTAACTTCAAACAAGAATGAACTTATCAGCTGTGAAACTATTCCTGCACTGCATCATCGCCACATCCGCTGATCGCGGGAATCTTTTATTTTGCGGATACCCAGCAGGCCAAGGCTGAGCAACCCGTGCCCGACACGACCACCGAATTGTTCGAGGCGATGAAACTCATCGAATTACAACAAGCTGAATTTAATCGAAGAATTTTCCAAACTCACTGATTTCAATTGAAAAAATGGCGGACAGGGTGGGATTCGAACCCACGGTACGATTTCTCGCACACACGCTTTCCAAGCGTGCTCCTTAAACCACTCAGACACCTGTCCAAAATTGAGAGGGATCACATGATTGATGCAAAAACAGCCAAAGTGCAAGGCTGAGCATTAATAATTATTCCTGATAGTGCAGTTTATTTGCCAAAAAAGTTTAAACCATTTGTATTGGGTTATTGCAGAGATCGCAGAAAGGTGCTTATTTTTAGATCCGGCAATTGCCGCCATGCGGGTATAGCTTAATGGTAAAGCCCTAGCCTTCCAAGCTAGTTATGCGAGTTCGATTCTCGCTACCCGCTCCATTCTCTCTCCATTAAAGAAAAAACTCTAGAACAGTGAAGAAATATTTTTTATCCGTCGCATTCATTTCATTTTATTACATAGCCCCCGCCTTCTCTGATAATCATGAGGTGGATGAGTTTATTGAGCCAACCATTGATGTGGGTTGTGTGGTCAATAACATAGAAGCTTCTGTTAAATTTTATACAGAAGCGATTGGATTCAAAGTCACCGGTGGTTTCAAAGTTCCCAGTGGATTTGCCAAGAGTGCTGGACTCACTGAAGGTAAGGAACTTGATATCAAAGTTCTTACACTTGGTGGGGCCGAAGAGGAAGAAGCAACCAAACTCAAGCTCATGCAGGTCAAGGGATCTGGAGGGAAAGCTGATCAGACTCATATCGACAGTACGTTGGGGTTTAGTTACATCACTGTCTTTATCAAAGATACGGACAAGACATTGGCTCGGCTGAAGAAGGCCGGGGTAAACCCCATTGCTAAAGGTCCTGTCACTTTACCGAAGAATTTAGACCCGTCACTTTCCTTGATCATTGTGAAGGATCCTGACGGTAATTTCGTTGAGCTGGTCGGACCCAAACCCAAGAATTGAGTTTTTGTAAGCAAATATTATGAGCTACTTGGTAGTGAGTTGCTCTCTTAATCCTGAGAGTAGAAGCAGATTACTTGCTGCTTCAATTAAAAAAAATATCGAGTCTAAGGCGGAGAATGTTGAATTCCTCGACCTTGCTGAAAATCAGATTCCTTTTTGCGATGGGGCTGGAGCCTATTCTGATCCTATTACCGTTGAATTGGTTGCAGCTATCAGTTCAGCTAAGGGAATCATTCTATGTGTACCGGTCTATAACTATGATGTGAATGCCGCGGCAAAGAACCTTATCGAGTTAACTGGCCCGAGCTGGATGGGTAAAGTTGTTGGTTTTGCCTGTGCTGCAGGAGGTCATGGGAGTTATATGTCGGTCATGGGGGTTGCTAACAGTCTAATGCTTGATTTTAGATGTCACATCTTGCCGAGATTTGTTTACGCTCTTGGCGATGCGTTTCAGGGTGACTCGATTACTGACCCTACGGTCACTGAGAGAATTGAAGAGCTTTCCAATGAAATGGTTCGAGTCACGGGTGCCCTGTCGACGGAACAATAGACAATGATTTTAGATCTTTCCTCTTTGTTGGCTCTTGAGTTCTTCCTGGTGGTTGTTTATTGCCAGAGAATTTTCTTTTGCATCTGAGGAGTAAAAAATAAATCCTAATGCTCTTCGGGGCCGGTCATTTGATAGGTTCTTTCCTGCGAGGTGAATTGTAAGGGAGTCATGAGCGATGAGGTCTCCCTCTGATGCTGGGACTGGCACTTCATTTAGTGTGTCTTCCTCATTTCCATAGTCAGAGATTCCCTGAGAAAAACCAAGGGTGCCTGTTAAAGCATGTTCTCTTATTCCTTTGAGGTGAGATCCTTTAACGTAACGAACGCAACCATTCTCCTCATTCGCATCATTGAGGGCCAGCCACATAGTTAATGCTTTTGGAGGGTCCAGCTTGAAGTAAAATCCGTCCTGATGAGGAGGAGTGGCGGCGCCTATTTTTGGTGGTTTATTGAAGTATTGAAGGTTCTTGGTAATGACATCGGCCCCTAGTAATTGTTGTGCTAGTTGTTTGAGCTTGTCATTGAACAGTTCATGGAACCATGGGTCATGCTCATGCATTCGCTGCAACTGTTTGAGTGAAGAATTATCGTTTTTGTCTTCATAGAAAACTTCCGTTCCCGGGATTTCAGGCACGATTTTCTCGATATAATTATCGATCCTTTGCTTGCATTCATGAACCTCACTCTGGTTGAGAAAAGAAGGGAACAAAAGGTAGCCTTCCTCTTGGTACTTAGAGATCCTGTTGCTGGTCAGCTCAAAGTCATTAGAGTGTTCATTCCTCATCTTTTTGCACGGTTGGATCCATGCATGAATATATGAGGATTTTGAGAGAGAAATCAATAATCATAAAGATGTCTCTTAAGGTAGCCTTTGATTTTGGTTATTTTATTCCGTCAATGAAAAACGGTAGAACTTTTTGTCACTACTGAGTGGGAATGTTCCGGACAGAGTTCTTTCCGCAGATTGCCATTCGACGAGATCACCACTTTCTTCGACTGTAAGGTCAATTGTAATAGTATTGTCGCTTGGGTTTGGCCTTAAGAGAATTGATCCTGATCTGCCATCTTGGATTTCCTCTAACGTTGGACGCTCACAGAGTTTTCCGATTTCGATAATTTTATCAATGACTGTTTCGTTCAATGTTTCGATCTCTTCAGATAAGCTAACGACTTGATTGCACTTTTTCTCGTAACTTTGATTAAGTTCAGTGATTTGCTGATCTTTGCTATTAATCGTTTCGTTAAGTGCTTCTATGGCGCTTGATTGATTCGATGCCTGAGCAAGTGAATCGGATAAAGATTCGATCTGACCATTGAGAGAATTGATCTGGGAGTTTTTCTCTACTAGTGGGAGTTTTTCTCTACTAGAGAAGTGTTAAGTGTACTGACATTTTCCTCGAGAGAATTGATCTTAATCATTTTAGAGGCGACGGATTCTTCGAGTGAAGTGATTTGGGAGTTTTTCTCTACTAG
>LWDU01043650.1_pt1 | contig 25613 bp, 20 predicted proteins | sample 727161 | NCBI WGS metagenome assembly LWDU01 (sample SAMN04566230, study PRJNA314399) | hydrothermal vent metagenome | isolation source: deep sea hydrothermal plume seawater | place: Mexico: Gulf of California, Guaymas Basin | collected 2004-07-11
GACGCATCCCAAACCAAATTTTCAAAGACATAGATATCTCCGAGTTCTAATTTGCAAGCTGCCGCGATTCGCTCATTTAACCCAGAAATTGCTAAGGCTTCCTCCATCACTTTGATTGCTTCATCTCCTCGGTCAAGAAAAAAGGCTAAAATATGTGATTGATCTTTTAATAAAATTGCTGTCTCAGCCATTACTCCGAGCTCTATGATGCTAGAGGAATAATCCTCTTCAAGCAATTCGAGCATCTCAATATTAAGAGGGATTTGAGTTGTTAAAATTGTGTCTAAAGTTAAAACTGCTGCTTGATATTTTTTCTGCATTATAAGTAAGTCAGCGCGAGCATACATTTCCATAGGTTCGAAAATTGTATCTAAATTGAAGTTATCTGTGATTAATAAACTCAGGTCTATCGCATCATTGGAGATCAGCTTAGAAGTTGAAGCTTTTAAAGCGTCCAGCTGGGTTTGGGCCCAAGCAAAATCTCCTGTAAAATAGCTTATCCGCGCATTTCGATACTTAGCTTCATGGCCGATAGGGTCATCCTTAAAATCAAGTATAACTTGAGAAAACAATAGCGACGCATCCCAAACCAAATTTTCAAAGACATAGATATCTCCGAGTTCTAATTTGCAAGCTGCCGCGATTCGCTCATTTAACCCAGAAATTGTCTTTTAATAAAATAGCTGTCTCAGCCATTACTCCGAGCTCTAGGATGCTAGCGGAATAATCCTCTTCAAGCAATTCTAGCATCTCAATATTAATAGGGATTTGAGTTTTTAAATCATGGAATCTAATTTGCAGAAGTTCGTTTCTTGCTATATAGAAATAGGGTGTGCCTGCACCCTTTGAAGCTACGTATTTAAAGCATTCCACAGCGGTAGTTAAATCTTTATTCGATGCGGCTGTGTTTCCTAATTCCATAAGGCCCACGCCAATTCCTCCAAGTCGCAAATCAATTGCTCTTGCATGTATGAAGGCTGATGCAAAATCTTTTATTTGTGTAAAATGCCAAACAAGCATCTCGGGATAAATATTGTCCTCCGGATATTTTGTAGCGGCTCGTAGAAGAGCAACTCTAACGAGTTCACCATTCTCTGGTTCACTTTGCAACCTCAGATTCCGGTTTAAACTATTTTGAACTGTACGTAGATAATTTGGTTTTGTATGTAGAAGCTCTAAGAAACTCTCTACCATTCCCTGAAAATCGCGCCTCATTCCTTGAAGGTTAGCGAATTCATAATGAAAATCGGTGGTTCCCAGGCCTTGAGCTTTCTGATACGTGGCGTAAGCCAAATCTAATTCGTCTAATTTAATGAAAGCATTCGCTAACCTCACAGCTTGACTTCTGCCTGGCTGGAGAAGCTCCAAGGCTTTGTCGAAAGCGGCTCGCGCATCATCAGTCATATCAAAGTTTAAATACAGAGAACCTAAATCTACGTATATGTTTGCTTTACTGTTTTTATGAGTTCTCCTGATTTTTGTCTTTACAAGATTTTCAGCGGCTTCGAAATCCTCCATGGCTAAGAGAGATTTGTAGTACATCTGATAAACGGCGTTTGTCTTGTTTCTTTTATATATTTCAACAAGGTAAAGTTTTGCTTGCTCATAGCTCCCTTCGTTATAATAGAATTCAGCGAGCTCTAAATCTGTTTGGGCTTGAGCCCCATTATTAATCCCCAACCCGAGAGCAAAAAGGGTAATTATATAAATAATAGCCCTCATATCTCTTCCCCAACTTTAACTACTCCTCTAGCCCATTGACCTCTTTTCACCTCTAACAAGCTATCGATGGCTTCACGTGAAGAAAAATCTGTTTCAAGCCCCAATCGAGCAAGTCTTAGAGTTTCCATAACAACACCCTCGAGTTTTAAAACCGCATTGAGTTCAATCTCAACATTCCTTTTTATGTAAATATCATCAATAGAATCGCCTAATGCATCAAGCTCGGCACCGGATTCGATAACATCGATTAATCCAGACACCTGTGTTTTACATCGTTCGATTTCCTGAAAAATCCCAGCAAATCTACTTGGCGAGTCCTTAAGATAACGGTTTGCTTTTGAGAGTTCCTCAATAACCAGAGCGTCGGATCTAACAAAAACAACATTGCTATCAGAACCTAGCCAAACCAAGTCCTTTTTCACCTCTAGCAACCTATCTCTTACTGAATTGATTGAATCAAGAGGGGCTTCCCTCACAAGTTCTTCCAAGTCCTCTAATTCGGTTAAAGCAGCATGTAAAGAAAGCTTTGTATTATGATCACTACATCCAGATAGAAAACAAATCAAGCCGCCGGATAACAACAATAATTGGATGATTCTTTTCATTTGCTAGAGTTTAAATTCTATCGAACCCGAGGAATGGTACTAGGGCCTTAGGAATCTTGACCCCATCGGCATCCTGATGATTTTCAAGAAGAGCGGCGACAATTCTTGGAAGAGCGAGTGCAGAACCGTTCAATGTATGGACCAGTTGGTTTTTACCATCTGAGTCTTTAAATCTGCACTTAAGCCTATTCGCTTGGAAAGTCTCAAAATTAGAAACGGAGCTCACCTCTAGCCATCTTTCTTGTGCAGCACTCCAAACCTCAAAGTCGTAAGTCATAGCTGCTGTAAAACCCATGTCCCCAGCGCAAAGCCTCAATATTCTATATGGAAGCTCCAAAGCTTCTAGTAATCCCTTTACGTGATCTACCATAGAATCGAGGGTTTCAGCAGAGTTGTCGGGATGTTGGATTTGGACTATTTCAACCTTATCAAACTGATGAAGGCGGTTAAGCCCTCTTACGTGCTTGCCGTAACTACCAGCTTCACGGCGGAAGCAAGGGGTGTATCCGCAAAGTTTTATAGGCAGATCTGAAGCGTTTTGTAAAGTATCTCTAAATATGTTCGTTAGTGGCACTTCAGCTGTTGGAATCATATATAAATCATCATCTAACATGTGGTACATCTGACCTTCTTTATCCGGTAACTGTCCAGTGCCAAATCCGCTTTCAGCATTTATCATTAGTGGCGGGATGTACTCCGTATATCCCGCTTCATCAGCTTTGTCAAGGAAAAAGCTAATTAATCCGCGCTGTAGTTTAGCTCCCTTGCCTTTGTAAAAAGGAAATCCAGCCCCGGTTACTTTTGCACCTAAATCGAAATCGATTAAGTCCTTTTCTTTTGCGATATCCCAGTGGGGTTTATTATGTCCCCCTAAATCAGGGAGATTTCCCCAACTGTATACCAATTCGTTATCTTCATTAGATTTACCTGCAACTACGAGATCACACGGAGTGTTAGGCAGGTTAGAAAGTATATCGCGAACCTCTTTCTCTAGCTCGGACATTTTATCTTTAAGTTCGACCGAGAGCGTCTTAAGCCCTGAAGTCTCTTGTTTTACAGCTTCCGCTTCTTCACGCTTACCTTCTTTCATAAACTCTCCGATTTTACGGCTGAGGATATTGCTTTGAGCTAAGGTGTCATCTAATTCTTTTTGAATTCCTCTACGTTCTAAATCGAGAGAGAGGATACGGTCTACGCTTTCAGTAGCATCGATGCCACGTTTTGCTAGACAAGTAATAACGCTGTCGCGTCTTTCACGTAAGTTGGTAAGAGTAAGCATTTATAAAGTCTAATTTCGGACAAATATGCCGGAATCGGGGTTAAAATTTGAATAAAAAAAACTCCCGTCCCGAAAAGGGGACGGGAGTCCTTAAAGAGTTATTTAGGAATAAATTCCTACTACGCTTCGCCTCCCGCAGGAACTACGGATACGAAGGAGCGATTGTTACGTTTCTTGCGGAACTCTACGATTCCGTTAGTGAGGGCGTATAAGGTATGATCCTTACCGATTCCCACATTAGTACCTGGGTGGTGAGCTGTTCCGCGTTGGCGAACAAGAATGTTGCCTGCGATACAAAATTGACCACCGAAGATTTTTACGCCAAGTCGTTTCGACTGTGACTCACGTCCGTTCTTCGAACTACCTACACCTTTTTTATGCGCCATGATATATGAGTTTTTCGGCTAGTGGCCGATTACGCTTCTTTTTTAACTTTAGTTTCCGCTGCTTCTTTTTTAGGAGCTGCCTTCTTTGCTGCCGCTTTCTTGATATCCGTTACACGAATCTCAGTTAGGTAAGGACGGAAACCGTTAAGCTTCTGATATCCTTTACGACGTTTTTTCTTAAAGACAAGAACTTTGTCTCCTTTTAAATGCCTCTCTACGGTGGCATGAACGGCTAGGCCGTTTATAGCTGGGGCGCCAACTGTTACGTCTCCTGCCTTGTCTGTAAGGAGAACGCGATCGAACTTAATCTTCGCTCCTTCCTTAGCATCTAGGCGGTTTACGAAAACCTGTTGGTCTTTCTGTACCTTATACTGGTGCCCTGCTATCTCTACGATTGCATACATGGAAATTTAATTTACCCTTCAGAATTAGATATAAAGGGGGCGCAAAGATACGGCTTTCACTAGAAATCCCCAACTTTTTTCTTACTCACTCCATTGACGAGTGCTACGCCTAATAATATCACCATTCCACCTACAAGATGGACGAGGGTTAAATTCTCCCCATCCATCCATCCCCACATTGCCGCAAATAAAGGGATGATGTATGTTACTGAACTAGCCATTAAAGCATTTGTCCATTTTATAAGAGTATTAAATAGAATCAACGCACCAGCTGTTCCTATGGCTGCGAGAACTACGATAGCGATCATTCCACTTCCTCCGTGAGGATTTTCTGTAAGTGTGGAATATGCATTAGAGTAAAATAATACAATTACAGCTGGTGGCAGTACCATAAATAAGGCAATCGAAGCAATTGCTGTAGAAGGAACTCCGTCAAGTTTATTTTTCAGGATATTTACGCTAATGCCATAAAACAGTGTTGCCAAAACGACCCTTCCGCAAGCCCACCATTCAATATCTCCAGTTACAGTAGTTACCCCCAAGTCACCTGCGGCAAGTNNTGAACTTTAGAAACTACAGTTTTAAACACAAATGCGGCCACAATCATTGTAAACAAAGGCGTAAGTGCATTCAGCATTCCTACGATTGCTGATGGGATAGAACTTACAGCTGAGGTAAATAGATATGCGGGGAATAAATTACCCAATGTGCCAATTGCTAAAAGAGACAGCATTTGAGATCTTTTTATCGATTTCAAATATTTTATAGTAATAGGCAAGAGCACTATTCCAGCTATAGCTATTCGCAAAGCAGCGACTTCTACAGGTGTATAAACAAACTCCCCGGAAGAGTCGAAAATAGCAATCTTCATTAAAATAAAGGAGCTGCCCCAAACAAATGCTAAGAGAAGTAGAGCTCCCCAGATTACTATTTTTGATTTATTATTTTGCACAGTTTGGCAAATGTAAGTCAACCTTGTATCCACTATTCACACCTACATTTGTATCATGAATAAAATTTCAACATTACTTGCAACTGCCGTAGTAATTGCCGTTTTTATGCTAACAGGCTGTGAGAGAAATATTGAAGTTTATGATTTGGTAGTTACCGAAGTTAATGAGGTAGGGGAATTGAATAAAACAACGGCAAGGCTTGAAATTAAAGGAATGATGTGTGAGGTAGGTTGCGTTGCAAAAGTCAAGAAGGAGCTCTTAGAACAGAAAGGAGTTTCAAATGTTACTGTAAATTTTGACATCGACAGAGAGATAGATTTTGCAACCATAGAGTATGACCCTAAAATCGAGACGGTTGAATCTCTAGCTTCTGTTGTTACTAATATAGCTGATGGTAAGCTTTATGGTGTAACCTCTGCATTAGTGACGAATTACGCGCCGAGTACCTCAAATTGAAACGCGTAGCTAATATAGCATTTGTACTGGTTTATATAGTTGTACTTGCTGGTTCTATAGTTAGAATGACTGGTTCAGGTATGGGTTGTCCAGACTGGCCTAAATGTTTTGGCCTACTTATACCTCCTACGTCTGAAGACCAAATAAAATGGAGTGTTGGAGTTGAGTATTCAGAAGGAACAATGGTTATTGAGCGTGACACATTGTGGGTATCAAAGGAAGATCATTTGTCATTTGGAGAGGAATTTGAGAGTACTAATTGGGAGCCATATGCCAAGCATAGTTATGCCAAGTTTAACGCTGTCCATACTTGGATAGAATACTTTAACCGCCTTATAGGTGCCCTCTCGGGGATACCTATAATTATTCTATTTATTCTTGCGATAAGGTCGCGAAGAAGAATCCCGATAATTCTCGCGTCAGCGACCGTAGCATCAGTGCTATTTGTTTCTTGGCTTGGAAAACTTGTTGTAGAAGGTAATTTGATACCGTTCTCAATTACCATTCACATGGTGAGTGCTTTGGCAATACTGGTTTTACTTGTTGGGTTAATCCAACACCTTGAAGGCACAAAAACATTAATTAGAAAAGCCACCAGAAACTGGATATTTATCTCACTATTGATTGCTTTCATGCAATTGGTTTTCGGAACTCAGATCCGTGAGGCAGTTGACATTGCTCTTGAGTCTAATGTCTCGAGAGCTAACTTGATTGATTCGCTCCCCGGGTGGTGGGTTTTACACCGTTCAGCTGTTTGGGCAATAATTGCAATTCACTTGATGTGGGCTATTCCTATGCTGAAGAATGAGAACTTTAGGAATTACGCTCAAATCACTATAGCTATCCTTTTAGGCCAAACCTTAACAGGACTGCTGTTCACACAAATGGGCTTTCCGGCATTCGCACAGCCCATTCATATCATCTTAGGGTTCGCCCTAATCCTAATAGACTTCAGAACTTTAATAGCTTCGAAGGTCTAAAAAGTTGTTGTGATTTTTGAGTCTTAGCTGCCACACATATCGCAGTCATCACCGTTTTCAATGCTGCACATTTCAATTGCCTCTTCTTGAGTAAACTCAGGTACTGTAGGTGTATCTTTTGTCTTATACTTCTTGTCTACCGTAAACTTAATGGCATCAGCTGCGGCCTTAGTTCTTAGGTAGTACATGCCTGTCTTAAGCCCACTTTTCCAAGCGTGAAAGTGCATAGAAGTGAGCTTAGAATTTGTCACATTCTCCATAAAAATATTAAGAGATTGTGATTGGCATATGTAAGCACCACGATCTGCTGCCATATCAAGAATTGAACGCTGAGATATCTCCCAGGCGGTTCTGTAAAGCAACTTGATATTGTCAGGAATCTCATCAATGTTTTGGACTGATCCATTAGCTGCAATCAATCGATTTTTCATATCATCATCCCAAAGGTCGAGCTTGACTAAATCTCTGAGTAGATGCTTGTTTACAACGATAAACTCACCTGACAATACACGTCTAGTGTAAATGTTAGAAGTGTAAGGCTCGAAACATTCGTTATTTCCTAAAATCTGAGCAGTAGAAGCTGTAGGCATAGGAGCTATTAACAAAGAGTTCCGCATTCCATGTTTCTTGATCTCCTCTTTAAGCACATCCCACTCCCAACGTTTTGACGGAGTTACATCCCACATGTCGTATTGAAGAATTCCTTTTGAAGCAGGTGAGCCTTCAAACGTCTCATAAGCACCATCAACTTTAGCGAGGTCTTTAGATGCGGTACAAGAAGCATAGTAAAGAGTTTCAAAAATCTCTTTGTTAAGCTTGCGAGCTTCATCAGAATCAAAAGCATGTCGCATTAAAATAAAAACGTCAGCCAATCCTTGAATACCAATTCCGATTGGGCGGTGGCGCATATTTGAATTGCGCGCTTCAATTACTGGATAGTAATTTCTATCAATAATGCAGTTGAGGTTCTTAGTCGTTTGATATGTTATCTCAAATAATTTATCGTGGTCAAATGTTCCATCAGACTTGACAAACTTAGGAAGGGCAATAGAAGCGAGATTGCATACAGCGATTTCGTCTGGAGCGGTGTACTCGATAATCTCAGTACAGAGATTTGATGAGCGAATTGTCCCCAGGTTCTTCTGATTAGACTTAGAGTTAGCTGCGTCTTTGAATAACATGTAAGGCGTTCCGGTCTCAACTTGGCTCTCCAGAATTTTAAACCAAAGGTCTTGAGCTTTAATTGTCTTTCTTCCTTTTCCTTCTTTCTCGTACTTAGTATACAGAGCATCGAACTCAGCACTATGTGTCTCAGGCAAGCCCGGACACTCGTTGGGACACATTAAAGTCCAATCCCCATTCTCCTCAACTCTCTTCATAAACAAATCTGGAATCCAAAGAGCGTAAAAGAGATCTCTCGCCCTCTGTTCTTCTTTTCCGTGATTCTTTCTCATTTCGAGGAAGTCAAAGATATCAGAATGCCAGGGTTCTAGGTACATCGCAAAAGAACCCTTTCTACGACCTCCACCTTGGTCAACATATCTAGCGGTATCGTTAAACACTCTCAACATAGGAACTATTCCGTTTGAGGTGCCATTTGTCCCTTTGATGTATGATCCCTTTGCTCGGATATTATGCATAGCTAAACCGATGCCACCAGCACTTTGAGAAATCTTTGCACATTGCTTTAGTGTGTCGTAGATGCCAGAAATACTGTCCTCCTTCATTGTTAAAAGGAAGCAACTTGACATCTGTGGCTTAGGTGTGCCCGAGTTAAATAAAGTAGGTGTTGCGTGAGTAAACCAACCTTCACTAAGCATGTGATATGTACTCACAACAGATTCGAGGTCATCTTTATGTATTCCTACACTCACCCTCATAAGCATCTGCTGTGGTCTTTCACAGATAGCTCCGTTCATCTTTAACAAATATGAACGCTCTAATGTTTTAAATCCGAAAAAATCGTAGCTAAAATCCCTGTCGTAAATAATCTGTGAATCTAAGTATTCTGCATTTTCTTTGATGATTTCATATACATCTTCAGCGATTAAGCTTGCTGGATCACCAGTTACAGGATCTACGTAGTTATAGAGATCATCTATCGTTTCAGCGAAGGATTTTTTAGTTGCTTTGTGTAAGTTGCTTACCGCGATACGACTAGCAAGACTGGCGTAATCGGGGTGAGTTACAGCGCTCGTTGCAGCGACTTCTGCAGCTAGATTGTCAAGCTCAGTAGTCGTAACACCATCGTAGACGCCCTCGATAACACGCATAGCAATACGTTGCGGATCAACAGATTCGTGTAGGCTATAACAAAGTTTTTTAATTCTGGCTGTAATCTTGTCAAATTGAACAAGTTCACGTCTTCCGTCACGTTTAACTACGTACATGGCAAATATCTTGAGGTTGGTTCAGGTAGGATAATGAGATGGTATTTTTTTTTAAAAGTCAGCTTCCATATTAAAGTTTTTGTTTTCTTCAGATCCGTGGTTCATTACCCCGGATTTTTGATATTCTCCAACTCTTTTCTCAAAGAAATTTGTTTTTCCTTGAAGTGAAATCATATCCATAAAGTCAAATGGGTTTGTGGCGTTATAAACCTTTTCGTTTCCTAGTTCCACAAGTAGTCTGTCCGCAACAAACTCGATGTATTGCTGCATAAGATCTGCATTCATGCCGATGAGCCTCACGGGAAGAGCTTCAGTAACAAACTCCTTCTCCATATCAACAGCATCAACAATAATTTTCTCTACGGTTTTCTTAGGGAGTTTATTTACAAGATGATCGTTGTACAGTAGACAAGCAAAATCACAGTGCATTCCTTCGTCTCGAGATATTAGCTCGTTTGAGAATGTAAGCCCAGGCATAAGGCCTCTCTTTTTAAGCCAAAAAATCGAACAAAAACTTCCGCTAAAGAAGATGCCTTCAACAGCAGCAAATGCAATTAAGCGCTCAGCAAAACTTCCCTTATCTATCCAGCGCATAGCCCACTCAGCTTTTGTCTTAACAAACGGGAGAGTCTCAATTGCATTAAATAAACGATCCTTTTCTTTCGTGTCTTGTATGTAAGTGTCTATTAGTAAAGAATAAGTCTCGGAGTGTATGTTCTCCATCATAATCTGGAATCCATAGAAAAATTTAGCTTCTGTATATTGAACCTCTTGAACAAAATTCTCCGCGATATTCTCATTTACAATACCATCAGAAGCAGCAAAGAATGCAAGAACATTTTTAATGAAAAACCTCTCATCATCGTTAAGCTTATCGGACCAATCAGTAAGATCAGAAGAAAGATCGATCTCCTCAGCTGTCCAAATACTAGCCTCTTGCTTTTTATACTCAGCCCAGATATCGTCGTGTTGAATTGGGAATAAAACAAAGCGCTTGGGGTTTTCAATTAATATAGGTTCTTCGATAGCTGTGTTTTCGGGCAGCACCTCCTCAATAGATGTTTGTTCGTCTAAAGCGACTTGTTTTGTCTTAGTCTCGGTCTCGAGCTCGTTTATTTTAGAGGTAGATGCATCCATGTCTTTTGTATAATCGTGTTTTAAACCAACGTCTCAAAGAAACAATCTAGACCCCTATTTATGCAAGGTCATTTCAGCCTCTTTACCATCTAGTTTTTAACACTTATGTTAATAACGAAGTGTGTTACCTTTATTTACTGCACCTAGAGCGGTTATAAATTGGTGATGATTTGTAAATTTGAAATAAAAAGGACAGAATTAGGGTATGAATTTATAAGTTCAAAAAGCAATCATAAAATGGACTTATTTAAGGAACGCTGAATGCGTACTTTTGCATAATGCTTAAAGGCCTTTTAAAAATATTTCTAGGAGATAAATCATCCAGCGACCTGAAAGAAATTCAGCCAGTTGTTGATGATATTTTGTTGGCTGAAAAGTCCCTCATCAACCTCAGCGCCGATGAACTCAGAGCTAAATCTACCGATCTACGAACAAGAATCAATGATCACATTGCTGATTTGCAAGGAGAGATTGATGAATTAAAAATAAAAACAGAGACCATGCCCGAGTCTGATCTCGACTCTAAAGAAGCTGTTTTCGAAAGGATAGATAAGTTAGAGTTGGAGATTAATGAGGAACTCGAAGTTGTACTTGCGGAAATTTTACCCGAAGCTTTCGCGCTCGTAAAAGAGACTGCTAAGAGATTCACATCGGAAGGTGAAATTGAGGTTACGGCATTGCAGTTCGATAAGGATATAGCTGCAACGCGAGATTTGGTTAGGGTAGAGGGTGAGAAAGCTTTTTGGTCTAATACATGGAAAGCAGCCGGGTCAGATGTAACCTGGGAAATGGTTCACTACGACGTTCAACTTGTAGGTGGAGTGTCCCTTCACAGGGGTAGCGTTGCGGAAATGCACACGGGTGAGGGAAAAACCCTCGTTGCAACTTTGCCGGTGTTCTTAAACGCCCTCACGGGTCGGGGAGTTCATCTTGTGACCGTTAACGACTATCTGGCTAAGCGTGACTCAGAGTGGATGGGTCCATTATACGAATTTCATGGCCTGACAGTTGATTGCATAGATAAGCATCAGCCTAACAGTGAGTCTCGAAGAGAGGCATATAAGTGTGATATCACGTTTGGTACGAACAATGAATTCGGGTTCGATTATCTGCGTGATAATATGGCGAAGAATCCTAACATGTTAGTCCAAAGGCGTCATCATTACGCAATCGTTGACGAGGTGGATTCTGTTCTTATTGACGAGGCAAGAACACCACTTATTATTAGCGGACCCACACCTAAAGGCGACGAACAGGAGTTTGAATCTCTAAAACCAATGGTTGTTAAGCTGATTCAAGTTCAACAAAAAGCGGTACAAGGATTTCTCACAGAGGCGAAGAAGCTTCTCACCGATGGACTCTCAAAAGAGGAAAACGAAGTTGCTGGATTAGCTCTTTACCGAGCTTTTCGAGGACTCCCTAAGTCGAAACCCATCATTAAATTCCTAAGTAATGAAGGGATGCGGCAGCGCCTATTAAAAGTTGAGTCGTTTTACTTAGCTGACAATCAGCGCGAGATGCACAAGGCGGATGAAGAGCTATTCTTCGTTATTGATGAGAAGCAAAACCAAATTGAACTTTCCGAGAAAGGCATTCTTTATCTTACTCAGGGGATGGATGATGACGCATTTTTCACAATGCCGGACATCGCAACGGAGCTTGTTGCAGTTGACAATTCAGACGCTAACGATGACGAAAAATTATCGAGGAAGCAGGTGGTGATGCAAGATTACGGAGTCAAATCCGCGAGAATTCACTCGATGAATCAACTTCTTAAAGCATACACTTTATTCGAGAAGGATATCGAGTACGTTATTATGGAGAATAAGGTGAAAATAGTCGATGAGCAGACCGGACGTATTATGGACGGAAGACGCTATTCAGATGGTTTACACCAAGCGATTGAAGCGAAAGAGAATGTAAAGATTGAGGCAGCGACTCAAACATATGCGACAGTTACTCTACAGAACTTCTTTAGGATGTACCACAAGCTTGCTGGTATGACTGGAACTGCGGAGACAGAAGCAGGTGAGTTTTGGGATATCTATAAATTAGATGTTAAGGTAATCCCTACAAACAGGCCTATTGCACGTGACGACAGAGAGGATTTGGTTTACAAGACTAAGCGCGAGAAATACAATGCAGCGATTGAGCAAATCGCTGCATTAAGTAAGGCAGGCAGACCCGTTCTTGTAGGAACAACGACTGTGGAAGTTTCGGAATTGCTTTCCAGAATGTTAGATAGACAAGGCTTAGATCACCAGGTTCTAAACGCGAAGAGACACCAACAAGAGGCGGAGGTTGTGACCAGAGCTGGTCAGGCGGGAACGATTACGATCGCAACAAATATGGCGGGACGTGGTACCGATATTAAATTAACGAAAGAAGTTAAAGAGGTTGGAGGTCTTGCTATTATAGGAACTGAGAGGCATGATTCGCGCAGAGTTGACAGACAACTTAGAGGTCGTGCAGGTCGTCAAGGAGATCCAGGATCGTCACAATTTTATGCATCTTTAGAAGATGATTTGATGCGTCTGTTTGGCTCTGACCGAGTAGCGAAGATGATGGACAGGATGGGGCACAAAGATGGAGAAGTCATTCAGCACAAGATGATTTCTAAGTCCATAGAAAGAGCCCAAACGAAAGTAGAGGAAAACAATTTCGGGATTAGAAAGAGACTTCTTGAGTACGACGATGTCATGAACGCCCAGCGAGAAGTGATTTATAAGCTCCGTAGAAATGCTCTTTATGGCGATAGAATTAGAACGGATATTGCAAATATGTTCTTCGAACTTGTTGAGGCAAATGTTGATGCTACGCACGAGACTAAAGACTACGATAATTTCCGTCTAGCGATGCTTTCTAACTTAGGGATTGAAGCTCCCGTTTCAGAAAACGATTTCCTTTCGGCAGAGACTGATGATTTAGTTTACCAATGTTACGCTCAATCGGAGCAACATTACAGATCTAAAATTGAAGATTTATCTCGCAGAGCTCATCCAGTAATCCAGCGTGTTTACGACGATGAGTCTAACGATTTCAAAAGCATACTTGTCCCATTTTCTGACGGACTGAAGACCATTCAGGTGAGTGCTGATATTGACGAAAGTGTTGCAACCGAGGGGGTAAGCGTCATGAAGGCTCTCGAGCAGCAAGTGGTCCTTGCTGTTATTGACTTGCATTGGAAGGAACACCTTAGATCTATGGATGATTTAAGGAACAATGTTCAGCACGCGAGACACGAGCAAAAGGATCCGCTTCTCATCTACAAATTCGAGTCGTACGAGCTATTTAAGCAAATGGTTCAAAAGGTAAATGCTGAGGTCGCTTCATTCTTAATGAAGTGCACAATTCCTATAAATGCAGGAGAACAACCATTGCGCCAAGGGAAGAAAATAGAAGCTGCTCCATTAGGTAAAACATCTAAGGCGGGCGTAGAAAATATCGCCCAACAGAATGCTGCAAGGGCAGCTGCCGGCGGTGGAGCAATTTCTCCAACTCAACCTGGCCAACCTCATCCTACATCTCGACCCAAGCCAGTTGACCCGATTCGCACAGAGAAGAAAGTGCAACCTAACTCACCTTGCCCATGCGGCTCTGGTAAGAAGTTTAAAAAGTGTCACGGCAAGTAACGCCTTTTATTTCTTGATGTAGTTCTTGATGACCTTGAGTGCAGTTTTTCATGGAGAAGATAGGATAGCTTAGTGCTTAATATCCCGAATCCAGCTCCTGCAACGACATCTGAGAACCAGTGTTTGTCATTATATATCCTAAGATAACCTGTAGCGGCGGCGGCTGTGTATCCTAGAATTCCATATAGAATAGACTCGTCCTTATACTCTTGATATAATATTTCAGCACACATAAAAGCTGTTGCAGTATGTCCAGAAGGGAAGGAGGTGAAGGCGGATCCGTCAGGTCTTTCTATTCCCGTAAGCAGCTTAATGCTATAGACTGAAACACCGGTAATTACAATAGAATAGCCCGTAATTTTCGAGAGTTCTCTTAAATCGTGCACCCCCTTTTTTCCAAGAAGATTTAAACCGTAAACGGCAACTAGAGGGCTGTACTCTAAATAATCATCAAGATTAACTTTTCTCTCAACATACCTCAATTCATCTCTAATACTTAAGTCAAGAGCATTAAGCTTTTCATTTTTTAACCCGATAAATCCATAAGTAATAAAAGCAGAGGGTAAAATCAGCGGGCGGTACTGAGTTTGCTTTTCAAGGATTTCAGAGTTATTCGATTTCTTAGAAATATCAAGAGGTGAACTCGTGTTTTGCGCTAAAATAGAACATGTGAAAAGACAAAAAATAAGCGTAATAATTTTCATTTAAAAGTGTATTTTGATTAGCTAATCTTTTTAATCATTGCTTCAAATTTACTGCAAGTTTCGGGTGTGAATTCACTGTCTGTAGTATGTACAAGTAGGTCGAACGAGTTGAGTGGCGTTCCTGCATCCATTAATTTTTTCATCAATGTACACCAAACCATCAACCTCTTTTCATCACTCCAATGCCCATCATAACCACCAAATCTCACAAGAAGAAACGGTGCTGTAAGGCGCATATGTAGAGCGTCGGGTCTTCCGACGGTATCGCTAATTACCGCTCCGATTCCTTTCTGTGACAATAATTCCCAAACGGTTTCAGCCTCTTCACCACCTTTGAACCAATCGGGATGACGAAATTCCACAGCCATCTTTATTTCTTTAGGCCAATTGTTTAAATACTTCATCAATTTTTCACTGTGCTTAGGTGCATAATGAGGTGGGAGTTGAAGAAAAACAGGACCTAGTTTATCACCTAAAGCTAGTATACCTTTAATAAAATCATCAGTGGGACCTTCACAATTATTGAACCGCCTATAATGTGAAATAATAGCAGGAAATTTAGGGCAGAAAACGAAATCTGCAGGCATTTCACGAGCCCATTCAGCCATCTTTTCAGGTGAGTATATCCTATAATGAGTAGCGTTAAATTCAATATTACCGAATCGCTTTCCATAGTGATTCGCCCAGGTTCTCATCGGATCTTTAATGGGGTAAACACCCCCCCTCCAAGATTTAATGCGCCAGGAAGTCCCCCCAGTTCTTATCAAAGTCTTATCGCCTGGATCACTCCTCTCAGCCCATTCTATCTTCACTTCGGGAAGTTCCCAATGATCTTTATCAAGCTTCTCTCCTTCAAGGTTAATATCTATTTTGCCAAATTTCACCTTGCAAACCTAACGACTACATGTTCAACACAACCGATTATAAAATCATTAACAAACGGCTTTGAAATTTACCGTCTTTGTGTCTGCAAATTTTATAAATGTGAAAAAAATGATTAAATATTTAGCCCAGGCATTGATAGAAGGGTTTGTACCTCAGACATGTCTAAGTTGTGGTATGCCTATAACGTATTACGGGCATGTAGCTGGGGCGTGTAGTTTATGTGTTATGAATTGGGGAGTATATGAACCGGGTGTAGTAAGTAGTATATTGTTTAAGGAAAGAATGAACTGTGTTTGGTCTGCAGTGGGATTTCGTTTAAGCGATGGCGGATCGAGGGCAATTATTCATAAATGTAAATATGGGGGCGAGCCAAGGCGGGTTAAAAAACTCGGCAACTGGATAGCAACCCGTTGGGATCCGCCGCCAGAAGGCGTAGTCTTAGTGCCAGTTCCTATTCACCCTAAAAGAAAACTCCAAAGAGGGTACAACCAGGCTGAAAGATTGGCGGCTGGGCTGGGAGAAGTTTGGGATGTTAAGGTTGATGGGGCGGGTCTTATTCGCAAAAAGCACGGAGCCTCTTTGACGGGTTCAAATAGACAGGGAAGATCTCAAGCATTGAAACAGACTTACGGTTTTAACCACAAGAAAAACAAAAGTAAGATGAGTCCCGTGATTCTCGTTGACGATGTTTTAACAACTGGAGCTACGTTGAGAGAATGTCGTGAGATTCTAGAGTTAAGGGGCAGAGTTGTGTTAGGTGCGGTAGTTCTCGCACTTGCTTAACTAAAGGCCACGCGTAACGTTAGTGAGTTATTATATTTGCTAAAAAGAAATGAAATTATTTGAGGACATATTCGTGCTAATACAGGCCTTTATTGTCTCAATAATTATTACCTCTTGTGCTCAGGTAGGAACTCCTTCTGGAGGAGGTGTAGACAAGGAGGCTCCAATTGTTTTAGAAATTTCCCCTAAATCTGGCGCAACCAATGTAATTGGAGATAAAGGAGGAGCTATTTCTGTGACATTCGATGAGTACGTGAATGTTAAATCATTAAATAGTCAACTGTTAGTCTCACCAATCCTCCCACAAGGATTACAGTGGTCAATGAAAGGAAAAACGGTAACCTTTGTTTGGAATGATGAATTGCAATCTGATAAAACCTATGTGTTTCAATTTGGAGATGCGATTGTAGATATACGGGAGGGAAATTCGATTGATAACTTCGTTCATGCATTTTCCACAGGAGATCATTTAGACTCTCTTTCAATAAGCGGCTCTGTAGTTGATGTTTTTACTTCACAGCCTAAATCGGGAGTTAGAGTTCTTATGTATGATTCTATTATTTCACCGGATTCAATTTTTAACGGGGCAAAGCCCCAATTTGTCAGTACAACTAATGAATCAGGTGAGTTTTTACTGAATTATCTACCTTCGGGGCGATATAAAATCATGGCTATCGAGGACAATGACAGAAATTATGTTTGGACTTCAGGAGAAGGATTGGCAGTTTTTGAGGAGGTTGTAGTTGTGGAGGGTCATGTGACCTTAGAGACGCCACTCAGAATGCAGGCTACTAGTGAGCTAGCGGTTAAGTATTTTGTGAAAAGCTCGAGGGATTCCCTTGGACTCGTTAATATTTTTTTAAGCGCTCCAATAGAATTGTCAGACAAGATTGACGTTAGTGGCAATGAGTTTTTTCATAACAATGAAAATTTATGGGTATTGTCTGGCGAGAGCTCTTCCGATGTTGTTTGGTGTGGAAACGACACTTTAAATTTTCAGGAAATAAAATTGACTCAGATGGAAACTTTCAAAGAAGTGAAGGGACCAGAAGGAAAGGTGGTGTCATCAAATATTGCAGAGTTCATATTTTCCAGACCCTTAGAAAGCGTAGCAGATTCTTTATTTAAACTTATTACAGAAGACAGTCTAGAAATGTTTTTAGACTCTGTTTATATCGATTATTTAGACCCGTTTAAGGTTATTGTGAAAGGAAATTTCACAAGAGGAAACTCTTTTGAATTAACAGTTATTCCTGGTGGAGTTGTGGGGTATGGCGGGGTCCAAATCTCTGATACTACAAGTTTTAAATGGAGTGTTTTCGAAAAGAAAAGCTTGGGAGATTTGAGAGTAAAAATCGAGAAGAATGGTTGGCTTGAATTAATCGCTTCAAATGGTGAAGTAGTAAAAAAACAGAGGCTTGAGGATAACAAGGGGGTTGACTTTAAAAATTTAACACAAGGCACATATCAATTAAAATGGACAGGCGACACGGATGGTGATGGACTTTGGGGAAGCGTTGATTTACTGCAATGGGAATCTCCAGAACCTGCTGAAATCATGTCTACGAAAGTAAAAATTAAGTCAGATTGGAGCCACGAAGTAGAGTGGCGAAACTAGATTTTACTATACTGCAAATTTAACTTAATGATTCGGCTAGAATATGTCCAAACCTCGCAATGTCTTCAAACGAATTGTAAAGTGGCACCGGAGCCATTCTAATCACGTCGGGTTCACGCCAATCTACAATAACACCTGCTTCAGATAATTTATCTTGGAGATCACGTCCCTGTCCGTGAGCGACAATGCTTAGTTGGCATCCTCTTTCAACAGGGTTAGAAGGCGTAATTATCTCTAAATTAGTTCCTGTTGTTGAAGCGATAGCTTGAACAGTTTTCTCAAGGTACGCAGTGAGACGCAACGACCTCTCTCTCAAAGCATGAATGCCCCCGGCATCTTCAAAAATTTCGAGTGATGCTTTGTGAACAGCCATGTTTAAGATAGGAGCGTTACTAAGTTGCCAAGATTCAACCGTCCCCATACTAATGTAGCTTGGGCTCATATCAAATCTGGTGGACTTATCGTGACCCCACCAACCTTCAAAGCGAGGTATGTCGGAGTTGTGATGACGTTCATGAACGAAAATTCCGCTTACTGCCCCTGGACCGGAATTCATATACTTGTAGCTGCACCAGCATGCAAAATCTACATCCCAGTTGTGAAGTTCGAAGGGAACATTGCCCATGCCGTGCGCCAAATCGAATCCACATATAGCCCCCACTTTGTGTGCGGCTAAAGTAATTTTTTGAAGATTGTGTAGCTGACCTGTATAGTAGTTTACTCCTCCTATCATTACGGTTGCGAGGCTGTCTCCAGCATCGAAAATCGCCTTTTCTATATCTTCAACCCTCAAACAATGCTCGCCATCACGGGGAGAAAGTTCGATGAGGTTTTCGTCGGGATCGAGGTTGTGAAAGTTGATTTGGCTTAAAAGAGCGTAACGGTCAGAAGGGAAAGATTTCGCCTCACATATGATCTTCGTACGAGTGCCTTCTGGCTTGTAAAAACTAACTAAAAGCAGGTGTAGGTTAACTGTTAGAGCATTCATTGCAACCACCTCAGAGGGTAGCGCACCAGCTAATGAAGCGAGAGGTTTTGAGAAAAGCTCGTGGTAATGCATCCAAGGGTGGCGGGCCCTCAAATGCCCCTCAACGCCGTGTTCAGCCCAATCATCTAGCTCCGTTTTTAAAGCTTCTGCTGCCGAACGAGGCTGCAACCCCAAGCTATTCCCCGTAAAGTACATTGTGTCTTTCCCCTTGTGTTTAGGAATTAAGAACTTCTCACGAAAACAGCTTAGCGGATCTGCGGCATCAAGTATTTGCGCATCGGCTATTGTTGGAATAGTAGATAACATAAAAGCAAAATTACGAATTGAAAAGAGATTAATCCATCAAGAATTATACTGAAATAAAATTCACTGCGATTTCGTCCAGCTAAAAAGGGAGATACAAAGGGAATAGAAATTATTGCGTGAACCAGTAAACTATAACCCACAATTTGATTTACAGCCTCCATAATTATAAGCCCTGCCCATATAACCCCAGACCCTACAACTAAAATCACAGCCCGTTGAAGTGCCCGCTTCTCACCAATTTGTTGGGGGACAGTTTTCATATTAACTGAATCTATGCTTAAATCCCTGACATCAAAAGGAATGGTAATACCTGCGATATATAAAACCCGTGCAAGCAATACCATCGCCAATACTGGAGAAAAATATGATAGTTCATACCCCGCAAGTAAAACAGGGAACACAACAGTTGCTAAAGCAAAAACACTTGCTACCAGGGGCAACTTTAAATATGCCTTTTCACGCAGTGGGATAGCTGCATAAGCTGTACTAATAATGATTAGAAAGATCACTAAAGCAATGGCAGAAGTAGAAAACTCAACTGCAAAAAGCGTTATAACAACTATTAAAGCAACCCCCCAACCCCCAATTAACCCTACCCCATATTTATTCATAAAAGCTATCCTTTCAGGAGGAGCTGAATGAGGGAAAAATCGTGTTTTAATAAATCTTTGGACAGTATATCCGAGCCCGGTAAAGGCGCCAATTAGAATTGCCGATTCGCGCACCTCACCACCTAAGCCTAATGACAATCCACTAATGTAAGCGGTCACTCCTGCCCCAACAGCAATAATTAAATGGCTGTATCCAAGAATCTTCACGAGTTGCATGTTGCAAAGGTGATAAAAGATATCTTTGCCCTTTCATTTTGCTGTTTCAATCTTCATATTTATCTCGTATGAAATTAGGAAGTTTCGCCTCACGGCATATGGGTCCTCGTTACGAAGACCTAACAATCATGCTTGCGACCATAGGTCTTAGCTCTATAGATGAACTAATTGAGAAAACAGTTCCAGATGCAATTAGGTTGAGGGAACCTCTCAACCTAGGCGAGTCCTTTACAGAAAGTGAATACTTAGAGCATGTAAGTGACCTCGCAGAAAAAAATGTAACTTATAGGAATTACATAGGAATGGGCTATTACCCTACCGAAGTTCCCAGTGTAATAAGGAGAAATATACTTGAGAACCCTGGTTGGTATACAGCCTATACTCCATATCAATCTGAGATTGCTCAAGGTCGATTAGAGGCCCTCTTAAATTTCCAAACCGTAGTTAGTGATTTAACAGGGAAGGAAATTGCGAATGCGTCGCTCCTCGATGAGGGAACAGCTGCCGCAGAAGCACTGGCCATGCTCTTCTCAGCACGTCCGCGCACGCAAGTAAAAGCCGGAGCGACCACCTTTATTGTCGATACAGCAGTCTATCCACAGACTTTAGATGTGATGAAGACCAGAGCAAACTCACTTGGGATAACTATGATCGAAGCTCCTCGCTCCGAGTGGAAGTTCACGGACGGAGTTTTCGGCTGCCTTCTTCAATACCCCGACGCAAATGGCGAGGCGGAAGATCTCGAAGCGCTCATAGCGAAAGCTCATTCGTCAGATGTCAAGGTTGTGATGGCTACAGATCTTATGGCGCTGCTAATGCTGAAAAGCCCGGGTAAAATGGGTGCAGACGTTGTCGTTGGATCTTCACAGCGCTTCGGAGTGCCGATGGGCTACGGGGGACCTCATGCAGCTTTTTTTGCCGCAGACGAGAGCTACAAGCGCAACTTCCCCGGACGCATAATTGGAGTAAGCGTAGACAGAAACGGCAGTACCGCCCTTAGAATGGCGCTACAAACACGAGAGCAACATATTCGCCGCGACAAAGCGACATCGAATATATGTACCGCTCAAGCTCTACTTGCTGTAATGGCTTCGATGTACGCTGTTTACCACGGCCCTAGAGGTTTACGAGAAATTGCAAAACGAATTCACAACACAACAAAATCATTTGCGACAGCTCTAAATTCTAACAGCTCTATGGAGGTCGTTAACTCATGTTATTTCGACACCCTTAAAATCAGAGTAAGAGGTGGAGAAGACGAAGTGAATTCATTAATAGCTCGATGCCATGCATTGAAGATTAATATCCGTTATTTCAACGACGGAGAGCATGTGGGAGTCTCTCTCAACGAAAGAACTAACATTGAGGATCTCACGAATCTTTGTTCTGCTTTCGGAGTGCCAATAGTGAGAGGAATAGAAGTTGACAGAGCATTTTTCGGAACTCTCTACCGCGAAGTAGACTATTTAGAACACCAAGTTTTCAATAGTCACAGATCGGAAACGGCAATGATGCGTTATATCAAACTTCTCGAGAACAGAGATTTCTCTTTAGTTCATGGAATGATTCCTCTTGGGTCGTGCACGATGAAGCTTAATGCTGCAACGGAGTTATTACCTATTGCTTGGTATAAATTCGCGGAACTTCATCCTTTCTGCCCTCCCGAACAGGCTCGTGGAATGATAGAGATTTTACAAAATCTCGAATCAGATTTAGCTGAAATCACAGGTTTTGACAGAGTTACCCTCCAACCCAACTCTGGTGCTAATGGAGAATACGCTGGGATGCTCGTTATCAAAGCTTACCATGAGAGCATAGGAGAGAAGCGTAGAAATATATGTTTAATTCCTTCAAGTGCACACGGAACGAATCCTGCAAGCGCTGCTATGGCGGGCTTAAAAATCGTCGTGGTCGGATGTATGGAAAATGGAGATATAGATATTGAAGACTTACAAGAAAAAGCGGAAAAACATAGCGAAACATTAAGCTCTATTATGATTACTTACCCTTCTACTCATGGAGTTTATGAGGAGAGGATTCTAGAAATTATCGAAATTGTTCACGCTAATGGAGGCCAGATATATATGGATGGTGCAAATATGAATGCCCAAGTGGGGCTTACCAGCCCTGGAAATATCGGCGCGGATGTTTGTCACCTCAACCTTCATAAAACCTTTGCTATACCGCACGGAGGAGGAGGTCCAGGAATGGGCCCTATCGGAGTTGCGAAACACCTCACTAAATTTTTACCCGGTCACTCTATTATACATCAAGGTGGAGAGGATTCAATCTCTGCTGTATCATCTGCTCCGTTCGGAAGCGCTTTGATAGGACTTGTCCCTTACGCTTACCTTAAAATGTTAGGTGTAAAAGGAGCTACTCAAGCTACAGAGATTGCCATTTTAAACGCTAACTATCTTAAAGTTAGACTAGAAGGAGCCTACGATATTTTATACCAAGGCTCTAATAACACTGTCGCCCACGAGATGATCATAGATTGCAGATCTTTTAAATCCTGCGGGGTTGAAGTCATTGATATAGCAAAACGTCTCATAGATTATAGCTTTCATGCTCCAACAATTTCTTGGCCTGTATCAGGTACGATGATGGTTGAACCCACAGAGAGTGAATCTCTTGAAGAATTAGATCGATTTGTAGAAGCTATGCTAAGCATAAGAGAAGAAATACGATCTATAGAGTTAAAACAAGTTGATGCAGTGGATAATGTTATAAAAATGGCACCTCATACGATTGAGGAAACTACAGCCTCAGAGTGGACACACTCGTACTCAAGAGAAGAAGCTGCTTTCCCAGTTGAGAGGTTGAGAAAAGGCAAATTTTGGGCTCCTGTTGCAAGAGTAAACGACACATACGGCGACCGAAACCTAATGTGCAGCTGTCCACCTATAACTGACTACATAGACGAAATATCTAAATAAAACACTATTTTGTGTTTGTTTAGGGGCTATAAATAATCCTCTGCTAGTATTTCGCGCTTTATATTTGCGAAGTTAAAGATAAATAGAAATCATAAAACGCTCAATATGAAGCAAGTATACTTTTTAATTGCCGCGATGTTCATAGGAACTATTGCAAACGCACAGGTAAAGATGCCGGTGCAAGCTGCTAAAGACGCACAAGCGTCAAGCATAAACTCTGAAGCTCCAGTGCAAGCTGCAAGAGCTGTATTTTGGTCACACGATTGTAATATTGACGACTGTGCAGACTGGTCATTTGGTAACGGAGCTCTAGAAGTTGGTACTCCTTGGGCAGAAATAGACATCAATTTTGAATGTACTACTGATGGGCCTGCTGGACCATACAATCAGTGGGCAGGAGGATCTGGAGACGGTTCTGCGACTAGCGCGATGAACTCAACAACATCGGCTAACGGATTAATCATGGTTGATTCAGATCTTTTTGGACAGGATGCTAACTACGATGCAAACTGGGTTGAGAACTGTTGGTTCTCAACAGTAACACCTATTAACTGTACCGATCACCAATATGTGAGCATCTCTTTAGAGACGCGTTACCGCTGCTGGGATAACGGAGGTTCTGACGATAGTGAGAAGTGTCTTATTGAACTATTGATAGTTGGGATGAGGAGTCTGGAACTGTAGATTACGGTGGGGGAGCAGACCCTGTTGCCTCTCGTAAAGAAGTATTCCCTGGATATGGGACAGGTGATTCATCAGATAATCCGTCTTTATTAGAATTCGATATTACTGAAGCTGCCGGTGGACAGGAGACTGTTTACATCCGTTTCCGTTGGTCTGGAACTTGGGGTTACAGCTGGGAGATTGACGATATTAAAGTTTACGACACTCCTGCAAACGATACACGTATAGATAACTACTTAAGCTACACAGATTTTGAGCGTACAGGATATTACGAGTACGGTGCTTGGCCGCTTTCTCAAATACCTACTGATCTTGCCGCAGCGGCAAAGGTTTATAACGTAGGTTATGAAGACCAAACAAACGTTACGCTTGGTGTTACTACTGCTGAAACAACAGCTTATTCTTCCGCAATAATTCTCGCTTATGCTACAGCAGACACTTTATCTGCAGCCTACATGCCTTCAGCTCTTGGTCCTGTAACAGTTGATTACACTCTTACTGCAGATGCAGTTGATGAGAACCCAGAAAACAATATGGCATCTCAGTCTTTCAAAGTTACAGATCTATCATGGGGACGTGATGACGGACTTTCTACAGCTGCTGCTCCTGGAGACGGTACAGATGACTACATCGTTATGTCTCTTTTCGACATCGTTGAGGATGTTGTTGTCTACGCTATTGATGTAGCCATTATGGATGGTTCTGAAACAGGAACTTCAGTTATTACTCATCTTTTTGACATGTTCGATTGGAATGATTCGGGAGAACAGTACGGTGGGTTGCTCCAATCTACGGATGAGTTTGATATTATAGCAGGAAACACAAACTCAGTTGGTGAGGTTACAACGTGGTACACGTTCGTCTTTGATGAGCCATATATGGCTGCTGCTGGAGATTGGTTAGGAGCTGGTTTTGAGCACTACGGAGGATCCAACGTTCAGTACGGAGAATCTAAATTCACTCAAGACCAAACAGCATTTATCTACGGGCCATTCGGTTCAGGTTCTGCTTACGACTGGTATTACACAAACGAAGTACCTATGGTACGTCTAAATCTAAATCCAAATGCTGTTAACACGATCTCTGAGGAGGAAGTAAGCACAACAGGATTCCAGATGTACCCAAGCTTCCCTAACCCAACAAATGGAGTTACTCGTATTCAGTTTCGTTTAGACCGTGCGTCTAACGTAAATTTTGAAGTTCGAGATATTACAGGAAAGATTGTTTACACGGTGAATATGGGAACTCAAGCTCCAGGCTACAATAGTATTTCTGTTGACGCTTCTGAGTTTGCTTCAGGTGTTTACACATACACTTTATCTGTTGATGGAGAGCGAGCTACTGATCGCTTAATGGTGAAATAAGATAACGATACATTAAATAAAGGGGTAGATCATTGTGGTCTACCCTTTTTTTTATGCGTAATTTGCCGCAAAATTATTTTTTAATTAAATATCCTTTCTGAGAACATGAAACATTTGACTTTAACTCTTGGAGCACTCTGCATTTTCGCATTTGCTTCTGCCCAAAGACTGGAGACTCTTCATTCATTTGAGCACACTATAACAGCTGCTACTCAAGCTGAAGTATTAAATTCGTTAATTGCTGGCGAGGAAGCACGTTCAACTCAACGCGGAGGAGGAAACACTCTTTTTTCTGAAGATTTCTCTAACGGATTCGATGGAGTAAACGGAAACGGAGCATGGACAGCAACAGATAACGGGAACGATTCTTTGTGGGTTTGGGTTAGTCCAGACAACACGGGGTTCTATAACAATGGAGACGCAACAGGTGTATCTCATCCAGGGGGAGAGTATTCTACTAACATAGGGACTCTTGAATCGGGTACTCCAGATAACGGTTGGGTGGTTTTTGACTGTGATTACTATAACACTCCTATTTCAGAGGGATATCAAGATACAGACGGGTCTTTAA
>LWDU01000092.1_pt1 | contig 25604 bp, 32 predicted proteins | sample 727161 | NCBI WGS metagenome assembly LWDU01 (sample SAMN04566230, study PRJNA314399) | hydrothermal vent metagenome | isolation source: deep sea hydrothermal plume seawater | place: Mexico: Gulf of California, Guaymas Basin | collected 2004-07-11
AAGGGTGCATACCGAAGTGGTCTCGTCAATGAGGGGTCTGGTGTTATAAACGTAGAGATAGAAAGTCCAATGGATGGAGAGTCTCTACGCTTCCAAGGGGATGCAACGGATCTAGACTCGATCCTTAGTGGACTGGAAGGCGATGTAGATTTGGTACTCTCAAATATGAGGGAGGCTGGTAGTATAGAGAAACATGTGTCCCGAAGCTCAAGCGGATCGGCAGAGTCAATGGTGTTTGTGCATGGTGGATCTATGGAAGTTACTGACAATGGAACTGGTATGTCACCTGAAGATATGACATACCATTTCCTAAACATCAAGGGATCATCTAAGCCCAACACTGAAGCTTCTGAGACAAGCGGAGGATGGGGTGACGCCAAGATGAGGTTCCTCTTTAATCCAAGCCTTATAATAGTTGAGTCAACCCAGAACGGATTAACTACTAGGATCGTATCTGATAGTCGTACTCTCATTGAAAGCTCACAGGACGTAAACATTGTGCTACCCCATAGTGTTGTAGAAAAGGAAGGACGGCCTGACTCAGGGACGAGTGTAAAAGTTTTTCTACCAGTAGATATGCCTACAGAGCATATAAATAATCAAAACCGTGAGGCTACCCTCTGGACTAATCATCCAAAATTCATGAGTTTTCCTCTCATAGGAGATGTCAAAGTAGACCTAACAGTGAATGGCGTTAGGACTGATCCCAAGGTTGACTATGATGAACCTAATAACAGGGAAATCCCAGGAATGGGTAAGGACTTAGATATAGGTAGTAGGTACGAGGAACCAGTTAGATACGAAGGAAAAGACGACTGGGGATACATTGATGTTTATAAGGGACCTTTTATAAATAAGGATGAGGAGTTGTTTAGCCTATCAACTGCTCCAGTATACGTGTTCTCATCAGGGCTTTACCAGTTCGACACTAGAGGGCCTCAAGGAGATGGAGACACTGAGTTCTCGGCAAGGGTTGACTCGGCATTCTCGTTTGATGCTGCCCATGTGATTGGCAGGCTTCTAAATCGAGAGATTCTATTAGACGTACATTCAAATGTCAGACCAGGGGAGGGGTACTACCCATTCCCTAAGACAAGAGATTCATTGACCGATAACGCAAAGTATCTCACCGACAAGATAGCCAAGGACATTGTAGGAGAAAGAAGAGATCTGGACAAGATGGACTTTGCCGTTAAGATGGCTGACGCCACTTACATGAATAGAACAAGTGATCCTGCTAAACAAGATTTCGTTTACATGGATGATCAAGGGAATGAAATCGAACCATCTGATGATAACCTCGACGAGGAGTTGCCATTACTCTATAACTTCAGTAACATCGACATAGATGATCTAACTCATAAGCAGATTCAGTTCCTTGGAGGGTTAGGCAATCTCTTTCGTGATTTTGTAGTTGATGTAGACGGTAAGGATATACAAAAACTAGGTTCTCATATAAAGACTAGTCCATATCCTAAGATGAAGAGAGAGAAGATAAGTAAGTGGTCTGTTGGTATTTCCATAGCTCCAAAGAGTTCATGGGCTGGACTGAACATGTTCAAAACATTTTCAGACTCTGGTATTGATGTAAACGATCCAGATTTCAAGGGCTACAGAGGTATCCTTCTAATAGACCCATTCAAGTATAACTTCACCAAGTATCTAGAACAGTACATATCTAAAAACGAAGATATAATAGATATGAACCCACATGCAACAACGGCGCAACAACAATCTCTAGTTCGCCTAGTGCAGGAAATTAATCTTGAGACCTACTCTGAAGTCTGGGCAAACGAAATCTATTCTACGATGGTCCATGAAGCGATTCATGTTAATCACAGGAGTCATAGTCCCGAAGGGTTTATTCTAAATTTGGAACAGTTCCTTTCTGAAACTAAGCTTAATAATCTACGAGAACACTTGGATAATCTAGAGAGTTTATTTAAACGAAACCATAAAGAGTATTTAGAATTAAAGGAGATGTATGACCAAGCCGATGAGAAATCTGATAAGGGCATTTTGGAAGGGTTCGCAATACAAGGGCAAACGCCCATTCGCAAAAAAGATGATAGGGGTCTTAATACCACTAGAGACACACGGTCTGCTGAGCGGACAGGAGGGAGACAAAGAACTGGAGAGTCAGTTCCTCTCGGCGAAAGAGGAAGTAGAAGCAATGAGCGAAGGGGAGTTTCTAGACTTCGTAAAGGAATAGCTGGTGAGAAGGGTAAGGCTAGTCGTAACAATGCTCATGTAGGACAACCAAATCTTCTTAGTAATCCAATAAGCGCAAAGGATGGCAAGAGGAGAATAGATATAGACAAGAAAGGCTTTCATCTACCTACTTATTTAAGGAGTGTTATTGAATCGGTTGTACAGCATTATGCTTTATCCCCAAAGGATGAATACATTGATCCACATGAAAGGGAATCGGACGTTGAGGAGAGGTATTCACCAGAAAGAGAACAATCTCTAATAGGACAGTATAATAACTTAAGATTCTTCGCATCAGAGGATGACGCTCCTCGTTTTCATCAGCATGACCAGACAAGCATGGGTCAGAGAGTTACAACTAATACTGAGATATTCAAAGAATACGTTGGGAAATATATTGCCGATGTAATAGCCTCAGACCTTGCTATAGAAACCGCTGGTACTGATTTTGCTACTAACGAAAATTTAGGTGCTGCAATTGATGAAGTTATACATGCCCATCATGTTAACACGATTGCTATGGCGATTAAGGATTTTAGATTCAGGCATGAAAATGGTTATGGATGGGGATCTCTGCAAGAAGAATGGGATACAGCCACGTCCATTGAAAAAGAATTAATCATTGAGGAAATTATCGAACTGCACGTTGAGAGTATTGCTGATGAAGAATTCGGAACAGGTGATAAAGCTATTCCTATAAGGATTGGTGAGGTTCGGGATGCAGTATTCAAAATACAAACCGGAAGGAAGTGGCGTAAAGGTCAGGACTCGGACATTGTTGATTCCACTGGAAGGTTGGTCCCAAGCTCTAGACCTATCAGGAATTCAGTTATAGAAAACTTTCGGATCCGAAAGGATAAAAACGGAGATAAAGTTATAGAGAAATCGTTAGTAAGATTTACTGGACAGGGTAACTATGAGGAGAAGGGTAAAGCTAACATACCAAAGAGGGAAAGGGAAAGACTAGAACGTGATAGGCTTGAGGCTATAGAACAACTACCCCCTGCTGAGAGAAGGAGAGTTAAAGAGAGGGATAGGATAGCAAAGGCTAATTCCCTAGCTACTAAGGCCAGGAGAAAGGAAGAGGCTGCTGCTAAGAAGGTAACAGATGACGAGAGAGAACTCCTTGAGAGGGACATAGATACTACTATATCAAGAGGTAGGGATCTTGGTAACATGCCAGTACAAATCTTAACCCTCAAGCATATCCCAACAGGAACAAGCATCAATATACACAAGTACCCGAAGGCCAGTGATACGCTTCCATCAATAGTGGGTGTGGATATACCAGTACGCAGTGAGGGATTAGGAAGCGCTGCGATACTCATGGATTATGCTAGGGATATATATCCAGACATCAGAGTAGAACTAGATACAGGTGACGCAATGCTACCTAATTCTAAGCGTGTTACATTGATCAGGGATCTGAGTACTGATGAAATACGGAAGCTTATCGAGGTCAATGAATACCGGAAAGAGAGATTCCCTGACACTACTTCTAACTATGAATCAGAAGAATACATACAGGTATTAGCCAATAGGGGAGAAAGAGGTAAAGCTTCTAGGGGATTCGATACCACCTTACCTGATCAATTCAGGGCGAAGAAGTTAACATTCAATAAGAACACTCTCGACATGATGGTGAAGGAAGCTAAGTCTATAGCTATCAATAAGATAAAATCTAGATCCTATCCTGAACTGAAAGGTACCGAGAAGGACAGAAGGATTAAGGATATGGTTGATAGGCAACAAAGGTACTACAATGACATCATAAGGGATGACAACATAGCGATGAAGGTAGACGTAGTATCTAAGCTTAGTAATCTGTATGCCTCTAACCAGTCGGCTACCGACCATGGAGTTAACAGCTCTGATCTGTATCAGTTCCTCAGGGAGCTATCAGATGCCGGTGTTTCTAGTGATAGAGTCTTTAAGATAAAGAATGATATGTACGATAGCATGGGTATGGAAACTAGGAAGATAAAGATAAACGATCTAGAAAGAAATCTATTAGATGACGTATCTAAGATACAGTTCTCTCAAGAATTACTAGAGACTAAGACTCCATTCTCTTCAATCCAACAGTTGATGGATGACTTTAAAGAAAGAAGTCTTACTACCACACCTCGTACTCAGAATATAAATGGAAGTACAGCTTACTTCGTTGGAAATGAGCTTGGATTCACTGAGCCGATTGCTATATTCATGAAGCCTTCCGGGTTCAGGGATATGTCTATAGTTGAGATTGTATCCAACGCTGAGTATGGGTCTAGAAATATAGAGTATTCGGGTGAAGGATCACCTCCACTCCATGGTGCTGAAGCGACAGTAAGAACAGCAATGATTATGCTTGATCCAAGCCTAGGCAGCAAGGTTGTACAATCAACGGAGAAAGGAAGAGCAAGCCTAGGGTATAACTCAACAGTGCATAGTCCTGAAGAGCAAGCGATAATGGCTAAGGTCCATGCACCTGTAAAGCATAGTATATTCAACCAACTAAAAATGTTCTTTGCCGATGACAGCTTCCGAAAGCAGAAGTTATTGGATACAAGGGAAGGACTGGTGTTCAAGTATGATCCCATAGAGAAGACTTCTGATGAAGTGAGGAGAAGGGCTTTAGATGTGGATCCTGAAAATCCTGTGCTACTGTCTGATACTGGACTTGGAGATGTTATTCTGGCACAGAAGGGTAATGGTTTACTAGCTGCTTCGTTGAAGTACGGTGTACCAATATTTGATAAGGCACTAGGGTTAACTCAAGCTAAGCTAGGTAGCTTCAGGCTAGAGAACATTGAAGGACTACCACAAATATATGAAAAAGAATTTGGTGGTATGATAGATATACTTGGGCCTGCCATAAGTGACTATGGTATTAGGGAAGACCTAATGAGGAAGGTTCATGTAGTGCTGTTAGCAACCAGAGGAAGGAGATTTATAAAGGAGAAGAAATTAATACCAGAGGGTATTACTCCAGAATACCTAGCACTGGCTGATAAGTTCTTGAAGACAAACCCAGAGATTCAAGCCATAGCACACAACTATCAGAGATGGAATGAAGCAATGATAGACTATGGGGTTGCTACTGAGTACCTATCCGAGGAGCAGGGTGCAGCATTAAAGAGTACTATGGATTACGTTTCGTTCAAGAGACAATCAATAAACATGGAAGACCAACTGTTAGATCATGATTCACTCTTCAGTCAGGAACTTCAAGAAGGACTTAAGGGTGACCTTCAAGATCTCAAGCAACCACCCAGATACAAGGGTAGCAGGTATGGATTGATAGAAGGCTTCCTAGAGGGAGCTAGCCTTAATGCGTTTACTATGATTCAGAGAGGGTTAAACAATCGGGCAAGTAAGTCTGTAATAAATGATCAGAAGATTATATTCCCTGATCAGGTTAGGCGTGCCGGTGAGGGTAAGGATGAGAATGGAGTAGACCATAATAAGCTTAGGGATATGAATGGTGAGCTACCCACTATGATCGTGAGGGAGAATGGTGAAGAGGTAACATATGTAATAGCTGATGCTCGCGTGGCTAATGCAATGAAGGGATCAATAGGTATTAGGGATCCATTTGTTGATGGAGTAATGGCTAGGTTCTCTGCCTTACTGAGGAAGGGTGTTACCATAGCACCAGAGTTTATATATAGAAATACATTAAAAGATCCAATGGTTAATGCTATGATCGGTGGTCAATTTAAAGGATGGAGGGCTCTTACATTGCCATTCGTTGTAGTTGGCAATGCAGTATCTCACCTTGCAGGTGGTTCAAGCTACTTCACTAAGGAGTTCCTTGAGCTTGAGTCCGTTGGTGGTGCTAGTGGTATATATAATGACGCACTTTATGCGCCCACACCCGAGGGATTCAATAATATGCTGGGAGATCAGAAGAGGGGCAAGATAGGATTAAATCCAAAGAAGACATTTTTTGCTATATGGGATGGGCTTGGTGTTGCAAGTACTAAGTCTGAGACTGCCACTAGGGAGAGAGTTTATGATTCAGTCTTGAATGAAACTGGTAGCTTGAAAGAAGCTTTGATTCAGGGCATTGAAGTCATGAACTATGACAGGAGAGGTGGCAACCAGAACTTTGCTAGATACGCTTCGATGGCAACATTCTTGAGTGCTAGTATAAACGGTTGGGACATAGCAGACAGGTCTTTAAGAAAGGGTACATATAGTATTGATCCTACAAAGAATAACAACGAAGCAAGGAAGAGAGCATGGTACAGGGTAGGCGCGATGGCTGCATTATCTATCGGCTATGCTCTGGCATGGGCAAGTGGAGATGATGATGAATGGAGATCATACGGAGATGAGGTTAGGTATAGTAACTGGTTAGTTCCATTCTTTGGTAGTGCTATCGCAGTCGGGTTGCCATTTGAGTTAGGCGTACTTGGTAAGGTGATACCAGAGTTAGCGGTTAGGACGATGCTGAAGGGTATGGATCCATCTGAAGCAGCCATGATACTTTTCGGTCAAATTTGGGGTGCAGCTCCAAACATAGCTATGCCTACAGCATTAGCTGGAATGATCAACATAGGTGGGAGTCCTTGGTCAGAATCAAGAGGGTGGAATCCCTTCCTTGAGTCTCCTATAATCCCTGATCATATGCCAGTTGGCCCCATGGCTTACGATAATAAGACTAGCCTAACTGCAAGAGGCTTAGCTGCTGCGCTTCCGGGTGGCAGTAGTCCTAAGAAATGGGAACATCTTGTATCTATGTATGGTGGCACCATGGCTGTCAATATCCTAGCTATAGCTGATACACTTGTTGATCAACTGATGCCTGGGTTTGCAGCTACCCCCTACACTGAAGCATTTGAAAATATACCTACAGTGAGAGCTATACTTAAACACCCGGATGGTGCATCACATATAAATGAATTCCATAAATGGTTCAAGCAGATAGAGGATCTTACTCATGAGGTTAGAGTTCTGAGTATAGAGAATCCAGCGAAGGGAAGAAAATTAAAAGAGGCAAACCGTACTACATTGAGGTATGCTCCGATGGCTCAGGCAGTTAAGTCTAGACTTCAAAAGCTTAATAGAAGAGCAAGGATAATCAGAGCAAACAAGCATATGGGTAGTAGCGAAAGAACAAAAGCGTTAGAGAGAATACGGCTAATGAAATTAACTGAGGTTCAGAGGTTTAACAAAAAGATAGAGGGTAAAGATTACAAGCACATGTCTTATAGTGGTAGAACATACTGACACTAACTTAAAAGAATAGGAGATTTTCTTTGGGGAGAAAAAAGCATCTCGTTATAGGGGATAGTCATTCAAAGCCAGGGATCAGTAATGCTAGGTACACATGGTTAGGAAGGATGATCGCAGCAGAGAAGCCTGATGTCATTATAGACATAGGTGATTTCTATGACATGGAATCACTATGTGGATATGACAAAGGTAAGAGAGCCTTCCAAGGAAGAGAATATAAAAAAGATATTGAACACGGGTTAGATGCACAGGACAGGATAGAGGCAGAGCTAAAGAAAGTTAAGGGGTACAAGCCTAAGAAGATTAGATGCTTAGGTAACCATGAGAATAGAATATCTAGAGTGGTCGAGGACCAAGCAGAGTTCTATGGAACCTTAACTCGTAGTCATTTCCAGAGTGAAGAGTATGGCTGGGAAGAGCATGACTACCTTCAGCCAGTCAAGGTTGATGGCATAGCATACTGCCACAGCTTTGCCTCTGGTATAATGGGACGACCAATCAGTGGTGAAAACCCAGCAGCATCGCTACTTAATAAAAAGAAAATGAGTTGTATAATTGGTCACAACCATGTCCTAGACTTTGCAACAAGAAACGATGCAATGGGAAAGAAGATGAGTGCAGTTTCAGTTGGTTGCTTCTTTGAACATGATGAATCTTATGCTGGCCCACAAGTAAATAGGATGTGGGATAGGGGCATAGTAATTCTTAATGATGTTCAAGCTGGAGAGTTTGACTTTGAATGGTGGTCAATGAGAAGAATAAAGGGGAAATATTCATGAGTATTTTAAGTGAGCCAGAAACAAAACTAATCCTACCAGCCCCGGAGCTATCTCACATAGTTGATCTAGCTGTGGATATAACAAATAGAATAGTTTACTTCGATGACTTTGAAGAGGAGTCAGGTCAATGGTTCCTTCAGGTCATGAAGTATTTTGAAGGCCAAGATCTTCAAACTGTAGATCTCTTCTTAAACTCACCAGGCGGTGATGTTATCAGTATGTTTGCTATCCATGATATAATTAGAAACTCTCCTATAAATGTACGATGCACTGGCTACGGTCAAGTCTGTAGCGCAGGTGTGCTAATACTAGCAGCATCCAATGAGAGGTACGTTACTGAATCATGCTCATGGATGAGTCATGAACCCACTAGTGGTGGCGATCCAGACCTAGGCTTAAGAGCAGCTAAGTCTAGACGTAAGTGGGAGGACTGGTCACACAGTCACTGGTGTGAGCTTATGTCTCGATACACACCTAACTCATCAGATTGGTGGGAAAAACATACAGAAAAGCAAGCAGAATTCTGGCTATTGGGAGGCCAAGAGATCGTCGAAGCAGGCTTAGCAGATAGGATAGTGAAAGAAAATGTATAAATTTATATTGATAGCCGTATCCTTGAGTTTCCTTGGGTGTGCGTTAGATCAATGGGAAATAGAATTGATAGGTCCGTCTGGAAGAATTGAATTTGATTCTGCATTAGGTGAAAGCAGAGATAAGGATACATGTGAAGAAAAGAAAGTAGATACTATCTCTTTATGATTGCTGAACGGCTGGCTCTAAGTCGCTACAGCTCTCAAAGTATCCGCAGTTACTAGTACAGACTAGCTTACACTTCTGATTTCTCATCAGACTCCCACAGTTTAAGCATACTAGCCTATGCCTCTCAGCCCCTACCTCTGCCCCACTAGAAAGATCGTGGCTTACAGAGCCTCTCAGAGCTTCATTCATTATTCTTTATGAACCTGTTGAGGTAGTACTGGGCCTTCTTAAGGTCAGTGATTGGATCAGTATCCTCATCCATTTTCCTCTCATATCTAGAGATGTACTTAATAACCTGACCTAAGTGATAAGGAAGATTCCAGTCTTCAATTACAGATAAGGGCTCATGGTCCCTACCTTTGACATAATGATCAGGTCTATTAACTATATCGTTACTCATTATGTCCTTTCTCTGGCTGCACTATGCCCAGAATAGGTTGCACAACAGTATCTTCAGGTTCTTCCTTGAAATATCTCGGCTCTTGATACAGATTCCTACGAAGGACGTACATCGTCTTTGTGAATCCCTTGCCCTTAGCATAAGCTGCTAGCTTTTCTGCACTTGTCCATATCTCAATACCATTGCAGCCTGAATGCTTAGCCAGCTTAGTTGCTATCTCGTTGAAGTCTGCTGCTATTTGCTTTTCTAAATTGTTCCATGCTATGAGCAGTTGTAGTGTTTTGTTAGCTGGTCGGTAAGGGCATACTTGTACCTGAACTATACAGAAACAATCTGAAATTTCATAGTCATGGTAGCCCCAAACTTGTGCCTGCCCAGATAGACATAGCCCGTATACATCTTCCACTCTCATTGTTAACCACTCAGGATCCTCGTTCACGATGATACTGATCCCACCTACAATATCTTCCCAGACATAACGTACATCATACTGGCGATACCCATCCAGCTTATTTATGATACCTTGATTCATCACTCCCCCTTATACTTATTACTAATGATGTTAGTACCTTGCTCAAGCCTGAACAAGGTAGAATACATCTCGTCAAACAAAACTTCAGGAAGATCTGTTCTTAATGATAGCTGCTCCAGCCCCAACTTAATGCTGTTAATATTTACATAGATATTTTCTATGTTATCCCTGAGCGTCATACTCCTCCTCTATATCCTCGTCTATCTCTGTCCACCAATTCATAAGTATATCAGAGAACTCTACATTGGAGAATTCAGGAACGAATATTCTATTACCTAGGTTTGCATTTGCAAACTGTATTGACTGATTAATAATCTGAGCTATCGACATGTCTAGTCTACTGTAAGAGATAGCAGCAAGACTTTCGATTACTTCAAGTGAATCCTTTTGCTTTTTATGTTTTTCCACCCTTGCCAACTCGCTTGCATCCAGCTTATTGTCCAATGTTATTTCCCCCCAGGTGTTCGTCAATTATAAAGATACTAGCATCTATAGAGTTTCTTTTAACTAAGTTAACTATGTAGTTTGCTATGCTAATTGTTTTTAGTTCTTCTGATTCAGAGTAATCAAATTCTAATAGCATTTCATTTATACATTCTTCATGCATTAGTATTGTATCTAGAGTACAAACTTCATCGTCTAACCTATCCAGTTCATTCCATACTAAATATGCATTTGAATAATTTTCAACTACTAACTTACATTTATGACATGTAAGTACTGGGTCTAAATCTTTACTCAAACCTAAAGACATTTCTCTCCTGCCTAAAAGCCAAGCTTGATCCTAATGGCACAGTATCCCTGTACTGCCACCAAAAGAATCAAGCTCAGCTTTAGGGTATCTAGTTATAGAATATCAAAAAGGAGGTATGTCTTCTACATCCAGTTGTACAGGAACATGTGGGGCCTCAGTGTCAATTTTATTTTCTTCAATCTTATACTCATCTACCTGTATACTATAGCTAACGAAGTTGTTACCTTTCTTACTTGTCTTGTTCCAACCAGCAAGCTTGAGAGGTACTTCCTTTATGCCAGCATTTATATGAACTTGAACGCTTTCAAGAAAGTCTTTATCCATTGTGCCAAAGCCTGTAAAGTCAGGCTGATTAGCACGTTCCTTCCTGTTGTTAACAAAAGAAGCGCAGCTTATCCGTGTGTTATCGTAGGGCATTTTATTTCTCCTCTTTCTTTGCTGTTAGTGTAGCTGCACGATCAGTGAATACTTCATTAATAGACTTCTTGTCATCCATTTTATTTATAACTTCGGAATTATTCTTCCAATACTCCCTAAGCTCAGGCAGGTTGTCAATTGCCAGTATGCTATCCTTAAGTACAATCGAGAGTGCCCTATCCTTTTTACTTTGAAGCTTCTCATTGTAAGCATCTTGCATTTTCTCATCGTGATTTGGATCATCATTCTTCTTATTGGCTACTGGCTTAAGTGTTGGCTTCCTCTTCTTTATCTCATTAGTAGGGTCAGCTTGCGGAAGATCTTCACCAGCATATATATAGTGACCCAATCCAAAGAGTCCTATACACTTTGTAAGAACCCTCATCCTTGTTGTGTTGATGTTCCAAGAACTTGGATTCTGGATGGGCTTATTCCTAAAGTCAAGAACAGGTAGCCACATCCTTCTCTTACAATCACCTATCACTATCTCAACATTACAGAGGACGCTGCCATCTGGCATGACCTCCTCTTCGAGCATGTTAATCTCTGCATTAGGGAAGTGTTTCATAAGCATTCCCCATGCCCATGCCCAACTCAGGTAAGTCAATCCGTTCTTAGACTCTACATGATCTGAACAATTTACCTTACTAAGCGTATCCCATATTGATTTGTATGTTGCTTGTGCCATTTTTTTATCCTTTAGTTTTCAATTATTTGTTTGTATTGTGAACAGTATTCCTTAAAGTCACACCAAGATTCGCATCTTGTATTCTTTCCCATCCTTTCTTCTATAACGTAAGCATCACCCTTTCCCTTTCCAAATGTTAGTGCTTCATCAGAAGTATCAAAAACTCTTGTTGCCCTTTTTCTTTGTGACCCGTTTGCTATAAAATTATACACAGCATATGTTTTATCTTTCGCCCATCTCTCCTCCTTTGTACATTCAGGCAGTTTTGATTCATCATCTATGCCCTCAACCATTGAGTGCTTCATAACCCTTGATCGTATGAAGTCCATCCTTTCTTGAGCATCCCATAAGCTCATCTCTACTAGCACAACTGGTGCTTCAGGGTAACCCTCCTTCCTACCAGCCTGTACCTTTGACCAGTCTCTGATAATAGCCCAGACCCCTACTCCATTCACCTTCCTGCCTGTTGATTGTTCAACTAAAGTTGCATAGATATTGAGTTGCTCTTCCCATTCTCTCTTGCCATCAGGATTATATGTTAGAGTACTGGCACTCGTTGTTTTGTAATCATGTACTAGATATTCATCCCCATTTTTAACTTGAAGATCTATTTGTCCAGACAAAACAAAACCGTCTACGTTTATATACAGACGTTCCTCTGCAATGTCATCCTCATCTTTATTCTCTTCAAGGATATGATGTATAGCGGTGCCTAGTAGTGGGAAGATAGAATCATAATAGTCCTTCTGTATATTGTCTTTGTATATGTGTTTCATCCTTGATATACGAGGGCTATCAATTATCTCTGTGGCAGAGAAGTCGGCTTCGCCTTTCGTGTAGCTATCATTCTCTATTGCCTTAAGGAAAGGCTTGGGTAGATTATATTTATTGCTGCTCATTGACCCTCGCTCCAAGTTTAATTATTCTATCAAGGATACTATCGTCAGGCATTATCTTTTCTCTGTACGATACCCTTCTCTTCTCAGATATTAGTTCCCTGTTTTTAATATAATAATTCCTGCTATATTCTTGACACTTCTCCTTGTTGTCGTGGTAGTAAGACTTAACTTTAGCAAGGTGACATTGCCTACACTCCGATCTGTATCCTGACTTAGCATTCTTGTTCTTATAGAAAAGCTTCTCATCTTTGGTCTCCTTACATAGCGAGCATTTCCTAACTTGCATTCGTTTCTCCTTGTGCTATTGTTTCAGTTGATTGAGTATAGTTTTTCTTCTGGAAAAGTCAAGGGGAATTATGGAAAAAGTAAAAGAAAGTACAAAAGAAAATTCTAAAATTTTATGGGAAGAAACAATTCTTGGTGAGCCAGCATCTAAGTCCAACTCTCGTAGGATAATAAGGATAGGCAAACAGCCAAGAATAATAAAAAGCAAAAAGGCTTTAGACTATTTGACTTCAATGCAACACCAACTTTCTAATCTATGCAAGGATATGGATTTAATTGAAGGTGACTTATCAATATACTTTGATGTATGGTATTGTACAAGAAGACCAGACCTAGATATTGAACTTATAAAGGATGGGATGCAAGGATGGGTATACAAGAACGACCGTCAAGTGAGAGAGCAACACGCCAAATGGCACAAAGATTCGGATCACCCAAGATGTTTGATAAGAGTGCTAATGTACGAAGACGAAGAGAAGATCCTGAACTTATAGAATCTATATTATCCAAGGAGGCATTCGATGACTGTGATGTTAATAATTTTCGTGATCTCTTTACTGTTGATGATTCGATACGCATCAGCAGATTAGTAATATGTAATGCAATAAATGATCTGGTAGCAGACCCTCAGGATAATTTATTAAAAACATGGACATCATCACCTCCATTTGAATACCATTGCATTGCTGCATTATGGGATAGTGGTTGGGTTAAAAGAATATTTGATTCATTGATGCTAATACCAGAAGAGGACATATATAAAGCATGCCAATACACTGTCAATAGACTCATGAAATCATCCTATGATTATTATTAAAATCCTTAAAAGTTTAGACCAAGCTTCTCATGCTCTATGGTTGTAAAGGCTCTACCAAGATTGAACTCTGGTGTCCTATAAGACTTTGGATAAGCCTGTATAGTTTCAAATTCTAGGAGGTAACCAGTGTTAGTATAGTATACATCCTCAATATGTTCTCTCTCCATGATAACATACTCATTGTATATCTCCCTGTTAGCAGAGTCAGCTATAATGCCACAGCTACACTGGAAAACCAATTCTCTAGTCCTAACATCCCTAGGTGTAAGACCTCTACTAATATATTCTTCTTCAAGCTTCCTAGTGTAGCCACTAAGGTATACCATATCCCTTGGATAGTCACCACAGAACTCACATCCTACATCAAGCAACAGAAACCTCCTCTTTTCTAGTGCAGTATACATCATAATGGTAGGGGTGGAGGGAGTCGAACCCTCACTGTAAGGATTTTAAGTCCTCTTTCTCTGCCATTGGAATACACCCCCATAGCTTCTAATAAATATGTTGAAGACAGTACATCTTGGAGAAACCCATATCCATACATAGATCCCATTGATAGTACTGATAACCCACTGCTACAGATACCATGAATACAACTATCATTAGCTTAACCATTGTTGTTTCTCCTATTGTTTTAATGGTACCCCGTAAAGGACTTGAACCTTTAGCCTGTTGGTTAGAAGCCAACTGCTCTTCCATTGAGCTAACGGGGCTTAATCTTGCTGAAATTTTTAACCAAATCTTTTATGCTACCTATGTCAAGAACGGAATCAAATAGTATTGGGATTTTATTCTTAATAGCAAATTCATATTCCTTCATAGCTCCACTTCCTTCCTTGTACCCAGGGCAGAAGAATATAAAATCACATTTGTTTATGACTGCAAAGTCATTTTCTAATGCAGTATCATAAGTAATAATCCTAGATCTGTATGCCCAGTAATCATTTTCTATTGGCATGATAACAGCGCATCCTAACTCCAGAAACTTTCTACCATACTCCTGAAGTTTTAATCTATTTATCTCTCTAACAGTAGCATCTAATCTATTTCCATCTGAATAAACACCAGCTATGTACACTACAGGTTTGTGTTTTCTCATAGTAGTTGTTTTCTCCTTGTTGATTCTTCCTACAACCACACTTGGGGTGTGGTTGAGTACTTAATTTTCTCTGGTACTAATACTTCCTACCGACTACGTCGGTATCAAAAGAACTATAGGAAATCCTTAAGGGATCCAAGTTCCTTTTCTGTTTTCTTTTTTGTTCGGTGTTGCGCTGGCTTGCTTGCTGCGGTAGCTTGGTTTCGCTCGGTCCCCGGCGGGGAACAGGCAGTCTACCACGTCCCAAAGTCCGGGGCAAGCGGAAAGTTCTGGAAGGGAAAACAGCTATTGATATACGATAAATACTGTGCTAAGCTAGAAGTTTTACATTCACATTTGGGGGAAGTTTCATGATGGAGGATGAAAGTCTTTCAATCATAAGAGATTCTATTGTTCAATATGGAACTAATAGATCCAACTGGAGGGAAACTTGCCCTTACTGTTCTCATGAAAGGAAGAAGAATAAAGAGAAAACATTATCAATTACTATCAAGGATAACATTGGGTTATTTTTTTGCCACCATTGTGAAGAGTCAGGAAGTATAAAATATATGTCAACATCAGGGATGCCAACAGTGCCATTAGAAACCCAATCAACTATACCAGATAGTATCAGTCACAGCATGAAGGTTGGTAAAAAACAGAGAGATTATTTAGACTCAAGAAAAATTAATGGAACCTCTGAAGGTAAACATATAGTTTCAGGTAAGAAATATTTCTTCGACAAAAATGGTGGTGGTTCTAACCAAGAAGCTATTGGATTTAGATACGTTAATCTTGATGGTAGTGAGGCTATCAAGTGGAGATGTTTAGACTTCAAAGGATTCACTCAAGATGGTGCAGCTAGATCTCTATGGGGGATAGAGAATTTTAAATCTGGGAATATAATTATTACAGAAGGAGAGATTGATTGTCTATCCTTCAGAGAAGCAGGGTTCACTGAAGATAATGGATGGACTGTAGTTAGTGTACCCAATGGTGCGCCAAGCTCAGTATCCAAGCATGATAACTCAAAGAAGTATGCGTATCTATGGGACGCTAAGGATGCACTAGCTAAAGCAAGTAAGATAGTTATAGCATCAGATAACGATAAGCCGGGTGACTCATTAGCTGAAGAAATTACTAGAAGGATAGGGAGACATAAGTGTTGGAGATTAAAGTACCCCGAGGGCACTAAGGATGCCAACGAAGTACTAGTAAAGTATGGTAAAGATGTTGTTAAAGATATGCTTGACAGTGCTATACCATGGCCTATACAGGGGCTCAGATCAGTGCTTGAGTATGAAGGACACGTACTCAAATACCATAACGAAGGCCCGATAGTTGGTACAGGCACAGGTATCAAGCCAGTAGATGAATTATTTAACGCATGTCCTGGCTCATTCGTTGTCCTTACAGGTATACCTGGGTCAGGTAAATCTACATGGTTAAGCTGGCTCCTCATTAAACTTGGCTCAAGGGATGACCAAAAATTTGCTGTATGGTCTGCCGAGATGCCACCTACCATGCTAGTATCAAATCTATGTGCAACATATAAAGAGAAAGCCTTTAGAGGATCCAATGGTATGAGTCCTGAAGAGGTTAAAGAATCTATTGGATGGATAGACGATCACGTTGTTATAATAGAAACAAATGATACGGATATAGACACCATATGTGAAGGTGCTATAGCTTCCATACTTCGCAAGGGGATCACTGGATTAGTGGTTGACCCATATAACATGATCACTCGTAGTGGTGGACACAGTGAAGAAGCTTCGCTCACTAACATAAGATATATCCTAAAGAAGTTGAAGTCATTAGCATTGGAATACAGTATCACAGTGTATCTTATAGCTCATCCAAGGAAGATGATTCAAGAGGTTAATAGACCTTGCATACCCACGGGTTATGATGTGAGTGGTAGTGCAGATTTTTATAATATTGCAGACATTGGGATAACAATATCAAGAGTTCAAGATGGTCAATCTCTTATAACTAATTGGAAGTCAAGGTTCCCACATTTCGGTAAGACAGGTAGTAATGTAATAGACTTTGACCTAGCAACAGGATCATATAGTGACCCACTATCAGGGCATCAAGGTAGCTTGGGATCTGGAGATGGATGGAATGATCTTGACGATAAGGTTGATGAATATTTTTAGAGCTGCCATTTCTTATCACTAACCAAGTCTATAATAACTTTCTTTGGGACTGAGTGTTCTTTAGCTAACCTTTCAATGCCGATACCCCCAGCTCTATACCTTTTAAGTATAGATATAATTTCTTCTTTAGTTAATCTTGGGATGACTAAGGCTTTAGGTATATTTTCTTCGTTCATTTTTTATCCTTAATATATATATATAAATAAAAAGGGGGACCACCCAGTGTGCAGGTGGTCCCCCTTTTTATTATTTATGGCTCTATTTCTACTACTCTGCCGAATGGTGGCAAATTCGTATATGTAGAATAAGCCACAACAGGATAACTAGAAGCCCATAGTACAGGATACTTAGGTTTATCACCGTAGTCATGACTCCCCAGGTCGGTGAAGATTATTACCATGTCCGGTGACTTCTTCTTCTTGTTGAAGTATTTAAATACTGGACTAAATCTTGTACCTCCCCAACCACTAAACTTCTTAGGCATCTTCTCACCCTTGATTACATTAACAATATTCTTTTTGTTAACACCAGTGGTGAATGGTACAATCTCAATGTTCTTTATATTGTTACCTTTCCTAATATCTTCCATTGCTGCTATCAATAGGTTAAGACTATCAGTGTCCATGCTGGAACTAACATCCAATCCTATGCCCAAGTTTATTTCTTGTTTCTTTTTTGGTGAAGGATAGTATATATTATTCCTTAGTCTCTGCCTACAAAACTTCAATGGATTAGTACCGTCGCGCTTACCCTTCTTACCTACAAACCTTGAAATATCTACCTTCCAATTTATCTTAGGTGTAGTGATCTTAGTTATATGTCTATCAGCTTCACCCGCTCCCTCGTATCCGCATGCTACTGACACTGCTCTAGTGTTATTGAGAAATTCTCTATGAGCATCCATCTTTTCCTTCATTTCTTCAGGCTTAAGGGCCTCCCCTTTAGGGCCTGAAGCTTCAATGAATTGCCCCTGTTGAGCATTGTTCCAGTCTTTAGGTTCTTGTTCAGTTGGTGGAGAACCTCCCGGTGTAGGCTGATCGCTCTTGCCTTGACCTCCATCTCCATCTCCATCTTCAGGAGGTTTTTCTTTATCCTTATTAAGAATATCGTACACTGCTTCAAAGCTCATCCTTGAAAGCTTCTCATCCCATAGCCATTCCCATTCAATTATCTGTGGATACCTCGCAATCATGATACCATTAACAGAATAGTCTGCTGCTACATTAGCAAGTTTATGTTTTCTTTTTCCTACTCTAAAGGGATGAAGCAATCCAACATGCCAAGTCTCATGTTCAACTGTAGCCTGTGTCTCAATGAATATAGATTCCCTTATATGTTGAGGAGCAAAGACTATAACATCACCATCAGTGCATGCAGTTTTAATCTCCTTCCCTTTATATATATCAGAAATGATATAGTCCATCGACATTGATACTGTACCAGCGAATGGTTCCTGTTGTATGATATTGCTTCTAGCCTTTCTTATTGTATCAAAGTATTCTCTATAAAGATATATCTCATTCAAAGGAAAGTCCTTTGAATAGACACACTCAAGTGTCTTACTGCTCATTCTAGCAGAAATATCTAGCATATATATTATCCCCTATTGTCGCATCATGCCTGACAAACCTGAAAGTATATCCTTAGCATCGGTTGCTATAAGCTCTCGCTTATCTTCATCCTCTCGCAATTCTGAGGGATGATACCTAGTCAATCGAGTCACCATCTCGGATCTCATAGCCTCAATCTTAGGGTTATTATTTATATTCATGTAACCAATAACCTTTGAAAGATCTTCCACGTTACTGATAAGGCTATCCCTAAACATATTCTTTACCTTACCATCCTCCTCAATTGTATATGATTCAAGTCTCTCAGCTACCCTTCCTACAACGGTAGCAACCTTCTCGTTTATTTCATCTACAATTATATCAAGGTTTCTCTGAAGTTTCTTCTCCATCCTCTCTTTAAATCTACGCTCTACCTCTAGGGATCCAAAGGTTACAGATGCACTTGGATCTGGTGCTGTAGCTGCACCCACTATCATATAGAAATTAGACTTAAGCTCATCCTTGTCAGGGTAGTCCCCTCTATCATATAGAGTTCCAAGGTTAGCCTCAGCATACTTGAGTACCTCCTCGTAGTCACGTACAAAAGTCACCACCTTAGTACCTATAGCAGCCTCGGCCTCCATGACTAGAGGCTCTATCTCATTGAGCCACATCTCTTTAGTAGCAATGCGTTCACCTGAACCCTTACCCCAAGGAGAAGACTTATCATATATCAAACCCCTATACTTACTAATGGTTGCCACTGCATCCTTATATGATGGGTGCCTTGCCCACTTCTCCTTAGTGACGTTGATGCACTTGATCTCAGCATTAGTTTTATCTGCAAGATCCATCTTCTCTTGCTTAATGCTCATGTTATTACCCGGAATCTTTGACTCCACAGTAAAAACTACATAACTATCTGGATTAAACATTTGTTCTCCTATTGTTTTGTTTAGTATTTGTTTGATGTTCCGGTGTACTCAGTGATTAGTTCTGTAAAGCTTGCACTGTCACGCACTTGAGAAGATACCTTAGCTATAGCATGCACTGCCATACCAATAAACTCTGAAGGCATCCTCTTGAGATACTTACAGATGTTCACTACCTCGTAATCCTCTACTGTTCTACCCTCTTTGTAAAGATACCGAAGCTCTGAAGTTATATTAGCAATGACTCCAAACTGCTCACCCATACCGTCAGGAAGCTTGGCACCATCAGGTGCAGAGGTTATAGATGCAAAGCTTGGAAGCTTATCAGCCAGATTAACAAAGGCTTTAAACTTCTCATACTCAGCCATACCTACTGAACCACCACCCATATTATCAGCAATCTTATTATTCTTGATCAATCTGATGTAGCTACTGGATGGTTCTTCCATCATGAGTATCTTATGTCCAGCATTAAGCTTATCCCAACCGCGACAGGTAGGTTGAGCATCATCCATACTACTAGGATCAAACTTGTATAGAGATTCTTTCTGCCATTCGATATAACTAATGATGTATGGATTAATCTCATTAGGTATGGCAAAGTTATTGACCCAATCCTTAACATCAGGATAGTGGTTGATAGTAAGTAGTCTGCCCTCAAGCATTGCCCTACTGAGATCTATAGCATTACAACCATCCTCTGATCCATTGCCTGCTGCTGCAAACATTATGTTATCACCAATCTTGCACCCCTCTATAACCCTAGATTGAAAGGCACTCTGTACAGCAGCATGAACATCTTCTTCAGCGTTAGTTATTTCATCAAACAATAGAAGCTTAGGTTTCTTTGAATCACCTCCTGTAATTCTCTTTAGAGGATAATGTTCAAGCATCTTAGTACCATGATTGGGAACAAACAATCCCTGTAGTTCAACTGCTGAGTATCTTGACAGTATGATCTCATCATAATCCCAATCAAACATCATAGCAATCTGCTTAATCATATCTGTTTTACCAGTAGCCGGTGGACCCTTAACGAATGGTACTATAGGTGCCATGCCATACAGTTGAGTCTTAAGGCAGGCCAGTACTGTCTGTTGAGTAGTGTTGAAATCATTGATGCTCTTACCTTCAGGGAATACTATTTTATTATTCATTTGTTCCTCTTATTTTATTAGTTTTAATATAAGAACAATCAAGGGGGAAGGGATAGATATCCCTCCCCCCTTATCTTACTGCCTAGAACAGTTCATGGTTCGGGAGTGTATCATCATATGTAGCATACACACAATTGCCACGAGTGACGATGGTGAAGTCCGAAGACCACTTCTTTCTAATATTAGAGGCTGAGGTCAAGGCACTAGAGGGAGAGGAATACATCTTAATGCGTGCCGACTTACCGGGACTAGTACGCAAAGCATCCTGTGTTTGTGTATGCCAAATGTTTCTAGCATCAGTACGATCAGGAATCTCTTCCCACATGAAGGTATTATCAGCCTTGTTTCGAGTTGTCATTTTGTTTCCTTTTTAGTTTATGAATGAACTTTCACTTAGGGTACAGTTTATTTCTTCTATTGTTATTACTTCTGTTTGCTTTATATCATCAATCATTTCATAAAGCAATGTCACCAACGCTCTTACTGATTCTTTATCTTCTCCTTCCTTAGCTTGAGGTATAGTAGTAGAGTCTATGCTTAGATCAGGTGCATCATTGACTGCCATGATAAGGCTATCATCATACTCCTTACCTATTATCTTATAGTGTTCAACACCCATCTCTTGCTCATCACTATTGTTTTCATCTAGATAAAATACTTGTGCTATGCAATACAAATTTCCATCCTTAACTACTTTATACTTCCATATCATAAGGCATACTCCTTAACTACTAAGGTGGTGGACCCTCTCGGATTTGAACCGAGGACCATCCAGTTATGAGCCGGGCGCTCTAACCACTGAGCTAAGGGTCCGTAAGTCATTGATTTATATAACCTTTAAGGTTTTTGTGGTTCGCTGGGGTGACCGCTCGACGAGCCTAGCACACCCACCGGTCGATGGCAAGTGCCCGGTGCCAGCAGATTTTGTGACCATGAAACCATACAGTTACTACATACTAGCTGTTCATTAAACCTATGTTTATGTCTACTTGGATGACAATCACATCTGTTTATAGGAATTGGTTTGTTTATAGTACTGTGCCTACTCATCTTTTCCATGAATTATTCCTTACTATCATAGAGATTCTTTGCTGACTAACATTAAAATGTTTAGCAAGATAAGCTTGTGTAACTCCACCCTTAGCATACCTAGCTATTATAACCTTAACCTTTGCCTCGGTTAGTTTACTCCTACCATTATGCTCACCCAATCGCTGAAGACGTTCATCTACATTATGTATATAGCTTAGTCTATATTTAGACTCCATCATGTAATCTCCTATGCCTTGAAGTGGTTCTCATGAAAGGTTTCATACCCGTCGTAGTCATGGATGTATCCATCTTTCAACATCTCTAGTGGCACTTCAACCACTACGATCTCAGCATAGGAACCACTAGACTTAAGTGTTGAGCCTACCTTAAATGATCCCTCCTCAAATGCCTCAATGCAATCAATAAAGAAAGGATGTGATCTGAGCATTACTGAATCGTTCCTATCAAACTCTTCAACCCCGAGATTTTCATCCTTATCATATTCCGCATCCTCTGATGAGGGAGTCAGATTCCCATAAGGCCAATAGAATTTATAGTCTGGGTTAGTTTCATTAATGCCTGTCTTACTACGCATAAACTCAATGAACTCATTGCTCAAGCTAAAGCCTCCCCAATCTTTATTCAAAACTATCTTACATTTCATATCAGTCATTTCGTTTCTCCTACTCTGTAGATTAGTACCCTATATGACGCTATACTGGTACATATTAACTACCCCTGGGGTACTCATTTTGGCAGCTAAAAATGGTGAAGCTTTTACATTAAAGTCTCCTTCAGATCTCATTAAAATTGATGTTAAAGATTTCAAGAAACCAGTCAAAAAAACTGGTGTCAATAGAGAATTAAATGAATCACAACGTAGGTTTGTACATAATGTGATGGACACTAGGTTCAAGTCTAATGCTGATGCATATGCTGATGCTTATCCTAACACTAAAATGTCACGCCAAGCCATGAGTAGTGAGGCATATAAACTTAAGAAAAAGCCCCATATCAAGGCATATTTAGACAGTCAGGTTAAGCTACAAGAATCTAAGCGTCAAGTTAACTCCTTAAATACACGGAACTATGTAGAAAATAGGCTTATGGAGGAGTCTCAAAGGGGTTTCGATACTACCCCAAGCTCAAGGCTTAAGGCTTTAGAGTTATTAGGCAAGACTGTTGGTCTTTACATAGATGTAAAGCATACAGAGATTAATATGCCGGACTCTACCAATGAAATCCTTAAAGAAATAGAAGAGATTTTATCTAAGACTAGCCCTCCTGCTATAGAGATAAAAGCTATTGACGTATCGTTCAAGGATAATAAGGAGTAGACTTCCTTTCTTTAATGGCCCACTTGTTTGGGTTTACCACATCATCAACCTCACTATAGTTACCATCAATATCATTGGTGTCGATAGGCGATGGCTCTATCTCTTCACAATCTATGTAATCACTATCCTTTAGGGCAGCTTCCCTTCTAATGGAATTGTCCTCATTGAAGGAGTCTATGTTATCCCTAGTAACTGCCTGGGGATCTATGATCCTAACCGACCTTACCTTGTATACATTCTCACTTGTCTGATTGAGAGGGTCAGGGGTAAAGCTTTCAACTGCATCCATAAGGGACTCAGCCTCAACCTCTGTGGTACCAACATACCTACAACTCCATCCAACCTTATACATAGGCATTATACTTCTCCTTGATTTGTTAGTTATTAAGTTTAATCTTCAAGCTACGAAGTTCTTTTGTATATCGTTCATCCATCTCAGAACACCCACCTATAACACTGGACAATATCTCTCCCAGTGAGTGCATCCTTTCTTCTACATGGCTTGTGTGTAAAGATTCTTTTTCAATCTCCTTATATATAGAAGTGATTGAATCCATTGCTACATTGAGAGACTCAATACATATGGTCATCTTCTTTTCCTGTATCTTAAACCTCTCGTCTATAAGGTCAACTATATCCTTGATCTTATCTGCCTTGACGTTAGACAGTACATCTTCCATGTCCTTTATGAGTTCCTTCAAGGTGACCTCCGTTGATGCGCTATTTATTAGAAGTTAACGTATTCAAATCTTTCTTCCATCCATATTGCAATGTCAGTACATACGGTGCCGATGAAAATCATAGGCTTATACTCTACTACCTTAGATCCTTCAAGCATCTTAGCTACAGTGTTAAAGCTATTGTAACCACAGTCACATGGTTGTCCCCAGAAAGCCCATCCAAGATGGAGCAATCCATTAGCAATATTATCAAGCATTATGTATCTACCTTTCTTCCTTTCTTTCTTCCATCCATTTCATGTATGCTTCCATTGATGCTGATCTAAATTTGAAGCTATGACCATCCCTCAAAAGCTTAGCTACTACCGGGATAATCCTTGGAGGAACACCATCCTCCTTAAGCTCAGGATCACCATCCCTGTAATAATGAACATGATTGGGACAATACATATATCCCAACATCCTTACCCTCATTTTCCAACACTTATCACAATAAGTTTCTTCATTGAACTCTTTACCAAGAGCTATCTTGGCTACATCCTTAGCTTTCAAGGCGACCTCCTGTTAATCAATAGGTTCAATTGGTTCATCCACGTCTGCCTGGGTATAGTGTACCAGTATCTCTGGCCTATACTTACTCAGTACATACTTAACACACCAATCACATACCTTAGCTAGAGGTATGCCTCTTCCATCGCTCTCCCACCATGTATATTCATCTACATGCAAGCCATGTTCACAATTAATGACTGGCTGATCTGGTTCATCTGTTCTATCTATCATACTCCCCTCTCCTCTATCGTTCTCTCAGGATAAGATCAAACATAACTTCACTATCTTCTTCTTCAGGCTGATGAACATTACACTTAACATCTTCATTGTTCTCTTTACTTAAAGAAGCACAGTCTCTACATGAAACAAAGTACTCAGCGAGTCGAGTTCTAACCCATTCATTAGAATTAACCTTCATGTGATCTCCTGTTATCCTTAATGTTTAATGTTTAATGGTTCATGTGGTTTGTGGCTCGGTCCCAGAAGGACGATAGCACAACGAAACCGGTTGTCAAATCCCATCATGGCAATCCCATTACGAGAACCCAGCTTAGATCTTAGCCTTAACTTAACTCATCTAGTCTTAATGTCTTAGCTTAACTCAACTCAACTCAACTCAGCTTAACTCAACTCAACTATGTTTCGATCATATGCTGAGATATAAGGATATAGCTCTCCTCTATGGCTTTCCTTCCCCAAAAGACTGGGAACCTATAGGGGAGAGAGGGTCCCTATAGGCTCCCGATCCATATGGTTTTTTTTACTTTGTCAGTCGGCCACCTACTTTCTTCTCCCATGCCTTAAGTTCATCCATCCAATAAGGAGACTGGCTTTCCGGGTAAAGGCCCGGACCCTTTATAGATCCCGTTACCAGTGGGAGCGTCATGCCCCTGAATGTAAGGCCCTTGCTCGCACCATGGCAGGCATGGTTATATGCCTGAAGGTAGGTCGTGCCTTGAGCATTCGTAATGACCTTAAAGGTCCAGTTGGCAGGGTCGATTATCTTGGCCTGCCTTTTGGCATCCTTCCCGCTCTCCTTCTCCTTCTTATCGAGAAAAAGCTGCAAGGCTTCTTCCCGGTCTTCAGGAGAAAGGTTCTTGATGTTAATCGGTGATGGCATCTAGACTCCTTCTTCTATCAAGTGTCCCGGCCTTCAGTGGCTCGGGATGGAATACCACTATTGCTCCCAATGGATTTGGAAGTCAAGAGAAAAGTGAGGGCTGAGGTAAAAAAGATTTCTGGGGAAAGAATCGGAATACTATAGGATTCGGAACCTATTGGCACCATATATGCATATGGTAACTAATGACATAGACACTGTCAAAACCTTATGAGTTTATGCAGTCATGCTATCAAA
>LWDU01036393.1_pt1 | contig 25595 bp, 26 predicted proteins | sample 727161 | NCBI WGS metagenome assembly LWDU01 (sample SAMN04566230, study PRJNA314399) | hydrothermal vent metagenome | isolation source: deep sea hydrothermal plume seawater | place: Mexico: Gulf of California, Guaymas Basin | collected 2004-07-11
CCGTCTGTGTCCGTGAATGGATTCATTGGGTTTCCTTTCGAGTGTTGCAAATGTGATACTATCGAATCACGTGACGTGTCGTCAAATTGAGCCGTCAGGGTGGCCGGTCGGATTGTGAATGAAATGCCCTGCCTGACCCCGACGGAATCTGCTTTTCCCGCTCATCGATCATCCACGCAGGCAAACCCAGCAGTCGCCGAAGTTCGCCTTCTGTCGCACCGACCTGAGTTGCCAGTTGGGAAATCGGAACGCCGAACCCGTGCGCGTTTTTCAGATCCTGAAGCTGTTCGCTGCTGAGATACATTACAATCGCCCCACGTCGGGACTGTGGTTTTCAAACCGGAACACCTCAGGTCTGTCGTCGTTGCCGATCATCTTTCACTTCCTCCTTGGTTGGTGTTCAGTTCCTACCTCAAATTCATTCTGGTACGGACTGGTCCGTCCGGACGGACGGACAGCCCTAAAGGACTGTCGCGTCCGCACCAGATTCGGACAAAAGACACCAGTCCGGACAGTTGTCCGAAACAAAGTGTCCTTATTCAGATAAGGCGATCAGCCGGTACAGACGTGCCGGAAGGCGGACTGTTGGACAAAGATTTTCGGACACAACAGAACGGTTTTGAGGAAACGGTCGATGGAGAGACTGTCGAACCTGGACGTTTTCTGTTCGATCAAATTAATACCGGCAGCCCCCTGCTCTCCATGTTCCCATCAGGCCGCATGAATCCGGTTGAACCTGACTACCGGCAGCAGCAGGATGTTCGCCTCCTGCGGGAGCAGGTCATCGAGAACGTCGTCGTGGGCAGTTCGGCCGTGGTTTCGACAGGGGTTTCCGTCGGGTATGTGATGTGGCTGCTGCGTGGCGGTTCGCTGCTCACGACCTTTCTGTCATCACTGCCCGCATGGCAGGCCTTTGACCCACTGGCCGTGCTGGAATCCTTTGAAGAAAACGAAGATGGGGATCAGGAATCCCTGGCATCTCTTGTTTCCGACAGCGAATAAAGCCGAGTAGCGTGTGTGCATGCACGCATCACGTAAAGACGACGAGGAAAACGGGGTCAGGTACCAAAAACCGGAACGGCCCGAAGGGTGCCTGGCATTTTTGGTACCCGACCCCCTTTTCCGGCGAATGATTTAACCCCACTTTGGGGCTTTGACAAAGCGTTAATCCTCCCCCAACAATTCGTGCAACTGCTTCATGGTGCGAGTCAACATAACACGCACCGCGGCGTCGGACTTACCTAAAGCCTCAGCGATCTCTTTGGACGGTTTGTTTTCGATGTACTTCAGTCGAATGGCTTCTCGCTGATCGTCCTTGAGTTCTGCGATAGCAGCCTGCGTCGACTGGGCGAAAGCGAAATTCGCGAAGCGGCCCGAGTCATCATGAGTCGTCGGAGCACTCGGCTGCCACCGGAAGACCTTGCATCAAGGGCACGTTCCTTGCCGGCGTCTCGTTTCTGAGCGTCAAAGTGATGCCGATGTGCGTCCACAATCTTTCGTTCTGAGATATGGCACAGCCACGAAAACGGTTCTCGCTCACCCGGCCATTCCGGCGTCAGCGTCCGAATCGCCTCTGTGCTGACATCCTGGAAGATGTCTTCCACTTCGACTTTCGTACGCAGCGCGTCTCCCAGTCGTCGACTGATAAAGGCCATCAACTGTCTGCGGTTTACGTCCAGAAAACCAGCCAGCGCATCAACGTTGCCATCGCTGATCCCCTTTAGAAGTTCCGGATCGTCTTCGTACTCGTTGGCCATTGTGCAACACTTCCCTGCTGTGGTCCCACGGCTTCTCTGTAATTCATGCTGCAGTACAGAACATCATCCAGGCTGAGGTCCAGACCAGTCTGCGAGCGACTGGCAGATTACCCAGCCCAGACAATTGACCGGCCGTTGTTGTCATCCCGCCGATCCATCAACGATACAGTCCCTTGCGTAGCTCGTCCAACGAATAGAAGCTGTTTCGCCACCGAACACCGCCCTGCCGCAGAGTCACCCACGCGGAACGCCAGAACGCAAACGACATCAGCCACGACGCGACCGGAAAGAAGGGCACCAGAAAAATGCTGCCGCCGAAACCGACTGCCGCGAATCCATACATCACGTGCCACAACAGAACGGTGGCCAAAAATCCGCCCGCTTCGCTGAGTGGCAGGAACAGCGGTGGAAAATAGGGTAACGTCATCGTAACGGCGAACACCAGCGTACACAGCAGGACGGATGTCAGCGAATAATTCAAGGCGGCAAAACCGTTCTTCTCCAGCCCGGTGATGACGCCCCACAGCGAATCGTACCAGCGGATCGACAGCAACGCAGGAGCACCAATAAAGTCCTGAGTGCCGCCATGCTGCTTCACCATCTTGCCAAGTTTGACGTCGTCAAGGACATCCATAGCAATCGCCGTGTGACCACCGAAGCTGCGGTAGAATTCCGCTTCGACTAAATTGAAGGCGCCAACTCCAACGTACGCGAAGGGCCACCGAGTTCGGATGAGATGCACCTGCTGACCAATCGCAAATGCGAAGCCAAAGAAGGCAACGATGCAGTTTTCGAAGAAGCCTCCTGGAATCATGCGGGGCAGCAGACACAGATGCCGCAGCTGCTTCCGCCGCAGATATATCATCGCGGACCGCAATGCCGCCGGATCATGAATGACGTCACCGTCGGTGAACAGCAGATATTCGCCCGTGGCCATGCTGGCGGCAACGTGCATCGCGTGGTTTTTTCCCAGCCAACCGCCCGGCAGGACTTCAATATGAGTCACGTGGCAGCGGGGATCGTCGTCGGCCACGCGATTCATGATCGCCCCGGTGTCGTCCGTGCTGCGATCGTTGACCGCCAGCAGCTGCACGTTCGGATAGTCCGATTTCAACAGCGAGCGCAACGACTGCTCGATGGCGGCCGCTTCGTTGCAAGCCGGAACGATGACGCTGACGCTGGGCCAGTCGCTGCTGTCCGCATCGCTGGCGGGGACCGGTCGCAACTGCCGACAGACAAACCACAGTACAGGCGGCACGATCCAGCAGGCGATTCCGGCGAACAACAACCAGCCGAACCAGAACATGAGAGCCTTTCGGAAAGACCCCGATCCTCTGTGAACGCATCACAATACAAGCTCGCAGCGCAAGCGAGTGGGTCTCGTGCGATCGAAAAACACCCTTGCTTGCGCTGCGAGCTTATTAACAACGGAAAGGTTCATGAGTGCTCACCAGCATCAGCCGGCAGGCCGTCCCGCATCACTCGGCAGCGGGTGCTCGCAGTTCCCAGGCGGTGACCCATTTTTCAGATACTCGCTCGTAACCGAATTCGTCAAGCACACGTTTTTCCATGTCTGGAAAATGACCGGCACCGTAGAACAGGCCGATTCGCTTTCGGCCTTTTTTTAACTGGGCCTTCAGGACCTGTAACGCTTTGATATTGCGTTCTGTGATAATCGTCGAAGTTCCGTCAGCACCGGCGAAGGTGTCGCCTTCGTTGGCTCTGGTCAGTTCCACAGCGGCAATTCGACGCACACGGTATTTACGATCCGAAGACAGCAACGACAACGCCAGGTCAAGGGACTGCGCAAGCGGATTGACGTTTTGTTGTTTCAACGCCGCTTTCCCCATTTCGCGGGCCAGCATTTGCGAAAACGATTCTCCGCGTTCATGTCCGCATGAACAAAATTACGCGATGTGTAATCGATACCGGCCAATTGAAATTCCAGGCCCAGCGCGTCCTTCGCGCCCAACTGCAGCACAGAAATCGCCTGCAGCCCGACTTTGGCATCTGTCCATTGATCCTCGTCGTTCCGCCTTCTTCCACCACCGCCGACTCCCGGCCGAAACCCGCGCCGCACAGCTTCCTTCGGCATGACGGCTTCAAACAGCAAAGCATCATACTTGCTGAACATGGAATTCAGCTGGTCGTAGTACTGGGCCTCACCCAGATGAATGGCTCCGATCAGTTCGACCGTCGTCTGTGGATAACGTTGTGAGTTTCCAAACTGAATCACTGACGTTTCCAAAGCAGCCGCCAGCCGACGCTCGTTGCGTCATCGTCTGCTGTCTGCACATCAGCTTCTTTGGGCGCTTTTGCCTGAGAAGTCGCGTCTGCCGTTTCCTGCGCCGGCAGCGGCCGTGATGACTGGGTGAAGAACAACAGACCTGCGAAAATACAGCTTAAGAATCGGTGCATGCGAACAACTCAGGGAGGCGATTTCGATCAGAAAATCAAATGGGCGGTGAATGAGGCTGTGCACATCTTCCCGAGTATTCAGGCATGAGTCCAGCCCCAATTAAACCCAGGCGTCAGCCACAGGCAGTCGCCAGGGCAGACAATCGACCCGTACGACGAGCTAAAAACCGGGTTCAAACGCAGAATGTTGTCAAGTCGCCTGAGTGGCCGGCGGCTGGACTGAGCCTGCGAAGGAGAATCAAACCGGCACTGCCGGCCCCGGGGTTTCGCTGGTTCTTCGCTCCAACCGCCGGCCACCCTTCCCCATTTCATAACATTCCATTACTGCGCCCCCGCGGCCCCGTGTTCTGCAGTTGGATTGATTTTCAACCATTCGTCCGCAACGATGCTTATTCTATCGCTGAGTTTTTCTTTGTCGCCAAACGAGGACTGTCATGAGCAAGTGGCCAATTGGAGTATTTGCATCTGTTGATGCCGGGCTGGGTGTGAACTTCGACGTCGTGAAGGAATTGGGGATTCCGTCCATTCAGCTGCACGCACCGCATCAAAGCACCCGCACTCAGGAAACTGCCGATGCGTTCCTTGCCAAATGCACTGACGCCGGCGTGACAATCACGTGCGTCTTCGGTGGGTTCGAAGGAGAAAGCTATGCGGATATCGAAACGACGGCACGCACGGTGGGACTTGTTCCGGAAGACACCAGAGCCGCGCGCATGCAGGAGATGAAGGAAATCAGTGACTTTACGCGACTGCTGGGCGTCGACACCGTCGGCCTTCACATTGGCTTTGTGCCGGAAGATACGAACTCGGAAAGCTACAAAAACCTGCTGATCACCACGCGCGACCTGCTGGATCACGTCAAAACCAACGGCCAGAACCTGCACCTGGAGACAGGACAGGAAACGGCGGACCACTTGCTGCACTTCATCAACGATGTGGCCCGCGACAATCTGTTTATCAACTTCGATCCGGCCAACATGATTCTGTATAGCACGGGCGAACCGATCGAGGCGTTGAAGAAGGTGGGCAAGTTCGTTCGCAGCATTCACTGCAAAGACGCCACGTGGGCGACAGAAGGCCGACGAGGGCTGGACTGGGGCTGCGACGTCGCATTGGGTGACGGCGATGTCGGCATGGAAAACTACCTGCAAACGCTCAATGAGCTGGGCTACGATGGCCCACTGACGATCGAGCGGGAGATTCCCGAAGATCCAACTCAGCAAAAGGCTGACATCGGCAAAGCCGTCAGCCTGCTGACAGAGGTGCGGACGAAGGTTCTGGGGTAAGGAACAGGACAATCCCAGGCCGACGGCCAGAAAAATGAGCTGAATTTTCCTGTCTTTGACTGCATTCATCTAATTCGGCGAATCTCTGTCCCCGGACAACGATCTGCTTTGTCCCAGGCCCGCGGCGTGGTAAAAGTTCGCAAATCCGCGGCTTTGGCTGCGGAAATTTTGCGCGCACGCCTGGAAAGAAGGAACATGACAGCACATCCGGCGAAACTGGCCTTGGCCAACGGGTCGGTATTCACCGGCTGGAACTTCGGCGCAGAAGGCGAAGTTCACGGAGAGGTGGTGTTCAACACCAGCATGACCGGCTATCAGGAAATCCTGACCGATCCGTCGTACAACGGCCAGATCGTCACGATGACCTATCCGTTGATCGGTAACTACGGCGTCAATGCCGACGACGTGGAAAGTCGCGGACTGTTTCTGCGAGGTTTCGTCGTCAAAGAACTGTGCGACCTGCCCAGTAACTACCGATCCAACGAATCGCTCGACAGCTACCTGAAACGTAACAACATCATCGGTCTGCAGGGCATCGACACTCGCGCGTTGGTGCGGCAGATTCGCATCGAAGGAGCGATGAAGGGAATTATCTCCTCCGTCGACATGGACGACGCATCTCTGGTGCAGAAAGCGAAAGACGGTCCCAGTCTTGTGGGTGCTGACCTGGCGTCCGCCGTGATGCCCCAGGAATCCGCCGCCTGGGATTCGCCGCTGGATTCTCTGGGCCGCCCGGCAGACTTTGTCTCGGGCGCAGACAATCAGAACGGCCCGCACGTTGTGGCGATTGACTACGGCATGAAGTGGAACATACCGCGTTATCTGACGGACGCTGGCTGCCGAGTGACGATTGTTCCCGGAAAAACATCGGCCACAGAAATCCTCGCTCTCAATCCCGATGGCGTCTTTCTGTCCAATGGCCCCGGCGATCCCGAACCTCTGGAATACGCGATCGATACAATTCGGCAACTCCTCGGCAAAAAGCCCGTGTTCGGTATCTGCCTGGGGCTGCAGTTGCTGGGACTGGCCTGTGGTGCCAAGACGTTCAAGCTTCGCTTCGGTCATCGTGGAGCCAACCAGCCGGTGTTGAACAGAGCGACCGGACATGTGGAAGTGACTTCGCAGAATCATGGCTTCGCTCTGGACAGCGATTCCCTGCCGGACAATATCGAGGTCACGCACATCAACCTGAATGACGATACCGTGGAAGGCATTCGACACAAAGAACACGCGGCCTTCGGCGTGCAGTATCACCCGGAAGCATCCGCCGGTCCGCACGACAGCCATTATCTGTTTCGCGAGTTCGTCGACATGATGGTCGTGTGACGGCCCCCACATCCACTGCAGAGTCCCGATCTTTCAATCACTCAACCACGACAACTATGTTCTGCAGAACAGCAGAACACACATTCAATCACCAAGGTCTTTCCCCAAATGGCATCCGAAAAAACGCTGATCCTTGTTAAACCCGACGGCGTGCAACGAAAACTGATCGGCACGATCATTGGCCGCATCGAAAACAAAGGCCTGAACATCGTGGCCATGAAAATGCTGACGGTCACACCGGAACTCAGCAAGCAGCATTATGCCGAGCACATCGAAAAATCTTTCTACCCTGATCTGGAAGGCTTCATTACCTCCGCACCGGTCGTGGCTATGATCGTGCAGGGACCGGAAGCCGTCTCCGTGATGCGAACTCTGATCGGAGCAACCAACGGTCGCGAAGCCGCACCCGGGACCATTCGAGGCGACCTTGGCTGCAGCCGTCAGATGAACATGATTCACGGCAGCGACAGCGTAGAATCAGCGACTCGGGAAATTGACATCTACTTCGCTGCGAACGAAATCTGTGACTACGACGTCACGCTGGGCGGCTGGATGTGTGCCCCGGACGAACTGTAGGACTCACATGAATCCGCTGGCCGTTCAACTCAATCGCCTGACTCTGCCAAATCCGATTCTTGTCGCGTCCGGGACCTTCGGTTACGCGAAGGAAATGACGGCGTACGTCGATTTTGCAAAGCTGGGCGGAATCATTCCGAAAACCGTGACGCCGCAGATGCGGTCGGGTAACCCGCCACCACGCACGGTTGAAACCGCCAGCGGGATGCTGAATTCCATTGGCCTGGACAACGACGGGTTCGATCAGTTCATCGCCGAAAAACTGCCGTACCTTGCAGGTCTGGGCTCGCCGATCATCGTAAATATTGCGGCAAAGACAAACGACGAGTTCCAGCGCATGGCCGAAGTGCTGAACGCTGCAGACGGTGTCGCGGCCGTGGAACTGAACATTTCCTGTCCCAACGTGTCCGGTGGAGTGGACTTCGGTACGAATCCGGACCTTGCTGCGGACGTCGTGCGAACAGTTTGTGCAGCAGGAGACCTGCCGGTGATCGCAAAGCTGACGCCCAACGTCACCAGTGTGATTCCGATCGCGCAGGCCGTGTCCGATGCCGGCGCTGATGCCGTGTCACTGATCAACACCTTTCAGGGCATGGCAATCGATTGGAAGAAGCGACGGCCCATTCTGGGCAATGTTCTGGGCGGACTCAGCGGACCGGCCATCAAGCCGCTGGCGCTACGAATTGTCTGGCAGGTGGCACAGGCGGTAAAAATACCCGTTATCGGTGTGGGTGGAATTCAATGCATTGATGATGTGATGGAATTTATCGTCGCCGGAGCATCCGCCATTCAGGTGGGCACCGCCAACTTTTACAATCCTGGTCTGGCGAACAAACTGGTCGACGAACTGAAAGAAGTGGTCGCACAGGAAAAGGTCAAATCAATCACAGACCTCGTCGGTACATTGCAGATTCCCGCGCGACAATAGGCGTCCAATTATGAAAGTTCTTTCCGGTATTCAGCCCACGGGTCGATTTCACTGGGGCAATTACTTCGGTGCGATTCGGCAGTACATTGAACTGCAGGACAACGAACAGTCGTTTTATTTCATTGCGGATCTGCATGCACTGACAACGGTGCGCGACCCGAAGGTATTGCGGCAGAACGTTCAGGATTCCGCTTTGGACCTGCTGGCACTGGGACTGCAGCCGGAGAAAGCCACGTTGTTTCGCCAGTCTGACGTTCCGGAAGTCACCGAACTGACGTGGTTGCTGCTGACAATCACTCAGATGCACCTGCTGGAAAAGTGCGTCGCCTACAAGGATAAGAAGGCGAAGGGCCTGCCGGCCGATGCTGGGTTGTTCACGTATCCGGTTCTGATGGCAGCCGACATTCTGATGTATGACAGCAACGTCGTGCCTGTCGGTGTTGATCAGGTACAACACATCGAAGTCACTCGTGACCTTGCTCAACGGTTCAACTCGCTGTACGGCGCCGACTGCCTTGTGCTGCCGGAAGCTCATGTGCTGGATTCATCTGCCAAAGTGCCGGGCACGGACGGCGAAAAAATGTCAAAAAGCTACGGCAACACGATCCCGCTGTTATCATCAACAAAATCAAAACAGATTCGACACCGGTTGAAGATCCCAAGAATCCGGAAGCCTGCGCTGTCTTTAATCTGTACAGGTTGTTCGCGACGCAGCCACAGCAGGACGAGCTGGCCGCACGTTACCGTGCAGGCGGCATGGGCTACGGCGAAGCAAAGACCACGCTGTATGAAGCAGCGATGGATTATTTCGGCGACGCCTTTGAGAAACGGGCCGATCTGGAACAACGACCGGACGACGTTGAGGACATTTTGCAGCAGGGTGCAAAACAGGCCCGCCGAAAGGCCCGCGAGGTCCTGGAGCGCGTTCGCACGGCCTGCGGCCTGAAATCTCTGCCAGACGCACTGTAGTCGCCTGCAATCCGTGCTGAGTGGTCAGATCATTCAGCATGGGGCGTCTTCACTGGGTGACCCTGTTGCTTGCAACAAGGGTTGCGCAGCAACAGGAGGTCTGTTGTGCTCTCCAGCGACGGGTTTCCAGAAGATTATTCCATCACAGCCTCCTGTGCCTGCGGCACCCAAAGGTTGCGAGCAACCTGGGCTACCCACTTCAGTCGGGTCGCCCTGTGGCTTACAAAGGGCGCCACCCACCAGTCCGAAACGACAATCCGTGACTGCTCGCACCGGTATTCGCAGCGTCAACCTGATCTTGCTGCAAATGATCATTCGTCGTAATCTGCCCGCAGTTATCGGCATACACCGACAGGATTTTCGTGCGCCGAGGACATTGGAATTCTTCACACCACATGGATGGGCTTCGCGCACATCGATGCGGCGGCCATCGGGAGCAGAACATCTGCCTCCGAACGGAAGCTCGAATCAGGTTGCGGCCACGCCGCACTGCAGGAACGCAGAGTGCTGAAAGCAAAGTGTTTGATCATCGGTCCAAAGACATGCGGTAGAATGCTGCCGAAACGCGATGCATGCGCTGGCGTCTGGTCGTTATTGCCAACACAAAAAGGTAATAACGCATGAATCTGATGCAGCGCTACATTCTGGGTGAGCTGCTGCGGGTTTTCGCGCTGCTGGTGGTGATTCTGACGGTCATGCTTGTCTTTGTCGGAGTGCTGAAGGAAGCTGCTGAACGAGGTTTGGGATTCGCCCAGATCGTGCAGATCATGCCCTTCATTGTGCCCAGCATGCTGCCGTTTACGATTCCCGCGACGCTGTTGCTGACCGTGACCGTAGTCTACGGTCGGCTTGCCGGTGATCTGGAATTCACGGCTGTGAAAGCCGCCGGGATAAATCCGATCAGCCTGCTGACTCCCGCTTTTGTACTGGGGTTTGTACTCGCGATCTGTTCGTTCGGACTGACGAACTATGCCATTCCATGGGGCATCGACAATACCGAGCGAATCGTGACACAGGCGATGGAGGAGATTTTCCTGGACATGCTTTCATCTCAGCACCTTGTCAGTGACCCTGAGAACGGCTACTCCATTACTGTCGAAAACGTGACCGAGAACGGAATTTTGATAAACCCAACGTTTCGCCTTCGCAACGACAGTCATGATCAAGTCACAATGAATGCAGAAATGGCCAGGGTCCGTTTTGACATGAAAGAAAAGAAGGTACTGCTACACCTGAAACGTGCCCGCGGCAGTATTCCGGGACAGGACGCCGCAGCATGGCTGGACGATCGTATACTGCCGCTTCCGCTTGATCTGGCCAGCGGCGAAAGAAGTGCGCGAAACCTGACGATCGACACCATGAAGACCAAAATGTCGGAATCGAAAAGGGACATCGTATTGAACCGTCAGCAGCGGGATCAGGAAGCCGCCATGCTGCTGCTCACAGGAAACTTTCAACAGTTGGCTGGCGATCGCCTTTTGCAATACGCCAACTTTGAGTCGTCGCAGCAGCTGGACAACAGAAAAATGTACACCGAGATACACAATCGATACTCTATGGCAGCCAGCTGTCTGTTCTTCGTGTTTCTGGGCGGACCGTTTGCTGTCATCCAGGCCCGTCGTCAGTTCATCACCAGCTTCATCATGTGCTTTCTGCCCATCCTGTTGTTTTACTACCCCACCATGTTTCTGATGGCAAATCTAGGCAAGACCGCAGCTGTCGATCCGGCATGGGGCATGTGGGTTCCCAACATGATCATGGGGGCAGTGGGAATCATGATGTTGAAACGCGTCACACGGTACTAAACAATCATGCAGTCCATCAAAACCATCGTAGTCGGCGTCGAAATGCCGGAAAGTCGTCCCTGGATCGCCGCAAACATTGCCCCCACAAGTCGGCTGGCGGTGCGGCAGTCATTCGATGTGGCTGAGGCAATGAACGCCGCTGTCCGGCTGGTCTGCGTTTTGCCGGAAGTGTCAGCCGGATTCTTCGGATCAGAAGAAGACGCCACGGCTGAGGCCCAAACGGATCAGGCGGCCGCGATGAAAGTGCTGGCCGATCTGGAAGTGCAGTATCAGGAATCGACAAGTCGTGCGATTGATGTTTCGTCGGTCGTGGCGACCGGCCAGGCGTGGTTTGAGATTCTGAAAGTGGCGGGTACTGACAGAAACAACATGCGGAATAAGGGAACGGTCACTCGACTGTTATTCGGCAGCACAGGCCGCAAGCTGTTACGCAATGCGGCCTGCCCCGTTTGGTTGCTGAAGCCGCGCATTGATGATGACGCAAATCTGGACGTCCTGGCGGCCACAGATCTGAGCGAAGTCGGTGAGGATGTTCTGCGGGCCGGAGTTGCGTTGGGACAATCGCTGCCCGTAAGACTAAACGTCCTGCATGTCGTCGACGACGACCTCGATCGACACATGGCCCGCACCGGCGTCTCAGAAGAAGAGCTGGAGGAATACCGTCGCAAATCCAAAGAAGACGCCGAAACAACTCTGCACGAACAGCTGTCAGTAACGGACTACCGCACGGTTGCCAAGGGCGTACAAACGCATATCGCGGAAGGCGCAGCAGACGGTTGCATCCTGTCCGCCATTAAAGAACTGGACATCGACCTGCTGATCATGGCCACGTCCGGTCGAGGTGGGATACCGGGAATGCTGTTTGGCAACACAGCCGAACGACTGTTGCCGGAACTGCAATGTTCGATCCTCGCCATCAAACCGGACGACTTTGTCTGTCCGGTTGCACTGGGCTGATTCTCGACCCTGAAACGCCTGGTCTGTTCCTGAGTACTCGGCCAGTCCTGATCCAAGCACGTTGCGGCCCCTTCTTCTCAGACGGGCTGCCAGACAAGTATCTCGCCTTTCCCGGGTACGGACAGGTCTCCGGCGAATCGCTGATAAGTGCCCTCGGAAGCCGCAAACGGCAGGTTGATGCCATACTGTTTCAAGTGCTTCGCGTAGACGTTCAGGAACGTCGGGTTGAACTCATTGGCGTCGGTGAATGTGGGCATCATTTGCAGCGGCTTCATGGAAATAATGGTACCGCGGTTCATCCACGCGCCAGTGCGAATCTCTGCCCCGCTAAGCAGAATGATTGTGCCACCCTTCATCTGCAGTCCGGTGAAGTCTACCGCCGGACCACCCAGGATGATCGTCCCGCGTCGCATCCGCATGCCGACTTCCAGACCCGCTGATCCGTCAACGATGATGGTGCCGTTCTTCATCCCCGCCAAAGCCCCTCGATAGGCCGCGCCAATCTGGCCTCCTGCATTTCCATGCACGTGAATGAAACCATTCTTCATTTCCGCGCCCATCCAGTCGCTGGCGTCACCGTGTATTTCGATGCGGCCGCCCTTCATGTAGGCGCCCAGATGCATGCCCACGCTGCCGTGGACCGTGATGCTGCCTCTGGACATGGCACGTCCGATCCAGCGAACTTTTTTCAGTTCGCCGTGAATGACCAGATCATCGCTGCGTTCACCGTCGACGTCGAAAAATTCTTCCAGTGGCACCTGGCGTTTGCCGTGATAAACGATAAGTGCTCGAATTTCCGCGTTGGACAACTCCGCCATCGTGTTCGGTGAAAGCACTTCGGCTTCCAGTGGAACGGATGGCGGCTGCTTAAGATGTAAGGTAATGGTCATGCGTGTGTTTCTTCGATTCGTTCCATCAATTCCTGCAGGCCAGAACTCAGCGAACGTGCCACCAACGACTGCGGATACCGGTTAAACGAAAGCCAGGAAGTTTTTTCAAATTGGTCTGGCTGTGCCAGTGTTTCGTGATCCTCAGGGCACTGGCGGAGCCAGTGGCACACAACAATACAGATCTGACGTTGCTCTAGTTTTCTGTCGCGTCAATGCAGTCCTGCATAATCGGATTATCGATGCGTTCTATTTCCACCGGGTAGTTGTCGAACGACATGGTGTAGCAGTCTTCGAACAGTGGCCGCATGAACTCGTCTGTTTCGGGTGCGTACGAAGGTTTCACCAGGAACTCGCGACCGTTCGGTGTTTCTTTAATGTCGCCGTCTTCAATGACGACTTCTCCGGCCTTGATGACGTAGCGAGGATGGCTGAACATCCGAGCCACGTCGTCTTCCTCTTCGTAGATCACGATATCCGCATCACAGCCGACGCCGAGGTTGCCTTTTTGAGTCAATCCCAGAGCCCTGGCCGGGCCGGCGGACATGGACGTCGCGACTTCGTACAGCGTGTACTCGCGATCTATTTCCGGCAGAACAATTTTGCCTTTGATCTTATCCGGCAGCTTCTCAATGCACTCGTTGCGGAAGTCAGCACACATCAGCAGTTGCAGGATTTCCGGATACCGCCAGAAACATCCGCCATTGGGATGGTCCGTCGAAAGAAACACCTGCCACGGGTTCTTGATTAACAGCATCAGTTCCAGACCGCAGGCCCATTGCACGGCGTTCACCAGATTGCTGGGACGATAAGTATAGGGAACGATGCCGCAGCCGGTTTCGTTTTCGACGTCCAGGTTACCCCACTTGCGGCCGGTCAACTTATACAGCAAATGCTGCCATGGGCCGTCGGCCGTGATTGTGACCGTATCGCCGAACAGAACCGCACCGGCGTCGGTTGTGATGTTGGGATGAGTATTAAAGTACTCGGCCAGCTGAGTTGTGGCCGAACACATGGTATCCCAGTCATCGCCACCATACGCATGGTACTGCGAATGAGCAATGTGGGCTCGATGCCCTTCCAAATGCTTCAACGTATCAAGCGTTGTGGAAATATTCCCCGGCGCACCGAGGTTGTTGCAGTGCAGATGCATCGGATGCGGCAGACCCAGATCATCACAGATCTGAGCCAACTGAGTGACAATTTTTCCCGGCGTCAGGCTGCTGTATCCTTCGATCGAATCTGTAAGCTGTTTGGCGTCACTGCCCCATTTCCATGCGGTGACTCCGCCTGGGTTCACGGCTTTAACGCCGTAGGACTTGGCCGCCCAGAGATACCACGCCACCACGTTTTTGGCTCGCTCGTATTCGCCAGCCTGCATTTGATCGAGCATGATTTCGTTGTTCGCCATCAGCGTCAACGTGGCCTTGTCGACGATCGGGATGTCGGCCAGTTCTTCATGCGTATGACGTGCTGACAGTACGGGCACGGCAGCTTCGTTCACCGTCGTGAAGCCCATGCCGGCGTACAGATACCCCGTGGCGAATGTGGTGGGAGCCATCCCGCCAAGTCCACTGCGGCGCGACTGAGTGCGGATAAAGGCCTGAGTTCGACGATGATCTTCCGGCGTCATGGCTCGAGCAAAGTTCATCGCTCCGCCAGCCACGTGGGTATGCACGTCGACGCCGCCGGGAAAGATGATCATCCCGGTGGCATCAATCGTTCGGCCGCCGTCGACGGACGGCACCAACTTGCCATTGTCATCGATGAACAGGTCTTTAACCTGGCCGTCAATGCCGTTGGCAGGGTCATAAACTTTTCCACCCGTGATTCGGAGCATATCCCTGGAGTCCGTCTTGTCGGTGTCTGCGGTGATCAGCTGAAGAGCGGCTGAACGCCCTTACACCTGAGCCGTAATCATCTGTGGCTGGCTGCCTTCCGGCAACCAGAATGGTTTCTGTGCGATGGCTTCATCGATACGGCGAACGACTTCTTCGTCTGTCGGATAGGGCGACTTCAGGGCCGGCTTCAGCGGCAACGGAAGCTCGTCCATTCGATAAGCCGTCCCGGGAGCCGATATGCCCTGAGCTGCTGTGGTAATGTGCACTCGCGCCAGCTTGCTGGTGTGACTGACATGCGGATCCAGACAGATCGTGGGGATACGTTTCAGGTGGTCGATCGCCGGCTGCGGCATTGTTGCACCGGGGTCGGCTCCGATGATAAATGCGGCGTCGCAATCGCCACGCACAAGCACATCCACCGTTGAGAACTCGCCCGGATTGTAGCGCGGGTAACCACGGTTGAAAGTGATACCGAACGGATACCCCGTCTGCCAGCGCATGATCACATCTGCACCGGTGACGTTTCCGTGGCCTCGCATAGGCATGGCGACAAATTTGGTAAACGCATTCATTTCTGCCGCCAGCGTCAGCAAGGCGGCGGAGTTCATATGCTTGCCGCGAGTCATCGACAGACCCATGCCAAAGAAAAAGCAGCCGAACTTACACGACTTCATGCGGTGGACCAGATCGTCCAGTGCTTCGCGCGTCAGACCAGTTTCGGCGATCTGGTTATCTCCGACGTACTGGTCCTTGATCAAAGCTCGCAGAATCGTGATCAGTTCAAAATCTTTGCCGGGCTTCACCTGCAGAAAGATGTTCGCGGCTTTGGCACTTTTGGTTTCACGAATGTCCACCAGGACCATCGTGCGGTCCTTGCGGCCACGCGGCAGAAACTTACTTTTCTGCATAATGGTATACTTCGTGAAGTGGCGAGGATGGCATTCGGCCGGGTTGCCTCCCCAATACACGATGAAGTCGGCTCGTTGTTTCACTTCGCCGAGCGTACACGTCACTTTACCACCCAACTGGGCGGCGATTTCAGTGGGACCGTGTCACAACGAGGTATGACTGTCCAGCAGTCCTCCCAGCTGATCCGCCATCGCGACACAAAGCTTCTGAGCTTCACACGTGGTGTTGCTCATGCCATAGACCAGCGGCATATCGGCTTCGTGCAGATACGTGGCAGCCGTCTGTATGGCTTCTTCGACGGTCGCTTCTTTGCCGTCGATCAGAGCGTCCGGATACTTCTTCTCGGCGGTGTGATTTAGAAACCACGCAGTGCCAAGGACACAGGCTTTTTTGGCCTCGTGAATGCGAACTTCATCATGATGCAGTTGAATGTCATCACAGACGCAGCCACAGAATGTGCACGTGGCGTTATCAATTATCTGAAGAGTCATTGTTCAATGCTCTTTCCATTGGCATCCGTCAGTCACAGACCTCAGTGGACAACAGCATGTTGCCGGCAGTTTACCTGCGGTCCGGACTCGGTGATGCACTCAGCCGATTGTCTACTCCTGGCAGTTGGTATCGTCCGAACCGGACGATGGAACGGTAAATGTTCAGCCCAGAGCCCTGCCCTGGTTGCTGCCCCGAACTCGCCGCGGCATAAAACGGCCTTCTTCGACCTCCGTCCATGCCGGCACGTCTTCGGCGCTGTCGCCGTTCGTGCAGAAATGAGGCCCTTCAGGACCACTGAATTCTTCGTTGATGGGTTGCGGTTTCATGAGAAACTCCAATTCTTAGACTTGACCACGCTCTATAGCGGAATGACTTCCACTTCCCACCCTTTCGACATCGGCATTCCCGTGCCATCAGTGTTGCCGCCCATGAGTTTACAGGTTGGCGGGCCATAGGGAATGAAAATCATACCTTCAGGTTCTTTTCCAGACTTGCACTTGAATTCAGCTTCCCCAAATTCCGTGCGAACCAGCGCCATTTGCCCTTCGACAAGGCCAATGGCAGCCATGTCTCCCGGTTCCATCGTCATCGAACTGGTCAGAGCCTGATATTCTTCGGACTCTTTCCCCACGTTGATCAGCGCACCCTGCTTCGATGTACGCGATGAATTGAGAATAAATCTTTTCGTGGACATGAGTTATATCGTTCTAAACTGTCGGTAAAAACTGAGGCGTAGAGGCAATTGGTCGCCACATTCCAGCACACCGCGACTTTGGACAGTCAGGCGGCAATCACAGTTTGTGCAGAAAAAAGTGGTGGGGACCAAGCTTGCCGCCATAGTTACCTGCGGAAACCCGAAGCACTCCGGGCATCCCGACGACCGTATCCAATCCCACCTTCATCGCCCTGGCCACAGCTTCTTCAGAAAATCCATCAATGACAATTTCGTAAACAGCTCGTTCTCCCTCTTTCAGATCTGATTGCGTCTGGCCCCGCAGCGTAGGACACCATTTATCGTTAGTGCTGGCCTTCAGTTGAGGATACTTCGACCCGATTTTTGAGCCGCTGCGGACGATGCCAGCGGGAAAGGGCAGAATGACGTCTTCCAGATCGTTGATCGCGGTCACCGCAGCTCGGACGGCGGCCAGCGTCTGGACCTGAGAGCCACCGCAAATCAGCAGGTTGCCCCCGCCGATTCCCTTCTGTGTTCCGAAGACATCTTCACACAGGAATTCGCCGTCCATCACGGGAATCCGCCAGTATCGTTGGTTGCCCAGCTTCTTTGAAATCTGAAACCCGTCTCCAAAGTATCGCAGCTGCGCACCAACTTTGATGCGATCTTCCTTCGGTGAATCCGTCAGCCCGGAATAACACGCAGTGGTCGGACAGGTCAGCACATTTTGCCCGATACGACTGGCGACCGCTTTTTCCAGCGACTTTCGATTGAAGGCAAATGCCAGCACGGAAACTCCGGGGCGGCCATCAGGCGTACGCGATTCCCCTAATCCCCGTTCGATCCCGGCTTCAACGTCGCACCCAATGACGCTGGAAGCATTGCCACAGAATTCCAGGGCCGCGATCATCGCGAGTTCGATGTCGATTGCGGTAATGATCAGCCGAGTTCCCACCATGGGAAACGCCTCGGCAAACGTGTCGTCGATTTTCGGTTGCTCTGTCATTCTCAAATCCGGCCGAAGCAATCCTGGCTGACTTTGGTATCGTCTTCTATGCTTGGGGTCGTACCGAAAATCTGCAGAGTCCCAATACACACACACGGCTGACGTGGTCGCTCATCGTACGATCCGCTGTCCACAGTGTCTCTGCAGTTGGTCGCAATTCGGATTCGAGACACGTCATTCTCATCCATGAACATCGGTTTGACGCTCGAGGTGCGTGAATTCACTTCGAAAATCGTGAGGATCCGGACTTCCTGGGACTTACACATTTTGGCAGATGCCTTAGAGTCACATGTCGACGTTGCCCCTCCGGGGGCAACGGTTGCCTTGCCCCCAAAAACAAAGTTACTGACATCATGTCATTTCCTCAGCCTTTTTACCGCTGGCGGCCACACCCCTGGCACGGTCTCGATGTCGGGCCGGAACCGCCCGGGCTGGTCCATGCGTTTATCGAAATCACTCCCTTCGACCTGGTAAAATACGAGGTCGACAAGGTGACGGGCTACCTGCGCGTCGATCGTCCACAACGAACATCGTCACAGCCGCCCACATTGTACGGCTTCATCCCTCGCACCTATTGCGGCACGCAGGTGGCAGCGATGATGCCTAATGCGAAACGGGGCGACGGCGACCCACTGGATATCTGTGTGCTGAGCGAACGACCGATTACAAAGTCGGAAGTCATCATCAACGTGAGAGTGATCGGCGGGCTGCCGATGCTCGACAATGGTGAAGCTGATGACAAGATTATTGGCGTCCTTGCAGCGGACAACATCTGGTCACATGTCGAAGACATCGGTGAACTGCCACAGGCGTTAGTACAGCGTATGCGGCACTATTTCACGACCTACAAGGTCATGCCAGGAGACACATCTGAATCAGTGTCCATCGGTGAAAGTTACGATCGCAGCCACGCGGAAAAAGTGATTAAGGCGGCGATGTCTGACTACGAGGACGAATTCGGCGACACCTGAGCAGGATGACAGGCAAACGCAGGATTATTGCGTTCGCCACGTCACCCGTGGCTTCCTGATGACGCGTGCATTCCTTCTGCGATCAATTCGCATCGATTTCCCGACCTCAGAATGTCTGCTGAGCCCGCGCTCTCAATAAGAAAAGCCCGGCGATCTCACGATCGCCGGGCTTAATTTTTTCACTTCCTGCAGCAACATCCTTACCGCAGGCTGAATACAGCCGGGTCATCAATGATGAATGGTGTTGACCAGGTTCGTCCGTCGCATTTGTTCACCGAATTGAAGAAGTGCGTCGCGAACATCTCTGCCGTGTATCCGTACGGATAGCTGGAGTACAAATGGTCTCCATGACGCAGGTCGTCAACGCCCGGGCTGGCGTAATAGTGAATTCGACCATCGGGAGTGACCGACATGCCGAAGGTCCACCATCCGGGAGTCAGCTTTGTGCTGCGAACTTCATGTCCGGTATTGTTTCCTCGGATCAGCAGAACGATTTCGTCTTCTGCAAAACGAGCGTCGGTTTCGCTGTGGAATTCAAAAAAGAATCCCGGCCAATACGATTCCTTTTCCTTCACGGTCCGAGTGAACAGAAATCCCTTTTTCTTCTCGGTCTTGGTCGTCTTCGTATCGATGCGGTAACCGAAGTGCGAGCCGGAACGATCTTCCCAGTTCTGGTAGGGGGGAAGCCAGATACGACAGGTGCAGTTGGGACTTCTTGAAACGTCAAGACCGCCCATCCGCGAAGAACACGCCATGACGAAGTCATCCTGCTCCATCTTGCCGCTGGGCCGTCCGGGAATGCCGGAGTTCAGCGTTTGCAGCCGTAGTGCTCCCTTGCTGCCAGGAATGCCATTTGCGGGCGTTGCCACGCGTTCAATGACGTCCGGCATACCGCGTTTTGCACTTTCGAACCAGCGGCGGTTATTTGATCCGCCCAATGGCCGTCGTTCCTGTTCATCCTGTTCCCGACTGGCCTTTTGACCATTGGGAATCCACTTCCAGTTTTCATCTTCGAAATCGTCACCGACACGGGTGTGGCGCATTCCGGTTCCCGGAACCACCTGGCCGTGGGCACGCACAAAGAGTATGGGAATGGCGATGACAAAACATGTAATGCGTAAGACGTGAAGCAACCTCATGTCGCAGCCCCCCTCAAAGTAAATCCGTTGACAGTGAGTATGGTTGGCAGATCCACCGCAAAGCGGTGAGTGCAATGCCGACTTGCAGCAGCCGTTCCACGTCCTTGTGTTCGGGCTGTTTGTCGAAGAGTCGATCAGGATGAAGCACCGCAGCAGCCGGTTGATCGCCATACAGGCTTTCAGCCTGCGAGCGACGCACGAACTCCTCCGGACGCATCTTCCAGTGTGGTTATCGGAACTGACGTTAATAACGTTACAGCCAAATCAAGTCGGCAAAACGTCGTGGCGTATCTTTACCGCCACCAATCGAAACGGATTGCCCCGCTTCTCCAATCGGAAATTTCAATCACCTTTCGCTGGTTACCCCCGACAGCAATCTGCCGTTGTATCGCCTTAGGGGCAACGATTGCCGCTGTAGAAACGGATGGAACTTCGGTTCAGTATGCGATTTAAAGAAAATGGCCCGGCGGCCAGCCATCGGGGTGAACCAGCTGAGGAATCCAGCGGCTGACACGACGGGCTGATCTAAAAAGACGCATCCGATGAATGGGGGACATTGAAAGAGCGTTCGACTTCGACTTAACCCTCCCGCGAGCCCTGGTAGCTACACAAGTCACTGCACCCTCCTTTTCCAGGAGGGTCGAGCCTCAGCGAGGGGAGGTTGCGGAACCATTGCCCCCTGTATGGTCGCGAGACCACCGCCGCACAGGTAAACTGAAGGTACTTCACCTGAATGCCGGATACCCAATCGATGCACGCAACCGAGTTCCTGTCGAAAAACACGACGATTCCCGATATTCCCGTTCTGGTGTTATACGGCACGGAACGGTACCTGAAGCTGGCCGCACTGAAGCTGATTCCTGGACTCGAAGACGATACCGAAGACGTCGCCCTGACTCGCACGGCCGGCAAGGATGCAGACCTGAAGAGCGTCTGCGACGAATTGCTGACGGTTTCCATGTTCGGCGACAAGCGGATCGTGATTATCGATGACGCCGATGACTTCGTGTCACAGAATCGAGCCAGCCTGGAAAAGTACGTCGCCCATCCATCGAAGACATCACTGCTGGTTCTGGACGTCAAATCGTGGCCTAAGAACACGAAGCTGGCGAAGGCAACGGACAAAATCGGTCTGAATCTGGAGTGCGGAGAACTCAAAGGTGCTGCGCTGGTGAAGTGGTTGATCAAAACAGCGGCCGAAGACCATCACAAGAAGATCGACCGGGATGCCGCGGCCCTGATTGTCCAGCTGGCCGGCGACAGTCTGGGACTGCTGCAGCAGGAACTTGACAAACTGGCGTCACTGGTTGGCGACGCAGAAACGATCACCCAGGAAGACGTAACTCGGGTCGTCGGCGGATGGCGCATCGAAACCACGTGGGCGATGCTGGACGCTGTGCGTGACGGCGAAATGTCGAAGGCTCTGGAATGTCTGGACAAACTGATCCTGGCGGGTGATGCGCCGCAGAAAATTCTGGGCGGGCTGACGTTTACATTTCGCAAGCTCGCCGAGGCCACCGAATATGCGAGGCAAACCCGCGACCTGCCTGGCGCGCTTCGGTCGGCCGGAGTTTTCCCCGCAGCCATCGGGCAGTCAGAACGATACCTCAAGCGCATCGGTTTCGACAAAGCCAGTCGCATTTTTCAGATGCTTATCGAAGCCGACGCCAACATGAAAGGCGGCAGTCGAGTCGCCCCCAAGCTGCAATTGGAAGCATTGTTCGTCAACCTGGCCAGGTAAGGATCTGCGAGAAACGACAGCCGTCTACTTTTTCTCGACCGTAAACCATCAGCGCTGGTGATAAGCACTCCTGCAGCTTTGCCGTGTTTGATACAAGCTCGCAGCGCCAGCAAGTGTGTTTCTCAATCGTACGAGACCCACTCGAGCTTGTATTGCGGCGCCGTCCAGGGTCCTGCCTCGTACAGCAGTTTTCAAAATCACGCGGTCGTTCTGTAGCGGAATTCGCCAGGAATTTCGGCAGTGACAGGTCGAAAGCCCTGGCGGCTTCCGCNNGGCGTAATCGAATGAGCCAGCGCGAACAGCAGATTGCACACGATGATGGCCAACGTCACGTTCCACGCTCTGATCCACTGATACAGCAGGCCGCGAAACAGGACCTCTTCGCAGATTCCGGCCAGCAACGCCAGAAACATGATGTCAACAATACGACAGCGATCCAGCAGAGGCCCCAGCGTCTCCCGCAGAAACTCACGAATCTCACGCAGTCCGTTCGCATTGGTCAGGAAACAGGCGGCCAGAAGAAACAGCATTGGCACCGTGGCCAACAGGCCGATGCCAAAGTCCTGCCAGGACCAATCCAATTCGGCAGTCGGATGCACATCAACGACAAAACCAAGTGCGAACGCCACCAGCAACAACGCTCCCTCAAACAATCCGGCTCCGGTCAGAAACTGAGACAGCGTAAGCGTTTCGCGAGGTGGCAGATCGTCGGTCACAAATTTCCAATTCAGCTGGCAGAGACAAGCGATATCAATTCGCCCGGTCGCTTTCTGGATCTACTGTCTCAATCGGCAGCCACGGTAACTTCAGCACGCCGAATTCGAAAGCGCGAAGACACGATTCGGCTGTTCCGTTTCGCGTTCACGATGTTTTCGTGGGAGCGGGAACAACGTCGCGCCATACCGGCCGCAGCCCGAACAGCGCGGCGCAAAGAAAAAAGGCCGATCGGATCTCAATGAAACCGATGGCCTTTTTTTCGTTTGTCGCAGAAGTCGAGTTTCTCAGGCTCGTTTCTGCTCCTCATCTCTCTCGTCTGTGCGGCTCGGTTCTCAGGCGAGCCAATCTCTCTCATTTCGTGTGCTGCCGTCGAACGGCAGCGACTGCTTTCTCAGAGCAGCCATGGTTCAGGATCTCACTCCGAACCAATCTCTCTCTCTGCCCAAAAAGAGAAAGCAAGGACGATGCCAAAGACACCAAAACAATCGATGCGACCCGGTTTTTGGCAGCATGTAATGACACACAAACCATTTCACAATCAGGACTTACACTGTACGGACTGCAGGATTCAGAATTTCCGGACGAGTCGTGAGTTAATAACGTCGCCCCGGCTATTTGTACTTTCTACAAGCCTTTTGCAGTGTACTTATTACAAATTTGTGCGGCGCTGGTGAGTCAAAAGCTGTCATTTCAGTCGACACTGGTTAGTGTGCCGCCACGTTAACCACACGGAATCCTTCAGATGTCAGAAATGCAATCTCTCAATCCACTGCAACCACATGATGTGTGGATGAAGAAGGCACTGGATCAGGCCTTGATTGCCTTCGATCAGGACGAAGTCCCGGTGGGAGCCGTGGTGGTCTTTAAAGAACGGGTCATCGCAGAAGCCTGCAATCAACGCGAAGCGCTCAACGACCCGACTGCTCATGCAGAAATGATTGCCATCACGCAGGCCGCTGAGGCGCTGGGATCGTGGCGGCTGCTGGATTGTACGCTGTACGTCACGCTGGAACCGTGCCCCATGTGCGCGGGAGCCATCGTGCAATCAAGGATTCCGTATGTCGTGTACGGCACAGCCGATCCCAAAGGCGGAGCCTGCGACACGCTGTTTCAGATCACGTCGGACATCCGCCTTAATCATCAGGCGGCCGTGCTGGGTGGCGTGATGCAGGACGACTGCAAAGCGATACTGCAGCAGTTCTTCCGCGAGCGGCGGACACTGGGAAAGAAATGACCCGGACATCTTGAGTGGAATTCGTCAAAACAAGGTGCTGCGCCCCGGACGAATCGTGCCTCCGCGCAGAATCTGCCGGTCCAGCGACCGTGTTTAAGGCTTTACGTCGACGGCTTCGAATTCGGACGAAAACTTTCTGCTTCCGGACTTTAACCGCTATTGACCCATTTTTTGGCTTGGGTTAAATCACAGTTCGACGTGGTGTCCGAGACGGCATTTTCAGCCACTCAGCTGCGTCTCCAGTCACTTTTCTACACATCAAGACACATTCCGTGTTGACTCACCCCAGCGAACTCGTCCTGAGTCCGTTGTCCTTCCAACCCTTTCCCGTTTCGCAGACTGTCGGCACATTCACGGACGAAGGATCGGCCGGTGCCTGGCGACCTTCTCAACTCGTTCATCTGCGCGATCAGCCAAACCCGCAATTCGGCTGCGCAAGTGGAATTTCCTGTCAGGGAAGAATCTCATGTTGTTAAGACATCTCACGTGGGTGGCTGTGGTTTCAGCCCTCCTTCTGAACACTCCCTCTGTTGAAGCTCAGTTCTACAACAGAGGATGTTCCACCTGTGGGCCAGTTGCCGCCGCACCGGCAATGTCCTGCACTCCCATCCAGCCGGCGTACGCCTCCTGTTATGAGACGGTTCCGATCACCACGTACAAACGTGAGAAGCAGACCGTGCAGGTACCGGAATACAAGACCGAGTACGTCGATCGTGAGATCACGATCTACAATCCGGTCACGACGCAACGCACTGTGGAAGTGCCCACGGTGTCGTATCGCACGGTGACCGAAAATCGAGTCATCAATCGGGACATGGGGCGTTGGGTGACCAACTATACTCCTGTGAAAAAACAATCGGCCTGTCAGGTGGACCCGCGTCCCGGCATGATTGGCTGGCTGAATCGGACCGGGTATTCATTCCGAAACTCGTTCACACCGAACTACCGAACGGCCAGACAGTACGTTCCACGAAGGGTGACCTGCAATGTTCCTGTCTCCCGGCAGGTAGCTGTTCGCGGGACGAAACAAGTCGTCGTCAACGAGACAAAAATGGTCGCTGAGAAAAAGACGGAACGCGTCGCAGTGCGAAGACTGGTCATGCGAAGTGTGGAACAGACCGTCCTGCGGCCGCAAATCGCCTATCGCACAGTGCCCATCGGCAGCTCGCTGGCGTACGGTCGTGGTGGTAACAGGCTGGACTATGGTGGTTTCGGATACCCCGGAAGCACCAGCACAGCGTGGATCGTTGATGATGAAGACAGTTCAAAGCGAACGGCGAACCGACCGGAACCTGATCCGATCAGCGGCACACGCCGTGCAGAAGCCTTTCGGGAAGATACAGAACCAACACGAACCGGCGCACGCAGTTTCGATCGCAGCACTTCAGAGAGCGATCCCAAGTTCCAGCGATCCAGCTTTCAATCACTGCCGCCAGCCGAAGCACCTGCACTGAAACGGGCTCCCGCCTTTCCAGATGAAACGGACATCAAGCCAAACTATCAACCGTTTAATTCCAGCCAGCGGTCTCCATCGGGGACTGCCCCGGCCATCTACACGACGATGTCACCGTCGGCTGCCGGCGGCTGGAAGACAAGTCGTCAGGTCGCCAGTGACAACGTTTCCGCCACAACTCTGATGGAACCTGCTGTCACCGTGACAGATAACAAATAGCGGCCGGCGTTGACGATATTCGTCCCGCCGCCAAAGCAGACGCAAATACATATACATATCGGATCCACTTTTGAAACAGGGTCGGTCTCCCCTTCCTTTTCTCGACCGGCCACTGTCCCTTCCCCACTTCCTTTCGGGCGTTGAACTCCTTTCCCACCTCCCCTCCCCCTCGTGTTCAAGAAGCGTCCCCTCGCGGCACCGGTATCATACCGGTGCCCATTTTTTTGCGCCGGACCGTTTCTCACAGGCACAGCCTGCTGAGGTCCATCGACCTGTCCGATCAAACAGATC
>LWDU01000129.1_pt1 | contig 25575 bp, 14 predicted proteins | sample 727161 | NCBI WGS metagenome assembly LWDU01 (sample SAMN04566230, study PRJNA314399) | hydrothermal vent metagenome | isolation source: deep sea hydrothermal plume seawater | place: Mexico: Gulf of California, Guaymas Basin | collected 2004-07-11
CGTTAACTTTGACAGCAACAGACGCCTTCGCCAAAGACTTGGCAATAGACTCGGCAATTTCCATACCCGTGACACCCGTCTCATACGTGCGCGTGGCACCATCTGGAAGGGTAATAGTAATCATTTTTGCGTCACTGGCTTTGGAAACTTCTGCCATGGTTACTCCTATAGGTTTTTCAAACCCGTATATTTGCAAAGATATGAAAACAAAGCAATAAACGTTTTGCACTGCATATAGCTTTTATCGAAGGATCATATACAAAAGATAATTTGAACTATTGGGAACTAAATCTATTTTATATTTATTGGTTTATTTATTAATTTTAAAAATTTTCAGAAAGACTTTAAAATGCCTGACAATACAGACAAGTATAACGAGATAAAGACTGACGGGGATATCCTGATCATGGTGATTACTAAACCGATCACCCAAGAAGGATACAATGACAATTTCTTACCTGCCTTTAAGGACTTCCAAGGCTGGGAACAGGAAGCGAGTTTTGACGACCTTAAATCGATCGCCGAGTATGGCAAATACCTGACAAAATACGCATTCATCAATCCACCATCAAAAGAAGTATTCAAAGCACAGCTCAGCAAAGATATGCTACCGGGCGAAATGCGCATCTTTACCGAAGATCAATATGACGAGGCCATGGCTTGGCTGAAAGAATAACGCTTACCGTTCATTCATCGCATTATCCAAGGTCTTAACAAGCGGCTTCAGAATATACTGCATAACAGTTTTCTCGCCTGTCAGAATATCAACGGACGCCACCATACCCGGAATGATGTTTAGAACTTCATCCTTGCGTGTAAGGCTGGTTTCATTTGTGCGTACGCGGACGCGGTAGAAAGTCTCACCTTCTTCATTGGTCAGCGTATCGGCAGAAATATCAATTACTTCACCTTTCAAGCCGCCATAAATCGAGAAATCATAAGCCGTAATCTTCACCACAGCAGGTTGATTAGGGTGCAAGAACGCAATATCCGAAGGACGTACACGCGCTTCAATAATCAGCTGGTCATCCTTAGGAACGATCTCGATTAAATCAGCACCAGGCTGCACAACACCGCCAACCGTATTCACCAAGATATCCTTTATAGTACCGTCAACTGGCGCTTTAATCTCTGTACGTACCTTACGATCTTCTAGACCCGACAGAGTTTCACCAATAGAGCTCATCTCAATCGTTGTGGCGGCAAGCTCGGTTTGTGCCTGCGCCTTAGCCGCATCAGTCAGCTCTGCAATACGCGCCTGCGCCTCATCCACGGCAGACTGCGCCTGCGTTAACGAAGCCATCACGGTATTCAATTCTGTCTGGCGCTCTTTGATACCACGCTCTAACTGCAGCAGCTCGACCTTAGGCGCTGATCCGCGTTCAACCAAGGGTGCGATCATATCACGTTCTTCATTCGATAAACGCAGAACCTCACGCAAATCAGATACACGCGTACGTAACCCCGTAACCTCCTGCTCACGCTGGTTCAGCTGCTGCTGTAAGACCTGCGTCTGACTGGAAAGATTCTGTACATTAGCACGGAAAGACTCGAGCTCTTCCTGCACGCTCTGCGGCACTTCTTTCATCACTTCTTCGGTAAAGTTCGGTGTCGGCAGACCCTCGGCTTCCGCTTTCAAACGCTGTGTTTTTGCAAGCAAACCCAAGTAACGTGCACGGTTAGACCCCAAATCGGAAGACGCCTGAACGTCGCGCAGACGCATCAGAACCTGCCCCGCCTTCACCTCGTCACCCTCACGCACTAAAAACTCTTCGACAATGCCGCCTTCAAGGCTCTGGTCGATGGTATAACCTTGCCATCACCGCGCGTTACCTCATCCAGCGCCGCAAAATTCGCCCAAATCACGAAAATCACGAAAAACGCCGCAATAAACATCAAAATCAAATGCTGCGATAACGGCAAATCATCATCCGTATTAAAGAAACGATCCGCTTTCGCTTCGGCCACCGCCAGCTTCTCTTTCGCCCAGTCGCCACGCACTTTGGCCCAGCCAGCGGCATCATTGATGCTCTGATCCTCTTTTACCTGTGCCTCTTTGCCTTGTGCGCCTTGCGCTTTTTTGTTCTCAGCTGCGCTCATGATTAAACTTCCGTATTTTCTGCCTGCGTGCCGTATTGGCGTGCCTGCAATTTAGAAATCACTTCGTCTTTAGGTCCAAATGCCACAATACGGCCGCGATCAACAAGGATAAGCTTATCAACCAATCCCAGCATCGCACCTTTATGCGTAATCAGGATTGTCGTCTTACCCTCACACAACGTGTGCAGACGCTTCTTCAGTCTGTTTTCAGACGCAGGGTCCATAGACGCGGTCGGCTCATCCAAAATCATAATCGGCGGATCGTACAGTAGCGCCCGTGCAATCGCGACAGACTGACGCTGACCACCCGATAACGCTTCACCGCGCTCACCGACAGGTGTGTCCAGACCATGCTGTGTCTCTTTCAGGAATTCCATCACGCCCGCCATTTCAGCAGCGCGCAATACAGCCCGTTCAGGCGCAGTTTCATGCCCCATAGTAATGTTCTCACGCACAGAGCCGTAGAATAGCTGCGGGTCCTGCTGTACCGCGCCAATAGAGCGGCGCAAATCGCCCGGATCAATCTGGCGTACGTCTGTGCCATCAATCTGTACGCTTCCGCTCTCAGGCTGATATAGGTTCAGCAGCAAACGCTCAATCGTTGTCTTACCCGAACCCACAGCGCCAATCACGCCCACGCGCTCTCCCGGCTCAATCACAAAGCTGACACCCTTAAGGGCTGGTACGGATTGTGAAGGGTACTTAAACAATACTTCCTTAAACTCAACACGGCCTTTCATATCGGCCTTGGAAATAAAATGCTTACCCGCAGGGCGCTCGACATCCTTTTTCATCAAGGCATCCAGCTGTTCCAACGCTTCACGTGATTGATGGTAACGGATCAAAAGTCCGGCCACCTGCGCTAACGGCGCCATAGCACGGCCTGACAAAATCACACAGGCAATCAACGCGCCCATGGAAATCATGCCTTCAGTAATCAGGTATACACCTGTAATCACCAATGCCACATTGGTCACTAGCTGTATAAACATTGCATAGTTAAGGGCAAAAGCAGAGATGCGACGTGACTTAACAGCTGTACTAGAGGCCTTAACAGTCAGCTCTTCCCAGCGGCGCTGGATATGACCTTCACTGGCCTGCATCTTGATCGTTTCAAGACCGCTAATCGTTTCAAACAGCAGCGCATTTTTCAGCGCGCTTTCATTCATCGACTGACGAATGATCTTGCGCATCGGCTTTTGCAATATCCAGCCCATCACCAAGACAAGCGGCACAGCCACCGCCGGCACGACCGCCAGCCAGCCACCAATGACCATAATCATCAGTATGAACATCAGAACAAACGGAAGATCAATCATTGTGACCATCGTGGCCGAGGTAAAGAAGTCGCGCAGTCCTTCAAATTCGCGCATATTACTGGCCAAAACGCCTGCACTGGCTGGACGCGATGCCATCGTCATCCCCATAATCTGCTCGAATAACTGCGCCGAAATCTTGATATCAGCCTTACGACCCGCAATATCCAAAAAGTGAGCGCGCAGATTTTTCAATATAAAATCAAAGACATAGACAATAAGCACACCCGCAGCCAGCACCCACAGCGTATCAAACGCCGCATTCGGCACTACGCGGTCATACACATTCATAATAAACAGCGGACTTGCCAGCGCAAATATATTGATCATAACCGCGGCCAGAACAACTTCCTGATAAATGCGCTTATTCTTTTTCAGAACGCCCCAGAACCAGTCACGGGCCGTGTTAATTTCCGAAGGGCCTGCACGATCATCAGAACGCGCCACAGGACGTACAAAGAATGCATAATCGGTATAGAGCGCCTTAAGCTGCTCCAACCCCATAATCTGCTTTTCTTCTTCCGTCTCGGGGAATTGCACCAAAAAGCGCGTTTCAGGATGAATTTGTGCTTCTTGACCAGGCTCCTGCAATGGTGGTGTTTTATCAGGATATTCAATATCCCATAAAATACAGGCCTGTTTGTTTTTCAGCACCAGAATACAAGGCAAAGTCGGCGCAACGGCCAAGGCCTCTAACGGACGTTCCACCAGCTTGGCATTCATATCTGCGCGCTCGGCAGCACGCATGAAAATCTCAGGGCTCATCCCTTCTTTCGGGATCGGCAAACCGGCTGTAAGAGAAGAAAAACTGGTACGGCGACCATAATGCCCTGCAACAAGGCGCAAACACTCGGCCAGTGGGCTGTGCAATGCTAAACGGTCAGCCTCTAACGGCCACTTATCGGGAACATGATCAGACGGTATCTGCTCTGCAGAAGCGCTAACTTCTGCAGTTTGAGGAGTATCTTCATTTGATGAAGGAGTCTTCTTTGCCTGATCCTTAGGCTCTTTGGTAGACTTTGCCAACTGACTGATCCTGTTGATGTTTTTCCTATATAAGAAACCTAGTATAGGAAAGAAAAGTTAAGAACTTTTTACATCTTAGCAGGATCTGACTCACGTTGATAGGCCACACCGAGAGTTGGCAGCAATTCGCCTTTCAGCGCAATCAAGCTATATACAGCAAACATTTCCAGAAACTCAGAGTTCACAGCGTTTGAGCGTGAAACGAACAATTCGTTTTGTGAGTCCAGAACGTCCAGCAATGTACGACGGTTCAGGTCAAACTGGTCCATATATGCCTTAACAACTTCTGTGTTGGCATCAGCCTGTGCTGAGAATTCACGAGCCTGTTCACCGGCAGCAACCATCTGCGCCCATGTCTGACGTACGTTGTTTTCCAGCGCACGCGCAGCTTCAGCACGGGCCTCTTTAGCTTGTGCTTCACGGCTGATATGCTCACGAACACGAGCAGTATCACCACCACCGCGGTAAAGGTTCCAGTCCATAACAACCAACGCAGATGCGCTTGTGTCACGGCCACGAACACCATTCAAATTGTGACCTGTACGAGCATTGAGCTGCAGATCAACCTGAGGGTGGAACACGCTTTTCGTGCCTTCATATTCGGCATTTGCCACTTCGATATCAGCTTCGAAAATGTCCAGAGTCGGGCTCTGAGCCAATGCAAGCTTAACTTCACGCTCGATATCTGATGACAAGGCGTCAACAGGAACCAATGGCATAATCAGATCACCGGCAGGATCACCAACTTCTTCAATGTAGCTAGCTTCGGCAAAACGTAGAGCCTGACGCACAGACGCTTCGTTCGCACGCGCAGATGCCAAACGGGCACGCGCTTGCTCAAGGTCAGCGTTTGTTGAACGGCCCGCAGTCGCGCTATCGTCAATTTGCTCCAGAATTGAGATGTGCTGTGCCACGTTCTGACGGGCAATTTTCAGCAATTCGCGCTGACGCATCACGTCCAGATAGGCTTCAACAATCGCCAGACCAACCAGTTCGTTAGCTTCACGCACACGGTGTGAGGCTGACAGAACGCGCTTTGTCTGGCGCAGATTTTCGTATTTTGTTTCCATGCCGTCCCACAGCAGCTGTGTGAGAGTAAGACCGGCTTCATAACGCCACAGCTGTTCTGTGTCATCGCCGGCACCGGCACGTGTCGCAGGATCATCACTATGTTCGTAACCAGTGTCACCGCGGAAATCCAAAGATGGCAGGTAAAGAGCTTTAGCTTGGCGCAGCTCTTCGTCAGTCGCACGGCGGTTTGTTTGAACAACGCCGTTTTCCGGATTTGTGTTAATACCAATAGCAACAGCGTCACGCAGGCTCAAAGCCTGACCGATATTTTGTGTTGGTGTTGTGTCTTCGATACCCAATGGCATGTCGTTCATCACCGCAGCAGGTCTTGAATCGAGCAATAATGGCTCTGCATCCTGCGCTTGTGTGTGTGTCGCTGAAACCAATACCGCCAGCGAAGCTCCGAGTGCCAGTTTACGAATAGTCATGCGCTTCATAATCTCGTTCCTTGCAAGAATTTTTTGTTTTTATAAAAAGCTTTTCTCAGTGTTATGTTATGGCTTTTTTCGCCTACGGATGCAAGTAATTTCATAAATAAAAACAATTATATCGGGTCTGTATTTAAAACTACTTATATAAAAAATCAGGCGGATCCGAAGACCCGCCTGACAATCATCTAGTCACTCCCGTTAGGAATTTGGAGAGCTAGTGAAACCGTATTATGCAATCAGGTTGCCGCTGTTCAGATCATCAATTGAAAGACCTGTAACACCTTCCAGATTTACAGCCGCAATAGCGTCTGCTGCGTTACCTGAACCGCTGACATCAACAGAAATGGTTGTGCTGCCGTTGCTTTCAGTCGCAAACAAGAAGTCGTTGATGCTGTCTTGCAATGGATCGTAATCAGTGATCAGAGCAGACAGATCCAGCTGGTCGCCTTCTGCTGTGTTGAAGTCCAGGATTGTGTCTTGTGCACCCAGATTTTCAAAGACAAAAGTATCAGCACCGTTATCACCGAATAAGATGTCAGAGCCTGCTGTATCGAACAGAACGTCATCACCTGTCGTACCTTCGATTACAGGAGCAAACGTGCCCTGCAGCTTCAGGTAAGCTGTGCTTGTATCGCCATCGCCGTCTCTTAATGTGTATTCAAACACATCCTGAGGACAATCAACTGTGGCTGGCTCTTTTGTCATTTCAACATTGTTCAGCAGGAATGACGCGCCTTTGTATAGGCCTGCATTCGTTGAGTTCAGCTCAATGCTTGCAATCTTCTGACCGTAATCAGCCGCATCCAGTGTGAATGTGAAGTGACCGTCAACAATCTCGCTTGGAACAAACTGCTGCTCGCCAGTCACTGTCGTGCCATCAGCCAGCGTCAGAATGTAATCCGCGCCATGCAGACCATCATCATTGTTGTTGCCTAGCTCAGCGATAGTAATGCTGACTGTTTGTGCATCTTTGATGAAGTCGATATTGAATGTTTCACCGCTTGGCCAAACTTTCGCACCGTCACCTGTGTTGAGGTTATCAATACCCAAACCGCTACCGTCGGCTGTATTAACCCATGTCAGATCAAAATCACCGGCATTGGCAACAGACACTGTAATACCGTCTTTGCTCAGGCTCTCTTGGATACCTGAAACATCAGATGCTTCCGGAGACAGAGAGTAAGTTTCAACAGTACCACCGGAAACCGCAGATGCATTCAGCTTATAAGAGTAGCTACCGTCTGCGTTAATTTGCAGAGTACCGAAGTCACCGTTTACGCTGACGCCTGTAGCAGGATCAACATCATATTCAACACCGCCGAATGATACTTTAACAACCGCGTTGTCCAGATCGTTGCTCAGGTCATCTTTGGCACCGAAGCCGCCATTTTCACCTGTGATCACGTTACCGTATGCCGTACCGAAGAAGCCTGTGCTCTTCAGCGCCGCATCCAGATCGCTAGCATCTTTAACATCCAGAGCATTACCGTCTGAGTCGATCAGGTCCAGAACAGCCAATGTCGTAGAGTTAACACCGATACCAACACCGATCACTTCTGTGCTCAGAGATTTCAGTGTGCCGATCTCGTCCGTAGAGTCTGTAATACCCTGGATTTGTTTCAGTACATCGCTACGGCTACCTGACGTTACAACACCGCTGTCATTCAGGTAACGGTTTGGCTCACCATCACTGATGAAGTAGCTGTATGTCTCGGCACCTGTAATCGGTGAACCGCTTTGCAGCCAGTTAATAGCAGATTCCAAAGGCGCTTCGTAGTTTGTGAAGCCATTGGCACTCATACCGTTAATCATGTTCAGAGCTTGCTGGTATTCAGCATCATTCGTCACTGTGAATGTGTAGCCACTCTGCGTATCTGTTGAGAATGGAGAGATAAACACTTTGATCTCGCCGCCCTGATAAGCATTGTAATCAGCCAGCAGGTTCTTAACAGCAGCTTTCAGCAGATCCAGCTTCGCACCGCCCATAGAACCGGATACATCCAGCATCAGCGCAACGTTGTAGTCTTGCTCGACAGAAACAACATCAAAGACATTGCAATCTGTGTTCGCTGTAAGACCATCGTCAAACACGTTGATTGTAACCATACCATCAACATAGTCGTCATCAGAGTCATTGGCACGAACACCGAACTGGAATGACAGAACATCATTGTGGTCCGCTGTATCAGGGTGATCAATCGTATCCAGCAATGTGAATGTATAGCTGCCATCAGCCTTGATTTCCATTGTGAACACGTCACCGGCTGTTGTCGAACCTGTGTAAGTGTTACCAACCAGACTGATTGTAACCGCTTCGCCATTGCTTGTCAGACCTGAAGGCTGTGTGACTGAACCGGACGCTGTGAAGTCGCCAGGCGCATCAGAACCGAAGTCTGCCGTAACAGTACCGCTAACAGCTGTTGTTGGACCCATATTCGTCTCATCAACAGATTTGTGCTCGATGCTCGTGATAATCGGCGTATCATCTTCAAGACACTCAAGTGTCAGAGCCGCCGTGCTTGTATCGCCATCAGCATCTGTCAGTGTGTAGTTAAAGACATCCGTACCACAGTCACAGCCACAATCTTCAGGAGATGTGATAGATACATCGAAGTAAACATCGTTGTAGTCTTTATCACCCAGCTTCGGCAGGTCTTCAAAACCGATACGCAGAACTGTGTTATCAGCTTCGTTTGCCAGATCAGAAACAACGTGAACTTTACCGTCTGGGTTCAGACCACCATTAGTATCTGTTGTGCTGTAGTATACAGGACCGTTCAGAACTGTTTCGTTACCGGCACCGTCATTGTAAACCAATGTGATGTCAGAACCGCTATCGCTGATCTTCGCCGCACGCTCGCTGCCTGTACCGTAACCGTAGATAAACTCGACAGAACCTGTAGAGAAATCGATACCGGCGTAGTTACCGTTGATATCGGCACCATCAGCAATGATAAAGAACCCTGCAGACGCTGCACCGGCACCGGCTGTGTAACCGAATTCTGTACCGGACGCTGTGCCTGTCACGTTAGGCATCAATACTGAACCTGTCAGGATTGTACCGTCAGCAGCAACTGTGAACGCACCCAATGTGTTGTTATAACCGGCACCTTCACCAATGTAAGTCATTGTGATTTCGGAGCCTTCGATAACATTCAGGTCACCTTGAGTGATACCCACAGCTTGCTGTTCGCTAGGATCAAGCGCTTCACGCTCGTTCATATCAGGGAACACGCCAGGGTTACCGGCAAATGTGTGCTGAACTATGTCTGCACTGCCACCCGCAGCTGAGAACAATGTGTATGTGTAAGAACCGTCAGCTGAAATTTCCAGCGTACCGAACTGACCATCAACACTGACTGTGCCTGTTGCAGGAACATCATATTCAACGCCATCAAACTCGACCTTAGTCACTGAGTTTGGTTGATCGTTGGACAGATCATCAGCCGCGCCTGCGCCGCCGTTTTCACCTGTCACAACATTACCTGTTGTGAAGCCAATATTTTCATCAACTGTGTTGAAGTCATCATTGGCTTCCAGACCATCGTCAAACACGTTCACTGTGATTGTGCCGGCACCGATATCACTATCGCTGTCAGTCGCATTCACACCGAATTCCAGTGCAAATTCATCATTGTGGTCCGCTGTATCTGGGTGATCCAGAGTGCCTGACAATGTGAATGTGTAATCACCGTTAGACTGGACAACCAATGTAAAGATTGTCTCTCCGCCCGCCGTCGCACCTGTGTAGGTGTTACCCGCAAGCGTAACATTCACAGCCGCGCCGTTACTTGTCAGGGCTACGCCGCTGAAGAAACCGCCATTGGCCGCAAATGAACCGGGAGCGTCATCACCGAAGTTGGCTGTAATTTTACCGCTAACAGATGTTGTCGGAGACAGATCAGTTTCATCGATGTTTACTTCATCGTTTTTAACTTGTGGCTGATCATCATCTTCCCAAGTCACTTTCAGTTTGTCAGAGGCTTGGTTGTTGTTATCAGTGTAATCAAACTCACCGTCAGATACTGGGTTCTCAGTAGTGAACACAGTCGCTGTCAGGTTCAGTGAACCCGCATATGTTGGATCTGTAGAAATGATCTGCAGACCAGTCGCTTCCGCTACTGTGAAACTCCAAACACCGCCACCTTGGTTTGTACCTTGGTTGAATGTGAAGCCCGCAGGAACGCCAGAAATCTGGTAACCTGTGATCATCTCTGAACCGTCAGTATCGCTACCCAGTGAACCGTTCAGTGTAATATCGATTGGGTTACCTTCTTCTTTGGAACCGCCTGTCGCGTTCAGTGAAGGATCATCGGCAACCGCATCAACAATCACATCAAAGCTGTCAGTCGCATCTGCGCTCAGACCTGCTGATGGATCTGTTGCTGTCGCTGTGACAACCAGACCTGTCAGATCAATATCGCTTTCAGCAGCTGGTGAGAACGAGAATACTGTATCCAGATCCGCACCCGCTGGCAGAGTGATTGTCCATGTTGTCCCATCTGGTGAGAATGTACCTTCACCGTTTGTTACAACACCCCATGCAGGGTCAAAGCCTGTGATTTCAACTGTCAGGAACTCATCTGTATCTGCAGATGGTGCCAGATCAACTTCAACACGAACATCAACGCTGCCGTCTTCTTTGACCTGAACATCAGGAACGCCGCCATTCACTTTGATTGAAGGAGGATCAATTTCAGGCGTCCATTTCAGCTTGAAGCTGTCAGACGCAGAATTGTTGTTGTCTGTTGTATCGAATTCACCGTCAGATACTGGGTTCTCTGTTGTAAACACTGTCGCTGTCAGGTTGATTGAACCATTAAAGTTGCTATTGCTGTGCGTTGCTGTCAGACCAACAATTTCAGCTGGTGTGAAGCTCCAAACACCGCCACCGGTATTCGTACCGGCAGAGAATGTAACACCCGCTGGCACACCAGAAATCTGGTAACCGGTGATTTGCTCTGAACCGTCTGTATCGCTGCCCAGCATACCCTGGATATCAACATCCAGTGTCGCGCCTTCAACGTCCGTATCACCGTTGGCATCAATGCTTGGGTCATCCGCAACCGCATCAACAATCACGTTAAAGCTGTCAGTCGCATCTGCGCTCAGACCTTCAACAGGGTCAATCGCTGTCGCTGTGATCTGCAGATTTGTCAGATCGATATCGCTTTCAGCAACTGGCGTGAATGTGAACACTGTAGACAGATCAGTGCCTGCTGGCATTGTAACTGTCCAAGTTGTGCCATCTGGTGAGAATGTACCGATTGGCGCTGTCACTGTACCCCATGCAGGGTCAAAGCCTGTGATTTCAACTGTCAGATATTCAGCAGGCTCCGCATCCGCATCCAGATTAACTTCCAGAGTAACGTCAACTGTACCGTCTTCTTTGACCTGAACATCAGGAACACCGCCATTCACTTTAATTGTTGGCGGGTCGATATCTGGCGTCCATGTCAGTGTCAGACCGTCAGATGCTTGGTTGTTGTTGTCTGTTGTATCGAACTCACCGTCAGATACTGGGTTCTCTGTTGTGAACACAGTCGCTGTCAAATTGATGCTGCCATCAAAATCGCCATCAGCGTGTGTTGCTTGCAGGCCAGCGATTTCCGCTGGTGTAAAGCTCCAGACACCGCCACCAAGATCTGTACCGGCAGAGAATGTAACTTCAGCAGGAACGCCGCTGATTTCATAACCAGTGATCTGTTCTGAACCATCTGTATCTGTGCCCAGCATACCTTGAACATCAACATCCAGGATGCTGCCTTCAACATCTGTATCACCGTTGGCATCAATGCTTGGTGCATCCGCAACCGCATCAACAATCACGTTAAAGCTGTCAGTCGCATCTGCGCTGATACCTTCAACAGGGTCTGTCGCTGTCGCTGTAATCTGCAGATTTGTCAGATCGATATCGCTTTCAGCAACTGGCGTGAATGTGAATACTGTAGACAGATCAGTACCGGCTGGCATTGTAACTGTCCAAGTTGTGCCATCCGGAGAGAACGTGCCGATTGGCGCTGTCACTGTACCCCATGCAGGGTCAAAGCCTGTGATTTCAACTGTCAGATATTCAGCTGGCTCAGCGTCCGCATCCAGATCAACTTCCAGAGTAACGTCAACTGTACCGTCTTCTTTAACCTGAACATCAGGAACGCCGCCGTTAACTTTGATTGTTGGCGGCTCAATTTCAGGCGTCCATGTCAGTGTCAGACCGTCAGATGCTTGGTTGTTATTATCTGTTGTATCGAACTCACCGTCAGATACTGGGTTCTCTGTTGTGAACACAGTGGCTGTCAGGTTGATGCTGCCATCAAAATCGCCATCAGCGTGTGTTGCTTGCAGGCCAGCGATTTCTGCTGGTGTAAAGCTCCAAACACCGCCGCCCAAATCTGTACCGGCAGAGAATGTAACTTCAGCAGGAACGCCGCTGATTTGGTAACCCGTGATTTGCTCGGAACCGTCTGTATCTGTGCCCAGCATACCCTGAACGTCAACATCCAGAACGCTACCTTCAACGTCTGTGTCGCCATTGGCTGTAATGCTTGGATCATCAGCAACCGCATCAACTGTGATGTAGAAATCATCGCTCGCAGACGCTGTCGTACCTGTTGCTGGCTCAGTCGCGACAACTGTCGCGCTCAAACCTGTCAGGTCGATATCGCTTTCGGCAGCTGGCGTGAATGTGAATACTGTAGACAAATCAGTGCCTGCTGGCATTGTGATTGTCCACTCTGTGCCAGCCGCGTTAAATGTACCGACAGGTGCTGTCACTGTACCCCATGCAGGGTCAAAGCCTGTTACTGCCACTGTGATGAAAGCATCAGCAGAGTCAGCTGGGTTAAGTGCAGCTTCCAACGTCACATCAACTGTGCCGTCTTCTTTAACTTGAACTTCGTCAACGCCGCCATTCACTTCAATGCTTGGCGGATCGATCACTGGCTGCCATGTCACATCGAACTGCGTGCTGTTTGTCGCTGTATCGTTTGTGAAGTCAAAATCTGTATCTGACTTGTTTACTTCTTCAGCTGTAGTTGTCACATCCAGTGTGATTGTGCCGAAGTAATCAGCAGGTGCTGTAATTTGCAGACCGGCCAGTTCAGCTTGTGTCAGAACCCATGTACCCGGTGTTGTTTCCGTACCGGCGCTCAGCGCGAAACCTGCAGGAACATTTGAAATCACAACAGATGTAATCTCTTCTGAACCGTCTGTATCCGTTACCGCTGTCGTGATGTTCAGATCAGCTGGTGTATCTTCGTTTGCAACGCTGTCTGTCGCGGCAATATCAGGCGTATCGGCAACCGCATCAGTTGTTACGTCCAGCGTGCCGGATGATGTAGAAGACAGACCTGTAGAAGAATCTGTGTTTGTCGCAGACACAACCAGATTTGGCAGATCCGCATCACTATCTGCTGGCGGTGACAGGATTGGGCCACCTGCAAATGTTGAACCTGTAACGTTACCTGTCCATGTACCAGTCGCAGCATTGTATGTACCGCCATTTGGATCAACGCCCCATGTTGATGGAATGCCGCTGATTGTTACAGTCATCGTAACGGAAGGATCTGTTGTGTTGCTTTGTGCAAACACGTCAATCAGGACGCTGCCGTCCTCATATACAACCTGATCAGCAAACTCAACGCCTGGCGCACCCGGAGGAGTTGGACCTGGCTCTTCAACGTAGAAAAGTCTGTCTTCGAATTCTGGCAGATCAAATTGCAGCGCTGTCGGGCCGATCGGGCCGATTGCGTCAGGCGCATTCAATGGCGCAGAACGTACTTGGCTCTGGAAACCGAAACCACCACGGTTACCACCGCCCGCGCCTTCACCGGCCGCAGGCTCAATGTCTGACAATTCTTGTGCCAGCTGTGCCAATTGGTCATCACCAGTGCGCACATCAGCTTCAGATTGAACGACTTCAACTTCTTGTTCCATTGTGCCGTCGATCAGCTCTGCCAATTGCAGGCCGTCCGCAAATTCGCGCAATGTCATGAACTCACCGTCAACGCTGACTTCAGTTTGATCATCAGCAGCCATCGCATCTTGGAAGTTACGAAGAACCAGCTGACCACCGTCATTGAAAGTAACAAGGAGAGCATCATCTTGCTGGGCAACTTCAGCCACAGGCTCGTTGATGTTGATTTCGTATTTACGGCCTGCTTCTACATTGTAAGCAACTGTTTCACCGGCTTCTGGCAAGTCTAATTTTACCGGTGCTAAGTCTGCTGCAAGAGTATCGAACAGGGCTTTTGAATTGATTGTATCGCCGTCTTCCAGAGCAATTTGTACATCGCTTTCCGCCAATTCGCGGAAATTGTTGATGGTCAGCGAGCCACCGTCACGGAAGCTGATTGTCAGCTCACCGCTATCGCTCAGCTTCATACCGGCAACTTCGGATGTGTTAAATGAAAGCTCTGTTGCTTCACCTTGTGGAAGAGATACAGAATTATTTTCACCTGTATCTACTACGAATGCTTGACTTGCCATTTTAGTCTCTCCTCATATAAACCGCTGTTATTGCAGCAATTTTTTTAATTTATTAACGTTTTCCTAACGGGATTGTGTAGTTTTTTAACATTTTTTTAAGAGTCTTGTCAAATATTATGAAAACTTTCTCGAAGGCGGGAATCTCGTACTCAGAGATCAGGAAAATGCGCCTTCTCTTATACCTCAACGGGTACACACTTATAAGTGACTACGGGGGGTTATATACAAGAATTATCCCTATTGCAAAAGAGGAATAATATGCCTAGCTAAACAGCCAGCCATAACAAGTCATGCAAATGCACTGAAGCGCGCTTTTAGACGCCGCCGAGAAGGATATATTTCATTTCGGTAAAATCATCGATTCCGTATTTGGAACCTTCACGGCCAATACCTGACTCTTTCACGCCGCCAAACGGCACGGCCTCGCCTGAAACCACAGGTTCATTTACGCCAACCATGCCATATTCCAGCGCCTCGGAAACGCGGAAACACTGCCCCAGATCATTACTGTAGAAATAAGATGCCAGCCCGTACGGCGTATCATTAGCCTTGGCGATGACCTCATCTTCACTAGAAAACTTGAATAAGCCCGCTACAGGTCCGAAGGTTTCCTCACACGCAACCTTCATATCATCGCTCATATCCGTGATCAGGGTTGGCGTGTAGAACAGCTGACCAGCCTCATGCGCTTCACCGCCTAGCACCACCTTGCCACCTTTTGCCTTGGCATCAGATACATGCTCTTCAACCTTTTTGACAGCCGCCTCGTTAATCAGCGGACCAATCACAACACCGTCTTGCGTGCCATCACCTACCTTCATGGCCTTGATCTTATCTGCCAGCTTATCGGCGAACTCCTCATAAACGCTGTCCTGCACGTAAATACGGTTGGCGCAGACACATGTCTTCCCTGCGTTACGGAACTTACAGGCAATAGCACCCTCAACCGCCTTATCCAGATCAGCGCTTTCAAACACGATAAACGGCGCATTACCACCCAGTTCCAGCGAGACTTTCTTAACCGTATCCGCCGATTGCTTCATCAAAATCTTGCCGACTTGCGTTGACCCCGTAAACGATATCTTGCGCACGTCCTGATGCCCTGTCAGCGTCTCACCGACAACTTTGGCCTCAGATGTCGTCACAAGGTTAAATATCCCCGCAGGAATGCCGGCCTGTTCTGCCAATACAGCAAGTGCCAGCGCTGATAACGGCGTATCCTCAGCAGGCTTTAAGACAGACGGGCAACCCGCCGCCATAGCTGGTGCAACCTTGCGCGTAATCATCGCATTCGGGAAGTTCCAGGGCGTAACAGCCCCAACCACACCAATAGGCTGGCGGATCACCAGAACGCGCGCATCATTCTTGTGCGTGGGAATAATATCACCGTAAACGCGCTTGGCTTCTTCGGCATACCACTCGATGAACGACGCCCCGTAAGCGACCTCACCGCGTGCCTCAGCCAGCGGCTTGCCTTGCTCGGCTGTCAGGATTTGCGCAAGGTCTTCCTGATTTTGCATGATCAGGCGATACCATTCTTTCATGATGTTACAGCGCTCTTTGGCTGTCTTAGCCGCCCAAGCCTTCATGGCCTTCTTACCTGCAGCAATAGCGCGCTCTGTTTCCGCAGCGCCCATATCAGGCACAGCGCCAAGCGTCTCACCCGTGGCAGGATTAACCACATCAAATGATTTACCCGAATCCGCGCCAACCCACTGCCCGTCTATATAGGCTTTATCTTTCATCAAATCTTTATTCTTGATCTTTAAGGTCGTGCTCATTATGAACTCCTCGGGTCTTGGTTGTACGTATCTGCGGATAAAACAGTTTTAAGAACGACTAATCATCGAAAATCGATTTTAGTTCCCCTATAAGAACAGAAGAATCGACTCGAATCTTCCCGAATCTGATTCTTTTTTGACCAAATGTGAGTCGTTTCAAAGGCCAAAAAACACAATTACGTCAAGTAGTTCTGTCAAAAAACCATAATCTCCGAAAATTTTTGAAAATTATTATCCTTGAGGACAAGCTGTGGATAAACTTGTGCGAAATCCGAAAAACGGAATTAAAAACGGCATTTTGAGTGCGGTAATATTATTTCAACAGGTTGACGTAATGCGCAAAAATCTTACAAAAATTTTCAAAAAGGACTCGACTCAACCCCGCATCGGAGTCATCCTCAAATTGTCAGCAAGGCACGGCCCAAGGGGGTGACCCCGAACGGTAACCAGATCAGGTTCATTGGACTTCTTCTTGGTTTCTTGTTGCACAGAGCATCTGGTTAGATGTTCGGGTTCTTCGGAAGAAGGGCTTTTGCAAAACGGATTATTTGCGGTTTTGGTCTTCGGACGCTCTTCAGCAAATTTTTACGAGGCATTGGTTCCCGAAGGGCTTAAGGGATTTCCGGCAAATACCGGCCCTGATCGTCCAGACCCGTGTTCGCACACGTTAAAATGCCCGCGTGTTTATCCATGCGGTAGATAAGTGGTTGCGCACTTGAAAAAACGTATCGGCTAAAGCCGATTGGGCGACAGGATTAACGGTTTTGTACCTTAACGGGTAACGGTAAATTCTGAACTGGCTGTCACCGTCTGCAGCGGTAGGTCGCGTGGTTTTGATCGGCCACGATAAATAATAGCGAGCGGGGGTTCGTTCGCAGCCTGAGCTTCGAAGGAGGGTCGCACCCTTCCTTCAGGCCCTAGCTAAGATCCAAGCATTTAACCTGCGGGTTTTACCGGCACGTTATTTAACCTTTATCTTCGGATATTGTGTTTTATTTCGAAAAACTGACTTACAGCCTTAAAGCTGTACCTCTTGTCCGTAAAATATTAACTGCAGGCTAGCTTCCCAAAAACAGGTTCCGGTGGCGATCTTCGTTGATCTTTATGACGGTACTGACAGGATTTAATCTTCGAAGTATAGTTATTTAGTGGGAGGTGAGTTACCGGAACTTTTTTTGTGGTTCTTCACATTTCACTAAACCTTTAGGTTATATGATTTATACTAGTTCGGGCTTGAAACATTCCCCCCCGCGTTATACTTTTCAATTTGACGAATTTTTTTATTACTATCCAGTGGCATAATGGTATTTGATTTTAGAAAACTTAGCATCCTGATCGTGGAGGATACCGCCCCCATGAGGAAGCTGATCGCATCCGTTTTGGAAACAATGGATGTCGGCAAAATCTATACAGCTGAAAACGGCGAAGACGGCTACGAACAAGTAAAACGCTTTAATCCGGACATTGTAATCGCAGACTGGCACATGATGCCCGTAAACGGAATACAACTTACCCACGAAATCAGAACCAACACCCTCTCCCCGAACCGCATGGTGCCGGTCATTCTGGTTACAGGCTACAGCGCCCTACAACGCGTGGCCGAAGCACGTGATGTCGGTGTAACCGAATTTCTGGTGAAACCTTTCTCTGCCAACGATCTGGCAAAGCGTATTGCCTATGTCATCAATAAGCCACGCGATTACATAGACAGCGACGACTATTTCGGCCCAGACCGCCGCCGCCGCATTGCCCCTAACTTCACAGGCCCGTTCAGACGCGCAGATGACGAAGTTGATTTACAGTAAGTAATTAATAAGATTTTCTATTTATATTTAATTTAGAAAGTAATACGCGGAATTATATAATGGAAAGTAATAAAGCCAGAATTATCAAAGCCAACCATCTTCTTCAAAACAAGGTTGGATTAGGTCCTGTGGACCCCCAAAAAGTCGAAAAATCCCAAAAACTGATCGATGATAACACCGTCGACTTTAAACCTATGGCACAGATTTATCTCGACGAGCTGGATGCCGCTATTACACTAGCCAAATCCAGTCGCGGCAAAGACGAAGACGTTATTCAAAGTCTGATCGAACCTGTTATGCAGTTAAAAGCAAACGGACAAATGTTTGATTACGGTCTGGTTAGCAAACTAGCCAAAATCATGCTCGATTTCCTGGAAGCCATTCGTAAACTGGATAAAGATGTTATTGATATTATCGAAGCCCATCACACAACCATCAAAGCCATCGTCAATAATGAAATGAGCGGCGACGGCGGTGAGTTCGGGCGCGAAGTCACCAATGAGATTGCAGAAGCTTGCAAACGCTACTTCACCAAGCGCGGACAAAAAAGCACCGCAACTGACAGTGGCGATGCTTATTTTGTAGGGTAAGAACAGCATACAAACGCATGCTGTCCGTTATTTAGAAGCGCAGCTGTTTAATACGCTCGATCTGCGGCAAAGCTTTCAGCTTTTCAAACACATCTTCAGGAAGCTCGGCATCCAGTGATACCAGTGCGACCGCTGTACCTGCTGCTGTCTGACGACCCAAACGGAAATCGGCAATATTCTGGCCTGATTCAGCCAAAATCGTGCCCATACCACCAATCATGCCTGGCTTATCGATATTGCGGATATACAGCATATGCGGTGCCAGAGCAGCTTCGATCGGCACGCCTTCGATATTCACGATGCGTGGCTCTTTACCTGTAAACAGAGTACCTGCAACAACTTGCTCACGGCTTTCTTTGATCACTTTGACTGTAATCAGACTACGGAAGTCCTTTGAAGATCCTGATGTTGTCACAGACACATCAACACCTCGTGATTCCGCCACAGACAGAGCATTCACCATGTTAACGCTATCCAGCTGAGATTTCAGCAAATGCGCCATGATGATAGATGTCAGCGGCTTCACATTCAGCTCGGCTACAGACCCTTCATACTCGATCTCGATCGCTTTAATCGCTTGAGAGTTAATCTGACCGGCAAGACTACCAAGCTGTTCAGCCAATTTCATATAAGGTTTCAGCTTAGGCGCGTCTTCCTTGGAGATTGAAGGCATATTCAGCGCGTTTGTTACTGCGCCGTTCACCAGATAATCAGACATTTGCTCCGCTACCTGAATGGCCACATTCACTTGCGCTTCCATAGTAGATGCGCCCAGATGCGGCGTACAAATCACGTTTTCATGACCGAAAAGCGGATTTTCTTTGGCCGGTTCTGTTTCAAACACATCCAAAGCCGCGCCTGCTACTTTACCGCTATTCAGCGCATCCAGAAGGTCAGCCTCGTTAATGATACCGCCGCGCGCACAGTTGATAATGCGCACACCGTCTTTCATTTTCGCAATTGTGTTTTTGTTGATCAGGTTCTTTGTATGCTCGTTTTTCGGCACGTGGATTGTAATGAAATCAGCGCGGGCGAACAAATCATCCAGCTCGACCTTCTCAACGCCCAGCTCCGCGGCACGGTCTTCTGTAAGGAACGGATCATAGGCAATGACGTCCATCTGCAAACCAACACCGCGTGTCGCTGCAATACCTCCAATGTTACCACAACCGATAACACCCAGCGTCTTGGCATATAGCTCAACACCCATAAATTTGGATTTTTCCCACTTGCCTGCGTGTGTAGACGCATTAGCCTGCGGAATTTGACGTGCCAGCGCAAACATCATCGCAATCGCATGCTCTGCTGTTGTGATTGAATTCCCGAACGGCGTGTTCATCACAATCACACCTTTTTCAGTCGCGGCTTTCAGGTCGATATTATCAATACCGATACCTGCGCGGCCAATCACTTTCAGGTTCGCGGCCTTGCCCAACATATCGAGCGTAGCTTGCGTGGACGAGCGGACAGCCAGACCATCGTAATCACCAATAATTTCCATCAATTCCTCGGGTGTCATCCCGGGTTTGACGTCAACTTCGATGCCGTTTTTTTGGAAGATTTCCGCTGCGAGCGGATTCATTTTATCGCTAATTAAGACTTTTGCCATTTTAAACTCCTAGTTTTGTCTTGTTTAGGAAAACAGGCCTTCTTTATATCAGGAGTCGTTATGGAATAGATAGATATATTTTGCAGCGCGACAAAAAAAGCGGTGCGACAAATCACCGCCCCTATGCAGGCATAAATTCGGGAGTCTCTGCTTTAACAGGCGGCACATAGACAGGCGCGGCATATTCCGTACGTTCAACAGGCGCAAAGCTGACACAAGCCCCCGTAAGACCGTTTTGACCAAGCCAATACATAACGCTGTCACGAAAATCCTCCAGCACGCAGCGGCGGATATTCAAAAGGGTACTATCTTCAATAGCTGTACGGTCAGATTCGTTCTTGAAGCTGTAATTTATGGTGTGCGCTCTGTAGGCGCCGTTATGCTGCTCAAAAACAACTCTTATACACGTAAAGCCCTCCACTGGATGAAAAGCCATACATAAACTCCCTAGTTCAGGGAGAGTGTATAATGATTCTACTCAGCGATGCAATTTACGCATCGCTGTCATGAAGTTATTTTATGCCGCTTTTGCCAGTGCTTCTTCTTTGGTCGCTGTAAAAGCCCAGTCCAGCCACGCTGTCAAAGCTTTCACATCATCCGCTTCGATCGTCGCGCCACACCAGATACGCAAGCCCGCAGGCGCTGCCTTGTAGCTCTTGATGTCATACGCCACTTTTTCAGCTGCCAGCAGCTTGGTAAACGTGCCGATAAAGGCTTGCTTATCATCCTCACCCAGCGCCGCGAAATCCTCATCAACGATGCTAATGCACACGGATGTAGTAGAACGGGATGATGCCTGCTCGGCCAAAAATTCGGCCCAGCTCGTACGGTTAACCCACTCTTCAAGAGCCGATAAATTAGCTTGAGAACGCTTGATTGTCGCCTTAACACCGCCAAGGCTTTCCACCCAGTTCAGCGCATCAATACAGTCCTCCACCGCCATCATCGATGGTGTGTTAATTGTCAGGCCTTCGAAAATACCCGCGTTAAACTTACCCTTATTGGTCATGCGGAAAATCTTCGGCAGCGGACGATCAGGCGTATAGCTCTCCAGACGCTTCACCGCGCGCGGAGACAGCACCAGCATACCGTGCGCCGCTTCGCCGCCCAAAACCTTCTGCCAGCTCCATGTCACTACATCCAGTTTCTTCCAAGGCATGTCATAGGCAAACACGGCAGAGGTCGCATCACAGAATGTCAGACCTTTGCGGTCAGAGGCAATCCAGTCACCATCAGGAACACGTACACCTGATGTTGTACCGTTCCAGACAAACACAACGTCATTATCCGCGTTCACTTGTGACAGATCAGGTAACTGCCCGTAATCAGCCTCGTAAACATTGGCGTCCAGCTTCAAATGGTTACAAACGTCCTTCATCCAGTCGCTTGAAAATGACTCCCACACCAGCACATCAACAGGACGCTCGCCCAGCATGGACCACATCGCCATCTCAATCGCACCTGTATCGGATGCAGGCACAATGCCGATATAGTAATCATCAGGAATACCCAGCAAGCTGCGCTGCTTATCAATCGCTTCTTTCAGCTTTTTCTTACCCTCGCCGGAGCGGTGCGAACGGCCGAGCAAAGCACCACTCAGAGCATCAAAGCTCCAACCTGGTCTTTTTGAGCATGGTCCGGAAGAAAAATTAGGGTTATTCGGCTTGGTTACTGGCTTATCCATGATGCGCTCCATCGTCTAAAATTAAGCTGTTTAAGCGATATGCAATTTCATGCTGCAACGCAAGAGTTAATTAGCGGATAAATAGGCCTTCATCCTTCACGCGTAATGAAAAATAAGCTAGTTTTGTGATATAATGGAGACATAGAAGTTGTAATGAAATAATGCCGCAATAATCAACTACCAGAACTTGCATAATGCCCTATATCATTAAATGTAAGTATATAACGATACATTGTGAGCATCACGCAGTCATTTATGAGTAATAAAGATAAAGCAGAGACAGCCCCCCAAAATAAAAAGGGCAAATTCAACAAGGCAGTCATACGACTTTCTGCTTTGACCGTAATGAGTTTAGCATCTCCTGCCATGGCACAATCCATCGCGTGTCCCCAGCCCCTAAATTTTGGTGATGTCATTACCTGTGGCTCGGCAGGCACAATCACCATTACACCCAACGGCGGCAGAAGCACAACAGGCTGCCTATCTACAGCAAGCGCGCCCTTCTCAAACGGTCGCTGCATTATCACGCAGAGCTTTCCCTTAAGACCGATACAAATCACCGTTTCCAGCCCTGCTGCCATGACCAACGGCACAAGCTCGATGTCAGTCAATAATTTCAACATTATTACGGCAGCCGGCGGCACATCAACAACAGTGACAGCCCCATTCGTAGACGTACCAATTGGCGCATCACTCAATGTCGGAAACCCCCAGGCAAGCGGCCTTTACAACGGTACCTTTACGATCAATGCGGTTCTCCAATAAATGAGAAATCCGTTACAATATGTGTTCTTGGCGATCATCGTATTCGCGTTTTGCAGCCAGTTCGGAAAATCCATTAAAGATTACCTGAATTTCTTTGACCCTGATTTAGCCACCACACCTCTTGCAATAATAGATGAGCCGTTAAGGTTTCAATATTTCATGTATATGGCTGTCACCATGACGTTAGCCGCCATCGCCTATGTCTTATTCAAAAAGTTTTCACACAACACTAGAGCGGTTCTTATCGGCGTCGTTTTTGTAGCCAGTATTATCGTCGCCATGCTCTCCATGACCTCATCCCGCAATATCGCTGACAAAGTCATGTCATCCCAAAATGCAGGCAACTATCAATACTGTCTGTTCATGACAACAAAAAGCACAGCTATGCGTGCCACTAGCACGCCATCTTATTACGTGTACGCACGTACACCAGCGGCATGTACGGAGCTTTTAGCTTTAGAACCAGCACAAGGGTACGAAACCCACAGAGCACTTAAACAAGCTGTAGAAAGCATAAATGAAAGATATAACTAAGAAATTTATTTAGACGATCAGGTTATCCGCAGACACCATTTGATGCAGATCCAGCCCTGTGACGCCATTCAGCGTAGCCACATCAACATAATTAGAAATTGTTGTGTTACCGCCTGACTCAGTCAGCTGGATGAAGTCCGTGATCGTGTCACTCAAATAATCATAACCGCTCAACAGATCACTGATATCAATCGCATCACGGCCTGTTGTACTGAAATATTCAATCGTATCGACATCACCGGAACCACTCCATGTCGCGCTGTCATACAGGAAGATATCTATACCGTCATTGCCATACAGGACATCATCGCCCGCACCGCCATCAATCGTCGTATAATCAACCGTGTTAATGAGCGCCGAAGCTTCCCACTCGATGACATATTGCGGCACAGTCACATAACCCGTGCTACCATCGCCTTCGACAACCAGATCAGCCCAGTTCTGGCCGTTCAGCATGTATAGATAATCCTGCGTGCCATCACCGTCATTAGGCTGGCCGCCTTCCCAAGACGTATACCATCCGTTCACGGCACCGCCGCCACTATTTGCAAACTGCGCACCGGCCTCAGGACCTGTTGTCCAGCGCCAGATACCTTCGGAACCAAAGTCACCACCACCAAGCCATGAGCTTGTACCGCCGACTTGTCCTTCAAGGAAATCCTGCTCGGCTTGAGATGTAATCGTCGCCAGGTGTCCGCTTACACCTGACAAACCTGTCAATGTTGCGGCATTTGCCGCCGCATTCGCCGCTGTCCATGATGTGGTCGTGGCAACGACCTGATAAAAACTATTTGTTTCTTCGCTGTAAACCACGCCCGCGTTGCTTGATAGGATGCTCGCAATAGCCGCATCCCAAGCTTCATCTGCTGACGCAGAGTAAATCGTGTCAACGCCGTCATCGCCGTTCAGCGTATCGGTACCGGCACTGCCATAAATCGTATCATCACCATTGCCGCCATTAACGACGTTGCTCTCACCCAAGTCCTGCGTATTCGCGGTAGAAGAAGCGGTAGAGCCATCACCTGTTAGCACAATATCATCAAAGCGCGCATAGGCATCTTCGTTATTACGGTTAGAACCGAAATGTATGACCCCGAACCATAGATCATAACTATTACCTGCCGTCATATCTGGAAGATCAATCGTGACGGTTACCCAGCCTGTATCATCATCCGCGCCACCGCCGCCGGCACCCACATGTGTGTTGAGCCAATTACCCGAACCGGCTGCACTATAAATCGTGCCGTCCAAGGCAAAGAAAGCAGAAGAGTCCTCGCCACCATCATTCGCGCTATCCTGCACATGACGATAGGCAAACGTGACTTGTACATTTGTTAGATCTTGCGCAGCTGTGTATGTCTGCCCATAATATCCATAAGCGTTTGTAAATGCATTATTATTCTGTCCATCGACATAGACTTCGACAGATCCGTTGGTTGTATTACCGTCGCCACCATTATAAGTACCGTAAACATCTACGTTCCCCGGATCATTACCATCACTATAGGTAAAACTGCCCGCACTGCCCGTAAAGGTTTCATCTATAAGCGTTAATGTCGTGACAACCGCCGCAGCAGACGTCTGCACGGTCTCATCATAAGTGTAGATGACATCACCGCCATTACCGCCATCGATCGTGTCGCTGCCGGCACCGCCATACAGATAATCACCAACATTACCGCCATCAATATTATCATCGCCTGCGCCGCCATAAATTATATCAGTACCGCCGCCGCCGTTTAACGCGTCATTACCGGCGTGGCCGAACAGCACATCATTACCGTTACCGCCGTCCAGAGCGTCATCGCCGCCATAACCATAAAGATAATCGTCACCATCACCGCCATCTATCGTATCAATGGCATTATCATCGCCCATCAGGCCACTATCCCACTCAATAACGTAACGAAGTGTCTGTGTCCCTGCGGGCGGGCCAAAATCATTCCAAGTGCCGCCGCTTTGCATCTGGGTGTAATCCTCGCCCGAATTGTAATCATTCGGCTCACCGCCCGCCCAGTTCGTATAGAAGCCGCCAAGCGTTGTACCGCCGAGATTACCCAAATAGAACGTTGCGCCGTCTTCTGCACCGCCGCGCCACTGCCAGACACCTTCGGTTGTCTCGTCATTCGCGCTGATCCATATGGCAGTGCTGCCTGTTAAAGTATTCACAAATGTATTTTCGGCCGCAGATGTAATATTCACGACATGGCCTGTAATGCCATTCAACGTCGCACTTTCTGCTGCCGCATAAGCCGAAGCAATATCTACTGCACCACTGATATACTGATAAAAGCTACCCGTCTGCTCGCTGTAGACGACGTTCGGGTTATTAAACAGAATGCTTGAGATTGTAGCGGAGTCCAGACCATGACCATG
>LWDU01031937.1_pt1 | contig 25568 bp, 16 predicted proteins | sample 727161 | NCBI WGS metagenome assembly LWDU01 (sample SAMN04566230, study PRJNA314399) | hydrothermal vent metagenome | isolation source: deep sea hydrothermal plume seawater | place: Mexico: Gulf of California, Guaymas Basin | collected 2004-07-11
ACCTCATTACGGCATGATATGATTATGTCCCTATCTCCTAAATGTTCATCTAAGGTGCTTATGAGATGCTCTTTCATTTTATGCTCAATGTCAATGTATGTTTGACCGAACCTAAACATTGCAAATCTCATATTTGGTTTGTAAATTAGACGGAGGGCAATTCGTTGTTCATCTACCCCAACCCAATGAGCCTGTTTTACAATTTTCTTATTCTTTGTGAAGAAATCCTCCACGCAACCTTCAACCCGCTTCTCAAGAGCTGCAGTGTCGTGGATCCCACTGAAAAAATCAGTGTAATCTTGGACCAAGGCAGGACGATCAGCATTCAACTCAGGGAGTACAATATCTTGTAAACCATGAGAAAGTGATTCAAAGGCCCCCCGATGGTCATCAAGAGGTTGCGATTTCAATTGGAAGGTAGTCATTTCACCATAGATTTTGAAATCATCAAGCACCACTTTCACCATTTCAGAATTAACACTACCAAGCTCAATTACTGACGATTCAGTGGTACGGTATGGCACCAATACATCAACCGATAAAGAACGCTGCCGCACACCGAATTCTTCCCAGTCTATTTCTAGGTGATGTTGTTTTTCACACCTCTCAAGAGCTCTCTTAACAACTCTTTCAATCTCTTCCTCAGATAAAATATCGTCAATATCCTTGTGATAAAAACGATACATTAGTGGATATTGTACACATAAGAAAAAGACACTCATTGAAAGGGAAATAAAAGCCATCCACCATGCTGGTACACCTGCAGACCCGCCGGTCAGCATTGCTGTTTCACGACCACCAGCCCACTCAGCCCCCATCAAAGCCCAACTCCACTGCCCTAATTGACGATAGGTCAGGCAAACTCGCTGTCCTTTCTCGGTCACTTTTGCCTCTTTTACTTCTTCATTGTCCCACGGCAAGAAAGTGGGCTCCTTGGTATGTATCTCAATTGGCAAGATTGCAGGGCCATCTCCTTCAGTGTATAGAGGTGCATCCCTAATTTTCAAACCTTCTTGTTCCGAAGTTAAATTAGTCATATTAATACCAGTCATATTGTGAAAGTAGGCCTTCACATTGTATTCCTCATCAGGATATGGTGAAAAATCAAAATATCCTTCCGAATTATTTCCTATTGATTTTTCACCGACTAAACGAATATCACTATCCCACAATTCTAGGCGCAACTCCTTAGCTTCATCCTCAAATGGTTGAGCATTGTTTACGAGCATTTTTATTTTTTTGGCATCATTATCAATCCAGATATTAATCCAAACCACGCCAGAACTGTCCAAGCACTCCTCACCAGCGGGGTCAAGAAACGTGTCTGAGATTTCTTGATCAAGCCATACTGAATTGTTGACACTTGACGACAAAAAACCAGACGAAAGGGTTGACATGATGCTGAAAAATACTATCCCATAAATTATACCACCAAGAAAGGTGATACTCTCGGGTCCGCGGAAAAAACCTTTTTTACCACTACGGCGGGATTTAATGCGTTCAAGATTCTTGTCAATTTTATCGTGTTTTGAAACTTCAACGTAATCATCAACTGATACTACGCCATCTTGGTCAGAGTCAAAATGCGATACTAATTCATCTGAAGTAATGATGCCATCATTATCCACATCTAGGTCATCAGGTAGTGGATACGCATCTATTGAGGATGGCTCACGCTCCGACATTATATGATGACACACAGCCAAAGGCAATGAGGCTTTTCCTTTTTTCTAAGAAACGTGTTTCTTGCTTAACCAAAATAGAATGTCATTAAAAGTGAAAAAGGTAAATTCAACGCTATAAATGTAGAATGAAAAAATAACCCTTGTGCTGCTATTTTACATCACATTTGCATATCAAATGCCCAGCACCCGAAAGGGCATCACTTAATCCATATCGCTCTCCTCCGGAGAGTGATACAGATGACCCGCCACACCATGACCCCCTCTATTGCCATGCTATTGCTGTTGGTATTTACTTCCTTAGCACCAATCCTTGGAGCACCTATCCCTGTTGATATTTTGAGTGACCAAGATTCAGAAATTCAATTGCGAGAAGATAGTAAATCATGGCCAGCAGGAGCTCGTTCAGGTGCTACTTCATGGCTAAAAGAAATCGCTGACTCAGATGGCGATACTGGCCAATGGACATCTTCAGCAATTGCTGATGATGGTACTATTTGGGTTTCATTTTACTCAGCAGCAGGACGAGATCTAAAAGTTGCAAAGTGGACTGGATGGTCCTGGCAAGTAGATGATGTCTACACCTTTGGTGACATAGGGAAATATTCCGAAATTGCAATTGATTCTGATGGAAACCCTAGAATCGCATCCTTTGATATTACCAATGGAGTTCTACGAATCTCACGCTTTGATGGAGCAATGTGGAACACCTATACAGTAGCACCAGGGGAAAACACTGGAGATGGAAATCCCTACTCAGGTGAGGGGAGAATTGGTTTCGCAATAGATGATAGCGATTCAGAATGGTTCTCCTTCTACGTAGACATCGGCTCAGGTGAGTACGTCCTTAAATTCGCAAATTGGGATAGCAGTGATTCATCATGGGCTTACGGTGTAATTGACGATGGATTTGGAGAAGATAGCGCAAATTATGATGATTGGACCGATGCGGGCCAGTTTAGTAGCCTTCAAATTGGTGCGAATGGCAGGCCACGCGTGGCCTATACGTGCGCAATTGTAAACACAATTAGTGACCCCGTTACTGGGACTGTGATTGATGCATGGTATGATAAATCTTTGAGATATGCTGCATTTGATGGAGCGGGTTGGAGCATCAATGATATCCATATTAACGAAAGTGGTAGCAATTATCAGCCAGCATGGTGGTTACAATTAGAAATAGATGGAAATGGAAATGAATACGTTGCATACCAAAATATATCTGGTTGGGACAGTGTCCGCTTAGCAGTCAACACTGGAAGTGGATGGAGCCATTCACTGATAGCCAATAGCAGCAATAACCTAGGCGAATACATTAGAGTGGAATCTGATGATACCGGTGATTTACACATCGTTTACCAAGATTTCACCAACAAGGACCTAGTTCTTATGCGCGGCAGTGGAACCACATGGGAAACTGTGAAAATTGACCGGATTGGCTCAGTTGGAGCCTACGCTGACATCTCCTTAAACAGCAACGCTGAGGAAATTTTCTCATACAATAATTTTGACGATTCTGACTTGATTATCGCCACACCAGCATTTGATGCAGATGGAGATGGATTAGCCGATGCACAAGACCGTTGCATGAACACACCTCTCAACAAAATAATTGATGATTCAGGATGCCACTACGAGCAGCAGATTTTGACTACTTCAGGCTCTGACTCACAGTATGTGGATGCCATCAAAGGGGCAGATGGACTACTTCGCTTGGCTCACTTCCGCGGCATGTCTGATGAATCTGATTCTTGTGATACAGAAGTGACCAATCTGACTGACGATTGTAATCTCGTCTATCGTAAACAAAACGCGGACGGGACTTGGGCAGCTGGTGTAATCGTTGACCAAGGTGGTGAAACTGGTAGATACGCCAGCATCCAAATCTCACCAGATGGGACTGAAAGTATCGCCTTCCATGCTAAGTCTGAAATCAATAGTTTTGGAACCCCAACCAAAACCGCAGCGAAAATTGCCACTAAAACCGGCACAAGTTGGTCCGTCACCACAATCGCCGAAGATAATTCAACCGGCTGGTACACCGAACTCGCAGTTGACAGTCAAGGAAACCGAGTAGTTTCATACACTGACAATACCGGGACATACTCTACCCTAAAACTAGCTAGAGAAACCTCACCTGGAGTTTGGAGTGAAGAAGTTGTGCAAGTAAACGGCACTTTTGCCAAGGTCAACTTCGTCAACGATGTTGCTCATGTGAGTTATTACTCAAGCAACCCACAAATGATCCGCCTCGCAATTGAAGATGGCGCTGGTGGCTGGAACATTCACAATGTAACCACCAATGGTATGGTCAACACTTTCCGCCTTGACACCACTGTATCTGATGATGGTAGACTTCTAATCAACTTTTTCCGCGGCACGGACACCTCGTCTGACACCACTTGTGATGCACCTCAAGAGTGCACAGTACAAGTTGCTGAATGGAATGGAACAGACTTCAAGTACAATATTCTGCACCAATCCACCGCAGTGAATATCAGACATCTTTCGGTTGACATTGACATTGCTGGGCTTATCCACTCAACATGGTATAACTATGGATATGGCCTTCTGCAAATAGCATCACCTACACCCAACGGTTGGGATACTCTCACTCTCCTTGACGATGAAGATGGTGCTTCTTATCCCAAAATTTTGGTTGATGACAACGGTTGGGAGCAGGTTTGGTATCACACCTATAGCGATACGCCGCAATTACGCGAGGTCAAGAGGTTTGCTTGGGAGGCTGACCACGACTTTGTTGACAATGATGATGACCAATGCGCGGATACGCCTTACGGTGCAGAAGAAGTTGATATGTGGGGTTGTTCTGAGGAACAGCGAGATGACGATTTTGATGGCGCCTCCAATGCTGTTGACCTGTGTCCGAACACACCGGGTCATGAAAGGCACCTAGCAGACCCTGACGGTTGCTCACCGAGCCAAAAGGACACTGATGCCGGGCACCACAGACCTAGAAACAGTGGACAATACTGGCTGCTCCGATGCACAACGTGACTCCGATGGAGATGGAGTCAATGATAATACTGACCAATGTGATGATACTCCACCGGGTGAATCTGTAGATTTGAATGGCTGTAGCGCTAGTCAGCGTGACAACGATGAAGATGGAGTCAATGACAAAGACGACTTCATGCCAAATGATGCTAGCCAACATACTGATTCAGATGGTGATGGATACGGAGACAACCCTGACGGCACGAATGGAGATGACTGCCCTACAGAATCAGGAACCTCAACAGGTGACCTAGTTGGCTGTCCAGACTTGGATAATGATGGAATTGCCAACGATATTGATGACGATGATGATGGTGATGGCTTTTTGGATGCTGATGAAATCGCTAACGGAACCGACCCATTGTATGCGCTTGACTTCCCAGGATTAGATTTAGACATTGACTTGGATTTAGACTTAGACTTGGACATAGGTGGCGGAACAAGCAACAACACGGATGGAACTTCTGAACCAGCAACTGAAGGACTTAGCACTGCTGTAATCGGGGCGATTGCTGCAGTCATCGTTCTGCTGTTAATTGGAATTGCAGTATTAGCCCTAACTGGCGGCAAGAAAGACGGGACTGATATGCCCGCAATTCCATCTCTCGCTCAAGCTCAAGCAGAACTATCGGCACCAGCCACAGTACCTGTTGCTAGCGCCGCGAGTGATGGGCAAACGGGAGAAATGGTCTCAACCGGAAATGCCTGCAAACATTGTGGAGCAATGGAAGTCTACCATATCCCGTCTTACGGTGCAGACTACTGCAAGGCCTGCTCCCAATACAACTGATATACAGAAGCCGAGCAGAAATCAAAGCAGAAGTGTGGCAAAATGCGAATCCCAAAAGCGATTCTATCCGCTTTACTTCTCTTACTAGTATCCCTACCTGGATGTATCGGTGAGCCCGCTGTTGAAGAATCAACATTTCACGGAACTAAATGGATGGGGACTGAATACGCACCACTTTTCACTCTTGAATCAATGGACGAAAACCTGTGGTCTTTAGAAGAACAACGTGGAAAAACAGTGATACTGGCTTTTACATACACACGCTGCTACAATACCTGCCCAGTAATATCGGCCTCGTTAGATATGATTTACCAATCACTCAATGCCTCAGAAAAGGACAATGTTTCCCTAGTTTCCGTGACCATTGACCCATGGCATGACTCGCCTTCAAACTTGAGAAATTGGACCACCGATAGGGGATACGACTGGCCCCACTTGACCGGACACCCAGATGCTGTATTACCTGTGCTTGAGACCTATGGAGTTGGGCCAATTGACTTTGATGATGATTCCGAAGAGGGGTATGGATTCAGCCATACTCAGCCAACTTACATTATTGATGCAGAAGGTCGGATCCCTGTGGATTTGTTCTTGCAAGATTTACGCGTCATTCTAAATCATTGACGAGTGGAACAAAAATTGTGACTTAACCCACATATTTTATTAAATGATAGACTAGTGCAACACATATCAGTCAATTACTGATAGGTTGAATTACATGAAAAATTTGAACAAATCTGCAATTATTGCCATACTAGGACTTGTCCTCTTAGTCGGCTCAAGTATTACTCAAGTGAGTGCTAAGCCAACTGGAATTAGCAATGTGCAATTTGGTTGTACCTGCCACTCAGGCAGCGCTACAGAAGGAGTAGTAGTCACCCTTGATGGTGTGCCAGATAACTACACTGCAGGAGAAACTTTGACCCTTACAATAACCATCACAGGTGGTCCTGAGCAGGGGGCTGAGAACTACGGAGGATTCAACTTGGATGCTAACGCAGGGACGCTAGCACCTTTCGATAATACCTCACAACTCATGAATGGGGAAATGACTCACACAGAATTTGGCAATGACCAACGTACTTGGCAAGTCAATTGGACTGCGCCAGCAGATAATACAACAGATATCACTTTCACCGCGCATGGAAATGCAGTAAATGGTGATGGATCGGCAAGTTCAGATGACAAGTGGAACAAGGTTGTGGTGACCCTTGGTGGTGGGACAACAGATGATGAAACTCCTGGATTCACACTGATGGCTACGCTTGCGGTTGTCTGCCTAGCAGGTTTAGCAGCCGCTAGAGTTCGCAAGAATGAATGAACATGTTTGCACTTAGGTATCCATGATACGGTCACCCGCATCACCTAAGCCAGGAACAATGTATCCTTGCTCGTTCAATCTCTCATCAATTGCAGCCATCCAGATTTTGACATCGGGGTGCGCCGCGCGCAGGGCGGCAATTCCTTCAGGAGCCGCTATCAATCCAATAAATCGTATATCCGAAATCCCAGTCTCTTTCAAGCGACTGATACAAGCAATAGCCGAACCCCCTGTAGCCAACATAGGGTCAACAACCAGCGCCAAATCCACATTTGGTGGAGTAGGCAATTTATCATAATAGTAAACTGGTTCAAGAGTTTCTTCGTCTCTAAACAGACCTACGTGGAGAACCCGCGCCATCGGCAACATCTCATGGGCAGTATCACTCATTCCAAGACCTGCACGAAGAATAGGTACTATGCCTATCCTTGAGGCTATACTCTCCCCTGAAAATTGAGTAAGTGGTGTTTCCCTCATCTCAGAAGTGGTAGAAAGGTCGCGAGTAGCCTCGGACATCAAAATCTGGGTTATCTCACGAGTTAAATTACGAAACAATACCGACGATGTGCGCTATCAGTGCGTGCTCTGGAACTACCACCATTGAATCAGAGTCATTTACCATTCTTTCACCTCAAGTTTTCTTTTCATAATTGAAAGCATCAGGTAGTAGTTCTGCAAGTTGCCACACTTTACCAACTTCACCTTCTGGTGTAGCGCCTATCACTTCGATATCTCGGCAATGGTCCCACAATAGCTGCCTACATGCACCACATGGCCCAAGTGCTTGGCCACTATCCTCAGTAAAATCTGGTTGACCTTCTGAATCATGTTGAATACCAACTATCGCAATACGTGTGAATTCTCTTTCACCCTCTGATAGCGCTTTGGTTAGTGCTACCCTTTCCGCACAAATTGTCAGGCCGTACGAATCCGATTCAACATTACAACCAGTAAACACCTCACCTTGTGTGGTTTCTAGAGCCGCTCCCACATGGAAATTGGAGTGATGTGCTACTGCGTTTTCACTGACCTTTAGGGCTAATTCAACCAATTCTTCACGGCTGATTTTGGTGGTTGAATCCATGCTCAGTCTCGCCCCTTGCATGAAGCGTGTAGTAACCTCAGACTTGAACTGATGGCTTGACCGCTTAATTGAAGTCGGATAGGTGGTCGCCAAATCACCAAGCAGGGGTACCCGAGTGGTCAAAGGGGCTGGGTTTAGGTCCCAGTGCGTAGTGCTTCGCAGGTTCAAATCCTGTTCCCTGCACCAAATTACAACAATATTTATTCGGATTTGTTTTGTATATAATTAGCACTTGACTTCGCAAATTGGAGAAAGTTGTAATTCTAACCGGTCCCATTAACAAAAATCAATCATTAATCCCTTTTAGGCAACTCTGCGGAGGGTTTCTTTCTTAACCCACGCATCGGGTCAAACGGTTTAGAGGAATTCAGATGACCAAGATAGGCATACTCGGACTTGGCAATTGGGGAACTGCATTAGCCAACATTTGGGCTAAGGACGGACACTCAGTTATTGGATGGACCGTAGAAACCGAAGTTTACGAGTCAATGGTCCTCAACAATGTCAATGAAAAGTATCTCCCTGATGTGAAACTTCCTGGAGTTGATGCGACTCTTGATATTGGAGAAGTTTGCGACGCCTCTGAACTTCTCATTTTATCAGTTCCATCTGGAGTAATTCTCTCTGTGGTTGACAAACTTCTCCCTCACCTCAGACCTTCCCATGTCCTAATTGACTTAGCTAAGGGTATTGCACCTGAAGAAGAAGGAGAGAGTGGTCTAATTTCTGCAGCAATTGAGAAGCGACTGAATGGTGTTGGTCTTTCTAACCCAGTTGTTGTGTTAACCGGGCCAACTATTGCTCCAGAAGTTGCCCGTGGAGTCTTGACAAACGCATTAGTTGCGGCCCACGACCGCTCTGTCGCTGAAAGAGTCGCAAGTCGGTTGTCAACAGATTCTCTCATACTCAAGGCTGCGGATGACCCCGTTGGAGCAGAATTGTGGGGCGCTTTCAAAAATACAATTGCACTTGCTTGCGGGATTGTTGATGGATTACGTGATGGCATTGGAGGCGACAATCTGAAAGCCGCTTTGGTGCCAATTGGATTTGCTGAAGGCAGAAAATTGTTGATTTTACTTGGTGCTAGAGAGGATACTTCACTTGGCCCAGCCGGTTTAGGTGACTTGTATGTCACAAGCACCTCTCCGCGCAGTCGAAATAGGACACTTGGACAAAAATTGGGCGAAGGAAAATCCTTGGAAGAAGGGTTAGCAGAAATGCACATGGTTGCTGAAGGGGTTCGTGCTGCACGAATGTTTCGAAAGCGAGCAAGCCAAGTTGGTTGCCCTGCACCATTTATCGAATCCCTGAACATTCTATTGGACGGTGACATTACTGCTGAAGAGTGTGTTAGGAACATGGTTGAGCAAAGCCTCTGAAGACCCTGTTCTCCCATCTCACCTACATATCAACCAATCAAATATACCAAAGGGGAGAGGTCTCTCCGAGATGTATGGCGATGGAGGATTTGTCTCAGTTGGAGCGACGACTGTTTGAGTGGATCAAGAAATCTGACTTTGAATCAGTCCCATGGTCTAGCCAACGCGCTGCAGAAGCTTTTGATGTGAGTGAAGATGAAATTCGTGAGGCTCTTGCTGCTCTAACCTCTAAGGTCCCACACAATATTTACGTGCACTATAATGATGGTGCAATCCGCGTTTCTGCAGAATAATTCTGGTTATTCAGATGTATGAGTTGCCCTACCTAACTTTTTTGAAAAGTATACCATTCCACCAACATAAGCACCCCAGAGTAGTACTTCAAGTAGTGCTGGATTTCCATTCCAACCGACAAGTGCCTTGAAAATACCACCAATTGCACCTTTTTCATGTAATGCAGGATAATTCCCCGCCGCCGCATCAGCATCGCTAACATCAGGATTGACATCCCAGATATGTTCGACCATAATTGGAGCAGCACCTGCTTCCTGTAACTCATGGAATCCATGGGCAACCAAACCAGCCGCGAATAGAATTAGCAGGATATTTGTGACCTTGAATAGTTTGGTGATGTCAACTTCCATGCCTCTTTTGAAAAATGCGTAAGCGAGTAAAGAAGCCATTATAATACCAATCACAACTCCTACTATTCCACCGGAACCTTCAGTACCAGCGCCAATAAAAATCACTGTTTCACTTCCTTCTCTCCATACTGAAAGAAATGATATCATGAATAATCCAGCACCCTGTTTTGTTTGGAAGGCCTCATCCGCCCATGCTTCAAGTTCTCGAGAAGAGGGGTGTCGAATGAAGTGAATTATTACCGCAGTTAGAAGTACTGCTGCGATTATTTCCAATACCCCCTCAAACATAGCTTCGTTAGCCTCAAACGACTCAACTCCACCCCACACCCAAGTGAATAGTGCGGCCACAACCAAACTCGCTACGACACCAGCACCAACTCCTTTCCATATCCAATGAGATAGTTCGCCACGCTCAGAACGTGCTAACCATGTCAACAAAATACCGATGATAAGAGCAGCCTCAACTGCTTCTCTAAAACCAATTAATCCCCCTGCCCAAATATCGCTCCACAAAAAATCAGATACCATAATGTCAAGCGGTTTAGGTTGCCCTAATAAAGTTTAGGGCACCCTAAACTTTCAAAATTATTTTATGCAAAACTACCATAAAATCGAAATCATTATTTTCATACAGATAACCAATCATCGACATAAGATTGTGCCCCGGGATTTCCTAGAAATGGGTCAGGCCCCATCTTGATAACGGTCAGAAGATGCATCTCGCCACCCCAAGTTGGTATCCAAACTGTAATCATCTCTCCAGATGGGTGCATTCCGAACAAATCGAGCATGATGTCGTCATGAGTATACAGAAGATTAACACTATCATAATCGTGAACAACACCTTCATGAATTGATGAGAGAGAAAATGCATTTAGCCCAGTCCAATCGTCCATCAGTGATACGGCTTCCTGAAACCTCGCCTCCTTAGCCCCACTAACGTCTGAAACCATCTTCACACCTTGTGGCGCAAGCATTGGATTCAACACTCCTGGAACTTGTAAATGGGTTTCAACCACAATCGCCCCATCTGCTAATACCCAAATGTACTGCTCTGATGCTGGCCAAGGTGGTGCATTCTCTTGCCCTTCACTTAGCGGGGTACCCCACACATCCTCACCAATTGGTGCACTTGGAGGAATAAATCCAGCTAACAAGTGAATTATCAATACAAACACAATGGCAAGCACCCTTGCGTTACTACGTTGTTGCCACTCTCGGCGTTGTTGTTCACTTCTGGCTGCTAAAATTGCCGAAATAACTGAGCCACCAACTAACACCATCCAAATTCCAAGCGGAATTAGCCATAGAAACAACAGACAAACGAGTAAAACAGCAATGTAAGGATCTGCCCGCAACCAGTCGCTGAAAACAACTTCAGGATGTTTCTCTTGCCATTGGCTCCACTGCCACACTAAAATTAGCACTAATGGCGCTATCCAAGTGAGTAGTGAAAACAGCATAGTCATCGCCTTCAAGCCGATGTAAGAGGCAGGTGGCATAAACCTCTTCGCAAGCATTGTGTCGAGGCGGCACTTTTGAGAACATGAGCCTTCATTCAGATTTATGAGCGGAGGTGAGCCAGTGCTACAACTCTCCGAAGTCACTTTTCGTTACCGCTTACCAAATTGGCCCAAGCCTTGGCTCAAAAGACTCGGCGCTGGAATTCATAAAGTCGATTTGGAGGTACATTCAGGCTCTATTTTGGGACTTATCGGCCCAAACGGTGCTGGTAAAACCACGCTATTACACACAATTGCTGGACTTCATGCACATGATTCAGGAAATGTTCGCCTTGCAGGTCAAGACAGAGAAATGTTAGGTTGGGCTAATGCTCAGCGTCACATCGGATTAATGCCTGAGAGAGTAAATTGGACAGGGTCTAGTACTCCACGGGAAGCACTCAAGCGGATTGTAACGATGAGAGGAGAGGGTGAAACACCCGAGCAATTACTGGAATTAGTTGGTATGCGTAGTCGGATGGACACACCCTTGGAGAATATGAGCCAAGGAATGCGGCAACGACTTTCACTCGCCTGCGCCCTACTTGGCTCGCCAGATATTTTGCTATTAGATGAGCCTATGAATGGACTGGACCCAGTGGCGCAGGCAGCCTTTCGTCGGCTTCTGCGCAATCTAGCAGATAGTGGTGTGGCCATTATTGTCAGCAGTCATAACTTACAAGAAATGGAATTATTTGTAGATTCATTAGCAATTTTACACCGCGGCCAAATGGTTTCTTACGGCTCTTTACAAGACGTAGAAAAAGCACTTGGATGCTCACCTTCACTTCTAATCGCTGGGAACGGATGGCACCCACCTTCTGCAGGGTCATTTGGCGCAGGAGTAACAATGGAAATGTGTGAAGCATGGCAGGGAGAAGAGTGGCGCTTCACATTACATAGAAATGATGGCTGGAGCGGTGACGAAAAACACGATGTACTCCAAGCAATTGAAGGGGCTGGAGGCAGAATTAGTATGCTTCAAACAGTACTTCCTAGCCTTGAAGATTTATTGTCAGCCGCTACTGGCGATGCAGCAGATGAAATTGGATTTGAAATCGCTAGCGATTCGATGATCCCAGTTCGCACTTGGGGGGTTGGAGAAGATGAATAGGTTAGCACGGGAAAAGCGAGTCCTCAGCCTCTCTTGGTTTGAGGCACGCCAGCATTTCCGTAGCCCGCGAATGTTAGCCCTAATCGCCTTACTCACTCTATTCATTGGAGGAGGAAGTTGGGGTTTATCAGACCCAAACTCAACAGTAACTGCACAGTTGCAAATGGACACTCCTTACGAAGTTCTATTTTTGGTCAGTCTCTTTGTCCTCTTTTCATCAACTCTAGGAGTGGTTTTACTCGGTTTTGATGGCATCAGCCGCAAGCGCCTTACTGGAGAGTTAGCGATTGAACTAGCTCAGCCTATTGACCGCACTGACTTGGCACGGTCTCAACTACAGGGGTTATGGCTTGCAGTATTCACTCCAACTGCATTAGCATGCGCCATTGGTATTGTGTTAATTTATGCTCAAATGAACGCGTGGCCCACTTTTGGAGAATTTGTTTACTTCATGATTCCAACTGCATTAGTGATTTATTGGTATGCCTGCATTCAATTGCTTGCATCTAGCATCGCCAAAGATTTGGGTTCATCCGTTACTCTTGGCGTTGGAGTATGGATGTTATTCACCCTTATTTGGCTACTAGTGACAGCCGTAATCGCTTCACTCATGGGAGTTGACGTCACCAACCTAGAATCAATTGAATACAATCGATTTAGTGAAATAGTTGACTTATTTTCACCTAACGGAGTATACCAACTTCTGCTAGAAAACAAACTCACTGGTGAAGATAGGCCGACAATGGGCACTGCCTACATTTGGACCGCCGCCGCACTCTGGTCATTGATACCTAGCACATTATTTCTAGCCCGATTCAAACGACTTAAACCGTAACTGAAGTGTTTGCTTGAGTCAACGACTCATTTTTTGAGAAAATCATACCTTTCTCTAAAATAATTTATTAAAACGAAGAAATAACACAATATTTGATGATTTATGACTGGGAAACAACCCGGTGTAATCTTTTACACTAAGTGTCAGCAGGGAAAACCCTCTTTCACTAAGCGCGTTCTCGCCGAAGTAATGGCGACTAGCAACGAGAGGTTTTGCTTAGCATTTTTATTGACGGTACTGATGATTTTTTCATCCCTATCAGTAATTATGCAACTAGATGAAACAACAGAAGAGATTGAGGAAATTGAGACCATAGACTCTACCAGTGGCAGACAACCGACTGCAGATTGTGAAGGGATATCATTTGAAGATATGTTCTTCTACAATTATGCTGAATTCACCGTTGAAATTAACGATGAATGGGATGGCGGTTTTGTTCGAGCAAAGGCAATGGTCAATGGCACTGACACCACCACTCTAAGAAATGATTTAGACGGGCTGTTTGAAGGTTTAGCAGGTGGTGCAAACGGCTGGCTTTCTACTGACGAAAAAGATGGAGTAGAGGCTGTCGGAAAAGACTGCATCGTTCAAACTTACACTCGGATTGGATTTAGAGGCGGCCCTTCTCACCGAGGTGGACCAGGTGTCAACTGGAATAACGCCACTTGGATAAAAGAAGGTATGACTTTAGAAGAAACAAACCTAATCCCAGAAGGGCACCCTGAAAGACGTGATTGTAAGGACCAATTCGGAGGACCATCTGGAAGCCCCACTTGTGAAGAGGTACCGAATGGACCTGCAAATCCAGGACAATGTGGGCCACATAGTTGTGACACTATAATTTACCTCAATTCTTCTGTGTCATTCAGTCAGATAATTGATCCATCAGATTTCACCCTCGCGATGGTTGGAAGAAACCTGACAAATGCACAATTTGAGTATATTTTCCCCAATCAAGCAAGCCCACTGCGAATTGCAGATACCTACGAAAATCAAGATTGTAACGAGACATACTACGAAGATGATGAAGAAGATGATGACTACGGGGTCACCTACACGGCACGTGAAGAGTGCCAATCCTACACTAACTTCGGAGACCTTGACTACTCCTTGACCGCACTTACTGATGGGACAAGTTTCTCGCGCCGCTTCACTTACGATGGGGCTGACTGGCCTGCGGCGCGTGGTTATTTCATTGACTTTACAACTTCAGCACCTGAGGTGGATAATCCACCTGAGTGGAAAGTAGACGCACCTAGTGAAGGTGAATTATTGCCTGTGGCAGCAGTCGGAGAGAGTGAATATGTAGTCGACTTGGCTGACATCAACGCTTGGTATAGTGATGATTTAGGAGCAGGTATGCTCAATGTAGATTGCACTGGTGCAGCCGGATGGAGTCTTGTTGAAGCACAGGCAAATCACTGGATGGTTACTTCTCCATCAGATGGTGCTACAACCACAATCAGTTGCGAAGCGATTGATAGTAGTGGCCAATCAAGCGGAGCAAGAACATTCTCTGTCGCACCAATCTTTTCCGTTTCTATTGGTACTGCACAATCCCTAGATGACCTAACCTTCACCTTGACTCCAACATCAGAAGCACCTGATAGTATGTCAGTAAGTATTACCTTGATGCAAAACAATGTTGAAGTTTCAGACAGTATGTCAATGGACACTGCAGCAGCTGATATTACACTGAGTTTGTCCACTCTAATCCCTGGTGATGTAAGTGCGAAAATTAGTGCTGGTGGTGCGGGAATGGCCCCATTCGAGTACAATTATGACCTTGGTCTGGCAAAACTGAGCCTCCCACCTAGTGTACAAATTACTGGTGGAGAATGGGTTAGTGCAAACTACATTTTACGTGGCCAATTCTTTGACCCTGATGGTGAAGCCGTGACCTTCGTATTGAAATTAGATGGTGTGCAAGCGGGCCAAATCACCGTTACTGGAAACCAATGGGTAACAGATGAAATACCATTTGACCTGTTAATTGAAGGAGTACACAATGTAACCATTGATGCTTGTGATAATTCAGGTGTTTGTGTCAGTGTTTCCGAAGATGTTGATAACACGTTCTTGTTCCAAATCATTGATGATATTGATGATGGTATTACCAATAAACCAGCAGTGGAGGAATCTGGCCTACCAGCTGCTAGCATCGGCTTGACGATGATGGCGCTACTTGGTGCTGGAATTGCTGTAAGTCGCCGCCGTGACTGAATTAATCAACGATGAATCCTATGAAATAGGGCCCAAATCGCCCTTTGAGCCAACTCAAAGGAGAGAAACGGGTATTATAATTGAATGCCAAGACTCAAAACAGGCGGGCCACCGGCCCGAACTATGGAATTCTCTGGTAAGTATGACCGCGAGAGCCATGAAGGGGGCCTTCTGGTTTCTTTTATTGGTGAAGCACCTCATTTAGGAAGTGCGCTTGAAACTACTGAAGGTACCTATCTTGGCAGAGTCGATTCTGTTATCGGCAGGGTAGATGCTGCCCTAGTACATGTCATGCCTATGGCGAATGGACTTGATGTAAGTTCAATTGGAAGTGCAACAATTACCATTCAACAACGCCACCAGCGAGAAGAAACACGCACTGATAATCGCCAAGGAGGTTGGCAAGGAGATAGAGATCGAGGTAATCGTGGTGGAGACCGCGATAATCGTGGAGGTAGAGATAACCGAGGTGGAAATCGTGGCAATCAAAACCAAGGAGGGAATGATTGGGAATGCCCCGAATGCCGAAATAGCAACTTCGCGTGGCGAGATACTTGCAATCGATGCCCGACAAAACGGCCAGCTAATGCTAGACATGGCGGTAACCGTGGTGGAGACCGTGGAGGAAGCCGTGGTGGATACCAAGGGAACCGAGGTGGTGACCGTGGAGGGAACCGTGGCGGAGACCGTGGTGGATACCAAGGGAACCGAGGTGGTGACCGTGGAGGGAACCGTGGCGGAGACCGTGGTGGATACCAAGGGAACCGAGGCGGTGACCGTGGAGGGAACCGTGGCGGAGACCGTGGTGGAAACCGAGGCGGAGACCGTGGTGGAAACCGAGGCGGTGCCTCAAAACCCCGTCATTGGGGGGATCGTGCCCAAGGCCGAGACGGAAATAGCGGACCTAAGCGTGGTGGCCATAGATCAAAGACTAGCCCAAATAATCCTTTCAAGAACCGAGATAACTAATCACACTGTGCTCCCACATTCGGTGCAGTATAACTCATTTTTACGTTCATCTCGTTTCATCTTGAATGAATGACATTCTGGGCAGGGTGGCAATCCTGTTCTTCGGATTAAACGCCTAAATATCCGCCTTTTAGGTAGCCGTGGCCAACCTTTTTTCGGCATCTTCACCTTTGGAATTGTTTCACCCAAGCCTCGTCATGCAGTCATCCTTCATCAATAATTCCAATGAGTGGCAAGTAAATGTGCTCTCCATTGAAGTAAAAGAATGAAATTATTGAGCCGGTGGGATTGAGAACCCATGCCCTCTCCGATAGGATATGGAAGTTGATGTTGAGGACTTATGGTTACATGCCTTAGACGCTCAAGATGAAGGCGATAGAGATGAGATGTGTCGCCTATCTGATGAAATAATAGCTGCCGACCCTGAACATCCAGATGCTTGGTGGATGCGCGCTAATCTTGAACTCCCCCAACATGGAGAACCAAATCTACGAGAAGTTTCTCGATGCCTAAGGGCATGTCGAAAATCTATTGAATATGACCCTGAAAACCGCCCCGCTTGGTGGCGTGGTGGCCAAATATTAGTGCAAGAACTAGGTATGCTAGAGGAAGCGCTTGTTTGGTGGCAACTGCGCCGTGAAGTTTCCCCAACAGACCCAGAACCATTGATTGAACAAATTGCAATTTTGGCTGATCTTGGTCAATATGCCATCTCTGCTGAGCGCCTAAACCAACTTTGGGCTGAAGGCATGGATGCGATGGCTCATAGCCAATTAATGAGAACCGCACGCCTACATGAAACGGTAAAAAAGGCAGCAGAACGAGAAAAAACCCTAATTTTTCGTCCTTGGGAAAAAGACCACCCTGGCTGGAAAGATATTGAAATTCAGAGAAAGAAAAAGCCCGCTAATGAACAACTAACTTTCCTAATGTTAGCTGGACCAATTGTTATGTCTGAAGTTTTATTATGGAACTCCCTTGAGTTCTCAGGCTCAACTTGGATCCCAATGGTTTCAGGATTTTTGTTAGTTGTCGGAACGGTTCTCATCGGAGTAAAGTGGTCAAAATCTTTGACGCGTAGATTGAATCGTTCGGCATACAATGTAATCAGAGCGACAGATGTCGAAATGAGTTCTGGGAAAACATGCTTCCCTAACGATTGGCGGCCACTAAAACTCTACCAAACACTGCTTAATTACAGAACAACAGCATTTCAGGAACGACTGGAGAAAGTTGTTGAGTCGGGTGAGCCACTGCCAAAGAATTGGAATCCAAATATCCCTGATATGACGACTGTTGACCTCTTTTTTGAAGAGGAAGAATGAACAACTAAGAATTAGTTATCAAGTTCCATGAGAGTAATCTTCGTGATATGCTTTCTGTTCGGCTGTTAACTCATCGAGTTTTCTTCCTTCTGCTGTTAGTTTGAAACCAGCCAATTCTGAATCTTGCTGATGAGTGATATCATAGACCAAGTTATCGTAACCCTTCCCTTCAGCCGCTAGTAAGCAAAGGGAGAGGAATTGATTTGCAAATGACATATCCATCACTTCAGAAGGGTGGCCTTCTGCTGCTGCTAAGTTAACTAAACGCCCGCGAGCAAGTAAGTGGATCCGACGCCCATTTTTCATCAAGAACTCCTCATTGTCAGTGCGTATCGTGCGCACTGAATCAGACAATGATTCCAAATCTGGGACATTGATTTCACAATCGTAATGACCAGTGTTGCAGACAATTGCCCCCTCCTTCATTGACTCAAAGTGGCGACCGACTAGCACATCAACCATTCCAGTCGCAGTACAAAATATATCTCCTACTTTTGCAGCATCATCCATTTGCATCACTCGGAATCCATCCATGTGAGCCTTGAGAGCGGCTAGAGGGTCAATCTCTGTAATCACAACATTTGAGCCCATTCCTCGGGCTCGATTTGCTAATCCTTTACCACAGTGACCATAACCAGCAATAACAAAGGTTTTGCCTGCTAATAATACCGAAGTTGCTCGCAGTATCCCATCTAATGTTGACTGCCCTGTTCCGTGAACATTGTCAAAATCCCACTTTGTGATTGCATCGTTTACTGCAATAACCGGATACCTGAGTTTTCCCGCATCCGCCATACCTCTCAGTCTGTGGACACCTGTGGTGGTCTCTTCTGTGCCGCCAACCACCTTGTCCATTGCATCGGTACGTGAATCATGAACCCTGAATATTAGGTCTGCGCCATCGTCCAAAGTCAAGGTGGGACCTGCATCAATTGTTTGGTCAATACACCAGTAGAAGTCATCTACTGACTGGCCGTGCCATGCATAAATCCCATACCCTTCTCTTGCTAACCAAGCAGCCACATTATCTTGGGTTGAGAGAGGATTACAACCTGACCATGAAACTTTAGCGCCAGCAGCTGCAATCGTTTCGATTAGCACTGCAGTCTCTTTGGTAACATGTAAACAACCGGCGACAGTCATACCTGCTAGGGGTTGTTCTTTCTCCGCATTCTCTTTCAGAAGAGCGAGCACAGGCATCCTACTGCGTGCCCAATCAACTCTGAGGGCGCCTTCTTCGGCTAGACTAATGTCAGCGACCTTGTACTCATCAGCTTCGTCCATTGCTCCGCCCGAGATGGCTTTGGTTCAAAAGCACGAGGGAGGGAATCGGATGAGAGCCTACGCTCAGCGGTTAGGTGTTTTCGGGGCTACAGCCCCGACGTTGCCAACTGCTCACTACTGTTGATCTTGGAAATGCCCTGCATATTGGGCTGCGTATTGTCGTGCAGTATCCTCTGGATATCCTTGTGCAATCAACTGCTGAACATATGCTTCCTGTGGGTCCATATCATCGACTCCAGCGAATCCACTAACATCTTCCTTACCGCCACGCATTCGTAGAACGAGCATAGTAATGATGACAATTACTAGTAGAGCAACTGCGCCAAGTCCAGTGTAGAGTAGTGTGTTGGACATTCCGCCACCTTGTGTGTCGGTAGTTCCATCACCACATCCTTCGGCAGATGGGTCTGCAACACAAGGGTCAACATTGACTTCAACGGGTGGTAGATTGACATCAATCTGCTGATATAGAGTCCATGTCTGACCATCACCTTCAACAATCTTCAGATAGATAGTCTGGGTAGAGCCGTTCTCATCGTATAGGTCCTCTAACTTCAACTTCAAACTGAATCCTGAACCATCTCCAAGGTTACGAACATCTGCGAATTTCCCATCTCGCAATTGCTGTACCTTGTTGTCAATAGTCTCGTTTAGAATTGATGAATCGAGTGCTGCTTCAATTGCTACATCTCCATTCTCGCTTCCTGATATCACAGTACCATTAACCCAGACATATTCTCCTGTCTGAGTAGAACCATCTAATGGAGTGTTGATTTCCCAAACTGGTTGGTCATCGCCGTAGTCCTCTGGGACCACTACGAAGTACATCTTGACCTTCTCTGAGTCACGACCTGCTCGGTCAATAACTTCCAATTCAATTCGGATTGGGTTCTCAGCAAATCCTGATGGGTCTGCAGTCTGATTGTAGAAAGTGTAAGTCCAGTCACAACCCATTGCCGCAGTGCGCTCAAAGGTGTGTCCGTCATAATCGTTGGATGGGTTATTCCATGGGTAATCCTGGTAAACCTTCCATGTGTAGAGTGTGATTCCGCTCTCATCTCCCATTGCATCGGGGTCTTGTGAACCACAAGCATCGAACTTGACCTTCACATCTCCACTGGCAGATAACTTTGCAAGATAGACTGGCCAAGTTGACCCACCTGATTCCTTGGTTCCATGGTCCTCCAAACTATCAGCGTAGAGCGGGTGCTCCTCTACAGTTACATTAGCAATTGGGTCTGACTCGTCTGCCAAGATATCGTTTGTTTGTAGAGTAATGTGAGTGATTCTTGTGTGTCCTTCAGCATCGTGAAGATACAGTGTTACTTGCCATGTTGCATCTTGAATACAACCAGTGCCGTCAGGATTTGTATCAATAAGGCAGAAAGTTACCTGATGAGAATCATCCCCTCTGTGAGCGAATTCTGTGTTGGGTGGGAACTGATTGCGGTTCCAGTCAGTTGCACCTCGGATTTCCCAGTCTGCATTCAATCCAGTTAGAGTTGATGTAAATCCGAAATCAACTACACTGCCTGACTTAAGGTAAACTGTATCAGAATATTCTCCTGAGTTATCAGCTTCTGATGGGGCTGCGCCATTGATGGTTAAATCCCATCCGTTACCAGCGATACCGAGTTCAGTTGGGTAAGGAGATACTTGGTATGCAAGCAGGTTGCTACGAAGAGGTGACGAAGTGCTCCCATATGGTTCTGAGACACTTGGGTTCTCTACATCAATTGTACTTACAATAAGACCACCACTACCAACTCCACAAGTTGCTAGCATGTGCATGCTAGAATCTGAGTCATGGTTTAGTAGACTGTGGAATGTACCCTGCTGTGCATTGATAAGCCCACCACATGGTGTTGGAAGTTTGTTTGAACCTGCACTTGCTGTTGAAAGTGCGGCATTTGCAACATAGTTACCATTGTTCATACCAAGCCATGCAGTGCTACTGACATTCATAAGAAGAGGGTGGTATGGGTCAGCAATGTTGAGATCACTGTGCTCAACTTGATTACCTGCTGTGTCACGGTTTAGAATAACCATGTTATACAGTAGATTATCATCCAATCCTTCAGCATAAGGACCTAGATGGATTTCAACAGTACCACCAGCCATCATGTAATTCTTGAGGATGTTCTCAGTTGCTGATTCTCCAAGTCGGCCATAGTAATTACCTGCTTGGACATTAGCAGTAGTCTGCCAAGGCAATAGGACCTTGTCGTAATGGTCCAACCACCCACTAGCGAGGTAGGTATCCCAATCACTCTGTCTAAACTGAGTGTAGGTCATTCCCATTGCCTGCAAGTCCATCTTCACACTCTGCAACCGATTCTGGTCAGTTGGGTTTGAGAGAATCGCTACATCCACCATGCTTGCAAATGTGATTGTGAAGTTGCGCTGGTTTCCTGATGCGGTTCCATCAACAAGTTGTGCGAAGAATCGTAAGTCATAGGTCTCGCCGTCTATCCATCCGTTGAAAGGCTGGAAAGTTGCTTGATTATTCTCATGTGATTCAAGAGTTATCGGGCTGTTAGTGGAAGTTGTTGAAGATACTGTCGTCCCGGAGGAATCAACGATATCTAGGTAGATATTGTAGTCACCTGCTAATACACCATTGCTCAATGGTACGGTAAACTGGTGAGTAAGTGCAGCGTCAAACGGATAGACGCAGTCATAATCAACATCTTCAACACAATCTAGAACATCAGGACGGAACAATGTTACATCAACAGACGCAACCTCGAAGATAACCTTTGACACGTTGTTACCAAGAGCTACTTCCTTAGTATTGGTCCAATTATTTCCAGCTGTTTGATTGTCAAATATGCTCATTACATCAATTCGATAAATACCCTGCTGGAAGTTATGTACTCCAATGGAGACATTACGCTCCTCGCGAGCATCAATGTTGGTCACAGATGTGTAGTAAGTTTGGTCGGAAGTAAATGTATACTCCTGCACAGTAATATTGTCAAGAGCGAAACCAGCGAATCCAGAACTACCATTAATACCATCACTATTTGTCATGAAGCGGAAAGTCAAATCAACTTCAGCACCATCCATTGACGTACACTCGGTTCGCCAGTTGTTGGAAGGACCAGTACGGTTCTGTATCACGATGTGAGTCAAGTCAAGGGTGACTGACTTCACGATACCTTCGCTATCAAACCATATAACATAATTGTCTTGGTCAGTGTGGTCTCCCATATACTCAACTTCGTCAAAGACACCATCGTCATCGATGTCTTCACAACTTTGGTTTGGACCACCAATAATACCATTCTCATTGTAGTCATTCCACGAACCATAGACAAGGCCTTGGTAAGTTTGTGAGCCTTTGCGCCAGCTGATTTCTAGCGCACCATACTCATTGACTCCAACAATATTACCATCTTGATCACTGAGGTAATCAGCCTCTGCAAAGTAATCGAAGGTCAGGTAAGCGAAATCGCCACCCATATTACGCAAATCAATAGTTTGTAGCGTCATTGACTCATTCCAATTGTCACCGTATCCTGAATCAGGATGGCCGAACCAGTATGCGTTACCACCAAACAATGGTCGGTTACCTGGGACAATTGCGTTTTGGACATTTGAAGCAGTATCATCTACGATTCCACCATCACCATCACTGTCATCACCGTACATGTAAGCACATGCGCTTGGCTCGAAGTCCTCAACATCTTTACACGGGTTGGTGAAAAGAGCAGTTGGCTGAGCAGTATACACTGTTGCTTTGATATCAAAATCCATCACGGTGTTTCCAGCATTCTCAACAATAACATCAATCGGCATATCTCCAGATGCATACAACGCACCTCGGTCTTGAGATGTAATCTCCTTAACCGCTGGGTCATACAAGTTTAGCACGTCCATCTTCCAACGCATATCATCGTTGCTTGCATCCTCATTACTGAATCCAGTAGGAGATGTTAGAGCACTCTCAACCATGTATTCAGTACCATTTGTGAAATATGCGTTTAGGGTAATGGTTTGCTCGTCGCCTGGGGCGAAGTTATTGAGGTTCAGACTTTGTGAAACTGGCTGGATTTGGCCGAACTGTGTGATTGTCTTCTTGATTGTTAAGTTGTCAAACGCCATACCGTCCCACTGAGTGTTACGTGAAGTGTTGTCACGTCCTACACTTCCTTCGTATCCAGTACGGAAACGGAATCGGAGGTCAATTGTATCTCCAGCCCATGGTGTCAAATCCAGTGAATTGTTTCCTTTGAGGTCCATCCAACTGTAATTTGTACCGAAGATATGGTAAATTCTACTTGTGTATTCTACTGAACCACCATTACTGTAATACTCGTTAAGTCTTACAGCATCATAACCACCACGATAGATGATAGGGACCCATCCCTCATCATCAGTATAAACATCAATGTTACACGAATCATCGTAAATCACCATTCCCGAGATTGAACCTTGAGAGTTCACGTAATGGACAACAGAGTAACCTACACTACAATACAAATCAAGTTCGAGTGATGCTGCGTCAGCACCGGTCAAATCGATGTCTTCCAAGATTAGTCCATCATCTTGATTAGATAGATATCCGCTTTCCATCTGGTTCCCAGCAGTTGCATTCGGTTGCCATGTCCCTGCCCACATGTAGTCAGTCGGATTGACATCCGCTTCGTCACCTTCTGGATTAGCAGAATGGTTTGATGCTGTCTCTTCATGCCAGAAATATGACTCTTGGTCATAATCTGCATAAGCCCAAGTACAACCTGTACCACAGTTAGAAATTCCCGCTGTTTCATAGTCATTTGAGTAAACTGTCGTGTCTACTCCACCGGTGATTTCCTTGACTGAAACATCAACATCCACGCTTCCAGTGATGGAATTAAGCCCTGTGTTTTGCACAGTAACATTCACCTCACGGGTACCTTCACCAATCGTCATCCTCCCAGTATCTGGATTGAAACTTGCTGGTGAAACAGTCATGCCTGATATCCCAACGTCTTCGTTATCAAGTTGAACAACAGAGATCGCATCGAGATTACCACATCCAAAACCATTCAGTTGCGGGTTTAGTGGGTCAAAAGCACACCCCTTTGAATCAATGTGTAGTGCACCATTTGAGTATTGGTAAGTGTAGTCACGGTTACCGATTGCCAAGTCAAGAGCGCTGGTTGGACCACCAGCAAACTGCCCTACAAGAACCATAGTTGGTCTACGGCCGACTGGCATTGATTGTGGTTGATAGTATCCACCACTGCCATCAGATAGAATAATTTGAACAGTATTCAATTCCTCTAGGTTATCCATCGAATATGATGTCACAGTATTACCACTTTGGCCGACCAAACTGGTAATGGTGGAAGTGGTTGGAACAACTAAGTCAATGCTTCCATCTTGATTGACATCCTGTAATTCAACTGAAGCCGGTATAAATGACCCTATAGTCGGAGAAACTGCAATTTGTTGCCAATTATTCTGTGATGGGCAAGGAGCCGCTGCACAACTCTGTAACACAACAGTTGTCAAATTCGTGATTGCCATAGTGTCAATCTTGCCATCATTATCTTCATCAGCGATGTCAAAGCTACCACTTTCGGAATTCAACTTGATTGTGTGTTGCTTGTTAGGGTCATTCCATGCTGCGAATGTATCGAGCGTACATTCGAATTCAACGATAGAAACGTTATCCCAATCACCGTCTGAGAATCCTGTTGCTGCATTGAACCCTGGCCAATAATGCAAGAATGCATCTAAATCATCGCAATCGTTTCCGATAGGACCGCCCACAACAGCCTCGCCGAAATTTCCGAGCCGAATGTCTGCGTAGACCTTGTTAGCGAGATTATCAAGAGTTGTGATCTTATGATTTGTCGCAATATTGTTACGCTGAGAACCACCAAGATAAGTTAAGAGACGCTGTGTACCTGAAGCCAAATCTTGTAATTCAAGAGCTACAATATCATCTGCTCCATCACCGTTAACATCGCCAATTTGGAAGTTCCATACGATGTCACCCATTGTATAAACTGCATCCTCGCTGAAAGTCCCAGCACAGTCCTCATTCCTCAAGACCGTTAGATTTCCACGGATTACTTCTGTACCACCAAAAACCTGAATGTTTCCTTGGTAGAATACTATGTCGTCCTTTCCATCATCATCAATGTCGCCCACTTCAACACCACCAACATCAGCGATATCAGTGAATCCAGCACGGCGGCTTGCGTTGTTAGAAACCCAAAGGTCAGTTCTATCTTGGTAATTTCCATTATCATTCCAGAGAATGGACAAGAAGTTCCCCATCTCGCTCGCGGTCACAATATCGTCATCACCATCACAATCAAAGTCACCAGTCGCAAGGTCCAGAGGATTCCTTGTTACTGGGTATTGCTTCGAATTACTCGCCGAAACATCCAGCACTGCCA
>LWDU01032270.1_pt1 | contig 25565 bp, 22 predicted proteins | sample 727161 | NCBI WGS metagenome assembly LWDU01 (sample SAMN04566230, study PRJNA314399) | hydrothermal vent metagenome | isolation source: deep sea hydrothermal plume seawater | place: Mexico: Gulf of California, Guaymas Basin | collected 2004-07-11
CACTAGTTTACCAGTTGTCTGACAAGGCAATGCTGGGTAGCCACGCCCTGACGGATAAGAGCTGAAAGCATCTAAGCTCGAAGCCACCCCATAAACGAGACACATATTCATCACTCGTAGAAGACGAGTTGATAGACTGCGGATGTAAGTACGAAGCTTCGGCGACGTATTCAGTCCAGCAGCACTAACGATGATGCAACTATTTTTTGTATATACACCGCACTTGCGAGTGCCCTTCATTCATCAGTTCATGCCAATTCAAGAAATACGATCATCGCAAGATGATTCGTGGTTTCCAACATCAGATTCGAAAGAAGTTGGGTGCACGGTCATAGCGGAGGTGTTTACCCGGTCCCATCCCGAACCCGGAAGTCAAGCCCTCCTACGTCGGTTTCGGTACTGTGGTACGAGAGTCCACGGAAAGTTCCGTCACTGTGCCTCACTTCTTTCCCCTGATTTGTTGATCAATATCCCCGCAACCGCTTTTAGCGGAAATTTGGCCGTACTTGTCCACCTTTTTTGGTCAAGTGCGGCCTTTTTTTCGTTAGGCAATAATACACAGACAAACCAATAAACCGTCTACCCAACACAATGGAGTGCAAAGTCTATGCCAATGATGACCAATGATATTCTAGGATCCGATCAGGTTGGAGTATATCTTGCAATTTGTGGCGATGTCGTATTCCATCCTAATGAGCTCAACCAAGAAGCATTAAGTCGTTTAGATGAATGTCTCGGCCTCGAGGCTCATCCAATTTCAGTAGGTGGATCCAATTTACTTGGAGCTCTGATTTCGGGCAATTCAAAAGGCCTCGCAGTTGCTGATATCGCAACCGAAAGGGACATTGATATTCTTACCTCTTTTGGTGATGTAGTAGTTATGGAAGGAGGAGTAAATACCGCTGGAAATTTACTACTCTGTAATTCGTATGGAGCAATTGCTTCACCATCTATTCCTGAAGACGGTGTTGAAATCATTTCTGAAGTACTCCAGGTTCCAATAGCGGTTTCCAGCATTGCTGCAGAAGATATCGTTGGCTCCTTGGGGGTTGCAAACGACAAAGGCGTTCTTCTCCACCCTGATGTTCTCCCTGATGAAGTAAAATTGATCGAAGAAATTCTCAACGTCACTCCTATGGTTGGAACTGTTGCATTTGGTTCTCCATATGTTGGAGCAGGTATCGCTTGTTCGAACACCGGCGCAATGACTGGCCGAGAAACTACCGGCCCTGAATTAAATCGAATCGAAGATGCGCTCGGTTTTCTTTGAAAATCGATTTTGCTCGTAATTGGCCAAAGTGTCGGTGGAACTATTATATAGGGACGATTTCCGTCCTATCTTTAGGAAATGATTACCATGCGTGGAAGAATGTCCGTAATGATGCTAGCACTTGTGATGGTTTTGGGAACAATGTTCCCAGCCGGAACTGACGTATTGACCCAACAATCACAGGATAAGTTCTCTGATCATGGAAACGAAACGTCGAATATGACCTTTGGTGATGCGATTCTAAATGCCACAATTTACGTGGATGATCCAGGATTCGATTCCAGTTGGAGTTGTGATGGCGGTGTCGGAGTTTTCGACCTCGACCTAAATAATAATATGAATAATATGACCGACCCAAGCCCTTGGTTGATCTCAGGGTTTAACATTACAGGAACAGGAAATTTCTATGATACAAATATGCCTGCAGGGGACTATCATCTCGGTGCTGGCTTAGATTGCATAGATGATGATGGGAATGACATCGGTTATCATGCCCTATTAATGGATGGCAACTCAACCAATAATAGCTTGGAAACATTTACCTTACAAAATTTCACATCGCTCTCGGTAGATTTCTATCTACAAAAGGACGACATGGGCGGCCAAGGTCCAATGTACCACTGTGGAAACGGCGACGATATCGAATTCCACTTGGTTAACGATGGAACCGAAGATTGTGCTGATGGTTCTGATGAACCACAATATGATGCAAATGGAACCATGGTCAACTGGTTTGATTGCCATGACGGATCAACCGTTGGAATGGATCTTGTCAACGATGGCAACTGGGATTGTGCCAATGGCGAAGATGAAGGCGAATACGGTGGCGGACCTGGTGGCGAAAGAATGTTCGATTGTGCTAACGGAACAATGTCGATTTACTTTTATGAAGTCAATGACGGATTTTCAGATTGTACCGATGGTTCTGATGAACCTCAATACGATGCTGCCGGAAATGAAACCAGTTACTACATGTGCGATGATGGCAATAACACCATCCCGCTGTCATGGGTAAATGATGGATACCCAGATTGTGAATACGGAGATGATGAATCCGACAACGGTGGCGGACCTGGTGGTTCTGAATGGATTTCGTTCGATCACTCTTATGACTATGTCAATTATGATAATTCTTCCGCACTACCATATTTCCATGGTCCTGCATTAGCTGGAGGATTGGAAGAAGGAATGTTTTATTACATCAATACCACCATTCAATCTGATGACGGATTCTTTGGTTCCTTATCAAGCGATATGTTTACCGGTGATAATACCAGTGAATTTTCACTATTTGTCGGGCAACTCTATGATCTGACAGATGGATGTTATTATGCTGAAATGGATTTGATCAGCGAAGACGGCAATTATGTCGGTTATGATGGCCTTGAATTTTCAGTTGGCGATGTCGACTGTGGCCGCTCTGATGAGCGCATGTTCGATTGTGCTAAAGGATTGTGAGGATGGTTCTGATGAACCTCAATATGATGCTGCCGGAAATGAAACCAGTTACTACATGTGCGATAATGGCATTGACATCCCGCTGTCATGGGTAAATGATGGAACCGAAGATTGTGAATACGGAGATGATGAATCCGGTGGTAGCCCCGGGGAGTATCTTTTCTTCTGCGGTAATGGCGAAGATATACCATTTGATTGGGTAAACGATGGCGTTGAGGATTGTGATGATGGTTCTGATGAACCTCAATACGATGGTAATGGAACTTTAATCAATTGGTTCGATTGCTACGGTGGTAGCACAATCGGCATGGATCTAGTCAACGACGGCAATGAAGATTGTCCAGATGGCGACGATGAAATGGGCGATAACGGTGGAGAAGATGGTGAAGATTGTGTTAGCTTTTCCCTCTTTGCTAAGATGATAGGTTCTTCTGATGACGCTCAATTTGAATTCACCATGGAGTGTGAATTGGATGAAGATCAGTCAATGGAATTCCGCGGATTTATGGATTATCTTGGCAATAATGATGGCGTGGTCTCCGATGATGAAGTCGCCGCTTTCATTGTTATGATGTCTGATTCTGATGGGCCGGATGAACCTGATGACGAAGAAGAAGTATTTTGGCACGCAGCTGACACTATGCTAACTATGACCCATCAACCGCAATCAATTTCTAATGGTATTGGACCAGGAAATATGACAATGGTGATGACCGAACTATCAGGCCCAATCTCAATGCTTGAAGGCTCAGATTCCATAATTGTTTCCACTTATATCGCGGAGGAAGAGAGCGATTGTGTGGATATTGCTATCCACGATAGTGAAAACTGGGACGTCATTGCAGCATCGGTATCTAACGCTGGTTGGGATATTACCGATATGGGAGACCATTTCGCAGCATCTGGCTGTACATCACCTGGCGATATAGCATTCGAATTCTTTTATCTAGGGTCCGATGAAACCGGAAACGAAACCGGTGAAGGTAACGAAACCGGTGAAGGAAACGAAACCGTCGATCAACCTCCTGCTTGTATGGTTTCTTGGACATATAGCAACGATACTGCATGGGCAGCTGGAACTGAAATTATTGTTGATGCTAGTGGTGATCACACCCTTGACATGAGTCCTGGAAATTACTTCCTTGGAATTTTCTGCATCGATGATGAAGGCGATCAAATAACAATTTCATTATCGACAGCGGATGGAAGTCTGAGTGCAACTCAAACCGGATCTGCAGATGTTAGTGGTTGGGTTGACCTAACTATCCCTGAAGGATTAACAGCAACTATTCCAATCGATTACCAATGGAATTCAGGGGACCATAACGGTGCTGGAACCATTACGATAACATTCACGAGTGATGCTGGCGATAATTCTACGCTTGACGATATCGAGACCGATTCTGGTGGCTTCTTGCCAGGCTTTACAAGTATCTTAACCATTAGTGCAATGATGGGAGCAGTCATGTTTCTATCACGCCGTGAAGAAAAGTGAAGTCGATTAAAATCGAATGCTAGGGCATTGGTTTCCATCGGTAAGGTGGGTGCCAATGTTCAAAGGCGGGTTTGACCGCCAAGAGTAATATGGGCGAATGCCTCTACTCCGGAAAGGTCAAGCAAGTTTGGTCGACAGATGATCCAGATATTCTGGAATTCAGATATACCGACCAGATTTCAGTATTCGATCAAATCATACCTTCTCTGATTCCACGCAAAGGTGAATCGCTGAACCGAACGACATGTCATTGGTTTGGTTTGGTTGAAGAGGAAGGAATTTGTCGCACTCATATCGTTGAGAGAAATGGGGCGAATAGATGCTTGGTTCGTCGTGTCGATATTTATCGGGAACCAGGTACTTTGCCCCGTGATGGTGAATGGGTTTTTGTCCCCTTGGAATTCGTTTGTCGCCAATATTTGGCTGGTTCTGGTTGGAGGCGTTATGCGCGAGGAGAATTAAGTGCAGAAGAACTTGGATTTGAAGCCGGCACCGATTTAACTCAAGGAGTGAAATTACCAGCACCATATCTTGAGATCACTACCAAATTTGAAGCATATGATCGACTCATCGACCGCGAAGAAGCATTGGAAATAGCTAATATTTCCGGCGAGGAATTAGATTCATTGCTTGAGGTAGTCCTCAAAGTAGATTCACTTATCGAACGCGAAGCAGCTCTTCGAGGGCTCATCCACGTCGATGGAAAGAAGGAGTTTGCATTGGGCCCAGGGAGAGTCCCTGTTCTGGTCGATTCCTTCGGAACTTTGGACGAGGACCGTTGGTGGGATGCTGAGCAATATAAGCTTGGAACTATAGTACAATTATCAAAAGAATTCGTTAGAGAACACTATATTGGAACCGGACACCAAGAGCAATTGCGAATCGCTCGTGATTCTGGAAATGAAGATCCCGCAATTCCTGCATTACCTCAAGAAGTAATAGATCAAACCGCTGCTCTTTACGCTTCAATGTTTGAGCGCTTGACCGGCAATAAGTTCTGAACGGGTATGAATACCCTCAGATGTGGATTCTAAATAGTACTCCACATACTCTTTTTTCTGCAGCTCTTAACAGCGCAACCAAATGTTTTGCCGCGTAATGACAACCACCATCGAGTGGTTCTTCACCCGCAGGCATCCAACAAGTACTGGTTAGGTCGATGCGTAATTGAGTTGTTTCTTTTGAATCGAGCCAACCCTTCAGCGCCAGTCTGCCAATTCCAGTTGCCATAGTTGTAGTTTCTAATCTTGAGTTTAGGGTTTCCAAGTGTATTTCTAAGCGTGCAAATGCAGCATCGTCTCGTGTCGATGTGCGTATCCAATCCAATAAATATGAAACCGCAGAAGAATTACCATGTGGGAATCTTCCGAATTTTTCTTTGGAGAAACCAGCTTCCAATATTAATGGCCTTGAATTTTTATCCAATTTTAAGCACGATAAAAAGAATAGGTTAGCATCATCCCATTTTATCTTGGAGCGATCTGTCGGTTCCTCGACCCCTTGATTAAGCAATAATATTCGCAAATCATCATCACTTTCGACCATATTTTTCCAGTCTCCACCATCTAGTGCAGACATAACCAATTGTAATCTGGCTGATTCCATTGGGTCAAGTGTGAAAAAAGGGGGAGTGTTTTCTTCGTCCATAAAAATTCACCTATCCTTAAGGAAAGAATCGAGGCGGCTCGAAATATCATCGACTTTCTTTGATGGATTTTTGTCATCTGTATCCATCTCCAATCGTAGTGCACTAAGTTTTCCACTAGCACTACCTTCGTCGATATCGATAATTTGTGGTTTTTTCTCAGGAGTTGGTTCTGGGGGTAGAATCGGTTCTTCGGCAATAGCATCTTCGTCTTCTTCAAAACTCATATCATCCAATTCGATATCGAGTTCATCGATTTCTTCATCGACGGTTTTGGTTTCTGATTGTTGAGTGGTAGTTGTTTTCTTCTTTTGAACTGGCTTTTCTCCAGTCTTGAAACGAAGTAATCCAACAAACCAAGCCACACCGATCATAACTGCTGCGATTGAAATCGTCCATGTAATATCGGAGGACTCGTAGGTTAGGACTGGTATTTTTGTCGCGATTGCTGTTTTGTAATCATCGTCATCATCGTCGTCGATATCCCATGGACTCAAACAAGAAATCCTCGCTTCTCCAGTATCACCTTCAATCAATTCCGCAGGTCGTTTGATTTTGATTACCGGGGCATATTTACCCTCAGCGATATTGATGTCGATGGTTTTGGTCCACGACCCTTCGATGTGTGAGATTTTCACACTACAAATTGCGTTTTGAAGTTTTGAATATCCTTCTCTGTTAATTCCGAGGTTTATGGAATCAGAATCGATCGAGAAGGTAGATATACCGATATTCCAATCCGAATCATGGGCGATATGATCAGTTGATTGGCGTAATAATTCAATCCCGTTCGAATCGATTATCAAAATTTCAACACTTAGATTACCAGCACTCGGGTCCCATGATGTAGTGCTTAGGTTAATCGTCATATTTCCACCTGGACTTAATCTGATGATTTGACTATCTATCGAATCACCATCGGTAGTCCGTAACCAAACGTTTGCAGTAAGGGCTGCTTGCTCATTTGCAATCAGGGTACAACTTGCCCAAACCCTAGTGAGCGGTTCGATTCCTAAGGTCGTTAAATCACCGTGATTTGTTTGACAATCGGCTTGATGAATCGGTGCTTCAATTCCAATGAGATGAAGTGACATCCCGTTATGGGTAGTATTTGATCTCCCTTGAGGTAAGGTCAGAACAGAGGTGGAATCTCCTTCGCTGGCAGTATTTGTCGTTACGGCAACTTTTTGCCCCGCTCTGCCACTCTTTACAGGGGTTGATGTCAAAACGGTATCTGAACTTGAGATTGTAATGGGGAGGGTAATTTCACCTAATGTTGGGTGCTGGAGAGAGATTTGCAATTGAAAGTTTGATTGGTCCCAACCCTCTGACGGTTGAATTTGCAGAGGAACTCCGATAATTTCTCCCGGTGCGACCACTAGTGACCCTTCGCCTGATATAGTCCAATCTTGAGGAGCGTTATCGATTGATAATTCCATAAGGGCAACATCATTCCCACCGTTTTCAATCCATGCAGTTGGCCATGAAGAGACTCCAGTTCGTACCATCCAAGCGCCCTTTGCTTCAAGATGAATCTCAGGGGCTGACCCTACTCTAATCGGCACTTGCTCCAAAACTTGCCCAGAGCCATCACCGTTGGAAATTCTGATACTAATCACTCCGACCTCGCCTGCGATCGCATCGGCGGGTGGAGTGATATTGACCGAGATAATTGCACTTGAACCTGGGTCTATACTCGGTGAGTTTTGAGGTAAGGTGACCTCCCAGCCTTCGGCTGCTTTTATGAACCAAGGTTGTGCAGGTGTGTTTCCTAATTGTTCTACCTTTAGGGTGATTTCACCGCCTTCCGGTGCTACCTCCAGATTTGTATTAGATAGGTCGAATCTCCAGCCTGCTACCTCTGAAACCGTGAGGTTCAGGTTTAGGGTTTGAACTATGATGAAATCACCAGCGGATAATATAAATTCAACATGTACTACGGTTCCAGCCCAAGTATTATCTGGCACGGAAAGATTCCACGTAATAGATTCAGATTGAAAAACTTCAATCGATGAAGAGCTAATGTTTGATGAAGACCAAATTGAATTATCGCCATCTTGGTGCTGAACTGTTAATGATGGGTCCAAGGTTAGAGTATCATTGGTATTGCCTACATTTTTTGCAATTATCTCGACTGTTAATTCTTGACCTGGGACGACATCGAGGGCGGCCCCATCAATAATTGTCAGATTCCAGCGGTGGTCTGGCCTTGCTTCTATCGTGATGTTAGCAGAATCGTTAACGCTATTATCACCGTGGCTAGTCCAATCGAATCGAAGATTGAATGGTTTGCTTGCAGGTATATTTTCATCCAGAGTAACCCATACAGGAACCATAGAAATCCCGCCTGGGCCAAGGGTTCGAACCGGATTCGTGATTTCGAATTGGACCAATGGAACGCTCTCCAAATCTCCTTGAATACTCATGCCCTCTAATGTGAAAGTGTCCTCGCCGTTTCCAGGATTTTCTAATTTGAGAATTATTTTTGTTCGCTCACTGACATTGAACACCGCACCATCATCGGGCTCAACAACGCTGGCTTGAGCACGATATACCTGTAGTACATGAAGTGAAATCGCTAAATCGCTATTGAATTCAATCGCATCGCTTTGATTGAAAAAGTGTCGATTTGGAGGTGTATCAACCGGTAGATCAAGTCTTAATTCACCATTAGGCCCCGTCATCTCTAAGTTGGTACCAACGATGGTCAAATCTCCGCTTGCAGTCCATACCCAGCCTTCTTTCAGCATTCCAGCAGTTGACATATCCCAAGACAACTGCCCTGAATTTGGCATATTGGCGCTGATTGCCCAACTGAGATTTTGTGCCGGTACTGTCCTGATATGTGGTCCGGGCGAAGAGACATCAGATGCAAAGACGGTAGCGACGAAATCTTCACAGATTTCGTCTTCTTGAGAGCCAATGCATAATGTGAGAGTGGCTGAAGTGGATTCGCCTGTAGATTTGCTTGCAGGTATGTCGAATTCGATCCAAAACTCCTTGGCCGAATTTGGATTAATTTCAATCCCCCATTGGGTTTGACCATTTGAATCGACCAATCTAGTCCCGGTTGACCACGAATTAGAAGACCATCGCATCTCGGTTGTTTCTTGACCGTTTCCAACGTTTTCGACCCTGAACCAGATATGAGCAGAATCTCCAGGTTTGCCAAAGCCAATTCCTGTATCTAATCCGCTGGGACCTTGTAGGGAAAGTCCCCTAGTTCTCAGTACTTCCAATGGCAAAATCACAGTTGTATTGATGGTTGGATCTTGGTCTAAACTCAAGGTTAAAGAAATCTGAGCATCATCGGTGCCAAGAGCATCGGAAGGAACGCCGAACTCAAATTGAACCGATTGGTCAGTATTTCTTTGCAAATTCATTGTCGTATCATCCAGAGGGCTAAACGACCAACCAACAGGTAGATCAGAATCATCGAATGATAAGGTCCAATCACCATCTCGGCTACCAAGGCTGGTACAAATAATATCGACGGTTGTAGTTGTTCCAGGCAATGTTCTTGAAATTTCTGCAGGGGTTTGAATCGAAGCAACATATGGCTCTAGTACAGTTAATGTAGTAGTGAAATTATCATTATCAGTTCGTGATTGAGTAATATTAGAATTTGGATCTAGGATTAATTCAACAGTATGAACTCCAAGTGTGGCCTCAACATCTACACTGAATGTAATCGGTCCGCCTTCTCCTGAAGGTGAGACCGGTTCGACAATATTGACTCGGCTTCTTTCGATTTCAACACCATCTAATAAAATTGCAGCATCGACAGGCTCATCGGTGCTGATGATACCAATATTTGCGAATTGACCGGTGATTGTAACCATTTCACCAGGGTCTGGGTCGGTAGGTGTGAATCCGATGCCACGGCCATCTGCGAGTGGAGCCAAATCTACCAAAGCTTGTGAGATTAGGGTATCTCCAATCAATATATCGAGATAACCATCACCGTCTAAATCTGCGATCGCTGGAGCCGCCCAAACTCGATGCTCCAATTCTATTGGTGATGTCCAGCCAGAACCAACATCGGCAGGAGTACCGGTATTGCCGTCAAAAGCGAAAACTCTTCGTCCGAATGCAACCAATAATTCCGGTTCGCTCTCGCCGTCGAGATCTATCCAGAGTGGCGGAGCAACCGCGATTTCATCGTTATCTGTCCCTCCACCCTTTTGCAGGGTCCGAGCCCATTCTCTAAATGGCGGTTCAATCGTGATGTCGTGGCATCCTGCTGCCCCCTCTCGGTCGGTAGACCAAGAAGAATCAGAATACCATGTGACCCAACAGACCCTATCTGTAATTCCGTCGCCACTTGTGTCGACGGCGATCGGCTCAGCATCTGCATAACCATTCTTGGCTCTAAAACGCCATAATTCGTCGGTGCTGGTCAATTCCATTCCCACGTATTGAGCACCCATTCCTTCGGTATCTCCATTGGAGTCGAACGGCAATGTGAGAATCATTTCAGGTGCAGCATCGGCATCGAGTTGAGTAATTATCGGTCCGGGTAAACGCAGTCTCGGAGTGTCGGAATCAGAATCTGTTCCTTGAATGCTAACCCGTTCCCAATCAAGTGAGCCAGTCGCACCATCAATACGCCAAATCCACATATTGCCACTATTGGAATCAACTGTCGTCAACACAACAGCGCCACTTTGTTCATCCAATGCCGCAAATGCAGGGTCTGAAGGATGTGTTCCTCGGTCAAGGGTGACCGACCAATCGATCTCGGGTGATTGTAAGCCTAATGGAATCGCGATAACGGTCGGTTCATCGGTTGAGGTATCTACCGCTGCAATCACAACATCTGGACTGCCGTCGAGTGCAAGGTCTGCTAATAGTGGCTGAGTTACCGAAAGGTGATTGGATTGACTTGTGAACCAATGTGGACTGTTAATTCCGATTCTCAAATCTGCATCGGACCAAGACCACAATTTCTCATTGCCATGGCCACTTGCAGACCATCCTGACTCATCACAATTCAACTCTGGTGCCCAAAGGTCGACTTCGAGTGCAACATCTGTATCGTAAACTATCACGATTTCTGATTGACCATTTCCATCTACATCGACAATCATCGGTGTCGAGCGAATATATTTAGCATCACCCAAGTTTACCTCCCATGCGGTCTTTGCGGTATTGCCTTCGATGATCGATAGGTATCTTTCACCTGAATTCTGGTCGGTTCTGGTCATTATGGCAAAGAGATGGCCTTCACCACACCGCTCGACCGCACCGGGTGGAGCGGTAATTGAAGCCGAAAAGTTAGCGATTGCCACCCCGTATCCATCAGCGCCCAACCCCGAATCAAAAGCTTGCCAATTCTGGCCTGGATTGGTAATAGGTTCCAATCCCGAAGCGCCGTGCTCAGGTAGGTCTCGGCTATGACCAGGGTCTCGGCCGTATTGGGCCCAAGGCTGTTCCAATGGGTCCCAAGCAACAAGATCATGATCGGTTGCAGTAGTTTGAACAGGGAATACCATGCTTGAAGCAAGTAAGACAAAGAGCATGAAAAAAGCCCGTCGTTGTGAATGCATACGCCCTCTCACCAATTTTAACGGGCCTCAAGGGGTTGTTGATGCTTTGGGCCCATAGGGCCCAGCAAGAGTCGGTTTTCAGACCGATTAATTGCTACCATCTCATAATTGCCGATGACAGATAATAGAATCTATTAATCCAATTATTGTGAACTATTCCATTGTGTTTGCAATCGACTATAGCATGGAGGGTACCTTTTTTTTCATTACGATTAAGATAAGGGGGGTTAAAATAGGGGTCGGAGGTGGCAAGGACGACTTCGGTCACACTTCTCTCCCGAGGCGCATAGCCGGTGAAGGACGGATGAGGTAAAAACCTCTTCGTCCTAACACCAAAATTGCGTCCGCTGAGAAGTCGTGCTGATGAGGTGAAAAAGATGTACAAAGTCGTCACTAAAGAGGATACAATCCGTATTCCAGCGGAGTATATTCGAAAGGATAAATCTCTGAACCAACACATAGATCGCTTGGCAGCATCTGCTTTCGAGGGGAAATTCGATGACCAAAACCGATTCGTTTTGGTAACTTCAAACCACGAGCCACTCGGTCGAGGCCGTATCATTCACGGTGATGGGGCAATTTACCAAGAGGTTAGATTTGACGCAGTTCTCTTCTGTATGGAAGATTATGAAGTTGTTGAGGGTGCGGTTTCAGAAATCAATGACTTCGGTGCATTCGTCCGAATCGGGCCAATGGAAGCTCTACTTCACAAGTCACAGATTATGGAGGACCACGTCGATATCAATGCAGGTATGGGCGTTGTCGAAGGCCGCCAAACCGGGCGTCGTCTTGGTGTCGGAAGCTCGGTTAGAGCCCGCATCGTTTCCCTTTCCCCAGATACTAGCGACCCACGTCGTTCTAAGATTGGATTGACCTGTAAACAATCCGGACTTGGTAGTCACGAATGGATCAACGAGGCTCGAACTGAAACTAAGGAGTGATAAAAATGGTAAAAAACCCTTTCGCATGTAGTGAGTGTCACCAAATCCTTGCCGATGGCATCGACCAGTGCACTCGTCATCCTCACGCACCAGTATCTTCTGATTGGTCCGGCTACGTCGTCGTCATGGTCCCCGATCGCTCGGAGATTGCACACCGCCTCAACATCGAGATACCGGGTAGTTACGCCCTTAAAGTAAACATTCGCTGATATAGGAGAGGATGAAAAATGGAAATAATTGACCGAAAAGAAAACCCACTATTGAATAGAGTTGAACTAAAGTTCCGCATTTCCCACAAGGGTTCTGCAACTCCAACCCGTGTTGACATGCTCAATCAAATCACAGCGATTGAGCCTGGAGCAAACCGTGATTTAGTTGTCCTCAAGAATATCAACACCAGATACGGGATCGCAACCACAACTGGCATGGGAATAGTCTATGCTGATAAAGAATCGATGAAAGTCGAACCTGATTACATTTACAAGCGCTTTGCTGGTCTTCGAACCGCGAGTGCAAGCGAAGAATCCACCGATGGAGGTGAAGCTTGATGGCTGACCCAAAAAATGGAGCAAAGTGGTCCAAATATAGCGTAGAAGATGGTAACCTCGTCCGCAAGGCAGATTTCTGCCCTCAATGTGGCCCTGGAGTTTTCATGGCTAACCACGCAGATCGCAAAGCATGCGGTCGCTGTGGACACACTATTTCCAACCAATAAAATCAATCAAAATGAGGGGTTTCATGCCCCTGATTATCGAGGACCATCCATTGGTTTTCCCGCTCGATTAATTGCACACCAAGGTTTTCCCGTGTGGTTGAACCACCATTGAGGATTACATCGTCACGCCAGCAAATAATCCTCCAATCTGCGCCATCAAACGCTGCATGGTTAGCGCAGCCTCGTAAATGTCGTGCTACTAGGATATTTTCACCTTCGACCGAGTAGACCCAGCCATCTTTTGAACTGAGCAAAAACTTGTCTTCAAAATGGTAAACATTGTCAAGGTCGGCCTCTATTTCAATAACAGAAGATGAAATTTCATCTCCAGATTTTTTATCTAAAACCAGATGGCTCCCACCTCTGGTCCAAACATGTATATTTTCAACAATAATTATCGAACAAATCTCTTCAAAACCTTTTGGCAGATTTTCATTTATTTCTGGTAATCCAGTTCGCCAAATTTCAGTCGAATCGGATTTTGTGGCATAAATTCCTCGTTGCCATAATGCGAATATCACCAAATCTCCTTTTGCAACTAAGGATAATGGTTCAGCCTCTAAAGAATGGCACCAAACCGCCCCCTCCACCATAGTTGAGTCTCGATTTTTCCGTAATGTGCCTTTGTCAACACCATCTTTGAGGGGTTGATCAAGGCGCAATAATGCCATCCTAGCTAATCTCAACTCATGGTCAACCCACGTAGCGACCAATCCGCCATCACAAATCGCAGCATGACTAATCTGACATGGAAACGGATGAGAGACTTTTCCGTCGATACAAATACCGCCATCAACATCGATGAGAACCTCAGTCTCCCCAGAGAAGAGGACCTTCCACGGGGCGCTCTCCATAACCAAGGGCAGCAACACCAAGCATTCAAATTAACTGGTACTGAAAACATCAATTTTTAATGTTGCCAGTACCAGTTTGCTCCATGGTGAGCCTTATCGTGGTGTCTTGCGGCGACGTCGCCTCCTATAATCAGGCCAACGCTTTGCTTGAAATGGACGATTGGGAAGAGATGGATTCTGTTGAGGGTCATCGTGCTCTTCGCTTTGCTGATGCCCGAATGTGGTGGATGCCGGACGGTGTTTTGTGGGAGGATAATCTCGATAAAAGATGGACTGCAGTTACTGGAGAAGTTCCGTGTGAGGTAATTTTCCCTTCGCGTCATTCTGCCGCGAGTGGTCAAGCATCGTTGACGTTACATCCGATTGGAACGATGCAAATTCAGCCTGGACAGGAGCCTCAATATGGTGGGAAAGCAGGAGATTGTCCGCCACCTAACCCTCGAATTGCAGCTTGGTGGCGAGAATTGAATCGAGTTGGGTCTCAACTCGATGAATTCGATTTGTCGTTGGAAACTACACATCATGGACCATGGTTGGAAACTCCCTCTCTCTTTATCGAAATAGGATCGACCGAGGCGACTTGGGGTCACCTCGGTGCGGCCAAATTATTGGCCGGCATTATACACCGGGGTCTAGGACTCGATGGTGGTAATGGCTTTGGAGAATGGGATGGCGATGGCAAGGTAGTGCTCACTTTAGGCGGTGGGCATTACGCACCTCGGGCCAATAAGATAGCCATGGCTGAAAATGTATATTTGGGTCATATGTTGGCTACTTACGCAATTCCATTCGAGAGGGACGAAGAAGAAAACATCAGCGGAATGTGGGAGCAAAGTATCAGAGCCGCAGTCACTTCAACCCAACTTGCCTATCCGGGAGCGAATTTGTTGAGCAGTCTTGAGAAGAAGGCTTTCAAAGGTTGGCAACGCCAAGCCATTCGTGATTTGATGGCCGAATTGGGAATTCCTATATTGAGGACCAAAGACATCATTGGATGACAATGGTCAAGAATCCCCTCGGTTCACCGGGATAACATGGTCGGCTTATTCTCGCGTATGGTTGTGGCGATAACCGTTCGCAGCCCACGCTGGTTTGTCGGCTGGGTGAGTCGCCGATATGTTGCTGGAAGCAGTCTTGAAGATGCGGTAAAAGTCATGAAAAGGCTAGAATCCGAAGGGGCTTGTTTTACCGTTGATGTGCTTGGCGAAGAGATTTCATCGATGGCGGAAACCGAATATTTTTTAGAGGAGTATAAGGCGGTAATTTCTGCGATTGTCGAGAATGATTTAGATGCTAATCTTTCGATTAAACCGACCGCGTTTGGAATCTTACTCGATGTAAAAGAATCGTTCAAAATAATAGAATCGTTGGTTAGAATGGCTTCGGAGCACAACCTTTTTGTTCGTTTGGACATGGAGGATTTCCGGGCGACTGATGTAACGATTGGAGTATTAGAAGAGATGCATAAGCGAGGTTTAAGCAATATCGGAATCGTTCTTCAAGCTCGGCTTTTTAGAACCTTAGATGACATTAATAAAATCACAAATATACTAGGTTCCGCGGCGGATTATCGAATTTGTAAGGGAATTTATCTTGAGTCTGCTGATATTGCCCATACCGAACGTCAGCCGATAATTGACGCTACAAATCAATGCCTTGATTCAATGCTTGACTCCGGAGCATATGTTGGGATTGCAAGCCATGATTATCCAGTAATTACACATGCTCTCGAGGCATTAAAACAAAGAGATATGGGGCCAGAAGGTATAGATCCACGAAAGAATGCAGAGATTCAACGGGATGGCAAGGGTCCGGGTTATGAATTCCAAATGCTCTTGGGTGTAAGAGGTCCACTTCGCAGAAAATTGCGGAAAAAAGGCCACCGTACTAGAGTATACATTCCCTATGGTAAACAATGGTACGAATATTCAATTCGCCGATTGAAGGAAAACCCAACTATTGGAACCCAGGTCGCTAAGGCTTTATTGATGCCTTGGTCAAACCGACCGTAATCAATTACGAGCTTTCTTTTGACGACGACCAGGCCGCTTGCTCTTTGACTTTCCAGATTTTTCAGCATCTGGAATAATCGGATTAGGATTATCTCCAAGTCTGCCTTCTTTCCAAGCTTGTCTGCGCTCGCGTGGGGTGTGAGGCGCATCATCGGAAACCCTAGGAGGTTCGTGGAGATATATTCTTTTGATGTCGTGGGCTAGTACACGACCGGTCATGGTTCTTCCAGTGCCGGTGTGGATAGCACGAATCCTCCATCTTTGGTCCCAATGTTCCATAATTGAACCAGCTTTGAATTCAGTATCTCTTGGTACTGTAATCGAATCACTCTTTGAAACGTGGATTTTTGTCAATGTTAATCTAACCAAAACTTGGTCGGATCTAACTGCGTTAGCCCTAGCGATTTGACCCACTATCAAATTTGTCTTTGATCTTCCATCCCTAGATTCAAGGCGATTGATTTCCCAATGAGCCTCATCGTGCTCGAAGACATCTCCGACCCATATGGTTTCATCTTCATCAATTTCGATTTTTGCAACTCTGGAGTCCGCGCCTTCGGATAGAACGAATGAAATTTCGATAGCTTTTGGCTCTCTAACTTGAACGGAGTGAACCTTGTCGCATTCATCGCATTTGAGCAGAAAATCCGTCCCTTTTCCGACCTTGCGCTCACGAAGAATCGCATGGCCAGTTTTGTCGTCACATTCGGGGCAGTGAGTTGTATTTTCCATGATGATTATTTCATCATAATCATCATCGTCATCATCGAATTCAGCATATTCATCGTCCATTGACTCATCACCTCCCATATCAGGGGGGCTAAGCCACCCTGCTTTGAGGCTGCCGCTTATCACATACTTTCAAGGAGGGGTGGCTCAGCCATGGTTTTTCATGGAGGATGACTTTCTCGGCACTTTATTAACCGCAGATAAGGAATTGTGCCGTGATGAGCCTGAAATCGCCGCCAATATCGGGATTCAACTCGAACATATGGGTTTGCAAACCTGGTCGGTTTCCATCAGAAGAAGAATCAGAGACACAGTTTCTAAACTTCAACCAAAGAAAATAATTGAGGTCGGCTGTGGAATAGGGCACCTTTCTGCCTGGATGCTCGACCATCTTTCGGTTCATGGCCAAGTCGAATCATATGATTTGGTCGAACAAGGTAATAGATTCGCAGTAATATTAACTCGATTAACCGATAGGTACCCCAAGGTTCCAACTAGGATAATCGTCGGCGAGGCCATAACTTTAGCCAGCCAAACCAATGCATGGAAACTTAGTGGGATGCAAGGCCAAGAACCACCATTGATGATTGAAGCGGATTTAATAATCGTAAATTTGCCTCCAGAGGTCATCGCAGAAAATATTGAGGTTCTTCTAAGGCACCTCTCTTCAGACGGGGTTTTACTCACCGTTGAACCAATTCCACCGGTTGGGGATTTGAGTTCAAAGGACCCGAGTGTTATCGGTTTTAATCGCTGGATGGAATTGATTAAATCGACCAATCAGAGTCATAATTTGGCCTTTGCACCACTCTTTGGTGGCTCAATAGTTGCGTGGAAAACCAAGAACTAAGCAGAACTTACATTGATTAATTCTGTCATTTGAAGTAAACCATAACCATAATGGTCGTCGTGGCCATCTTGGTTTTCCTTCGGCTTTGAAGTGCTTACAATCCACTCTTTTAGATCATCGATCATTCCAGAGTCTCCATTTTTTAAATCCGGATTATTCTCTAACATCAAAGCGACTGCACCGGTAACATAGACGGTAGCCGCACTGGTTCCATCAGCCAACCCCCAAGATCCTCCGAGCATAATCACTGGCACATCTCGAGCAGGCCCGACGATTTCTGGTTTTTTGTCAGGGTCGTTTCTGGGTAATAATATTGGCCAAATCCGCCCATTATTATCTCCGATGGAACTGCCTTTCCACAAGGCACCATTAGATTGGACTCCGCCTACACAAATTACCGATTCAACACTGCCAGGGCTTGCAACATCACCATCGTCATTTTCTCCATCGTTTCCTGCAGCAGCGATTACAACGATGCCAGCATCATATGCGTCATCGACCGCCTGCTCGACTGCATCCCCGCCCAAGAATGCATCAAAAGTACCTTGTGCACCGCCTAATGATAAGGAGATAATATCGACATTTTTTTCGATGCACCAGTCGATTGCAGTTGCGACGACAGCATCTTCACCAGTTCCATTCTTTTTCATTGCCTTCGCTACGTAGAGATCAACATTGGGAGTGATTCCTCTCAATCCACCATCAGCAACCAATATTCCGGCCATCATAGTGCCGTGACCTTGGTCATCATATGGTTGGTTTTTATCATCGATAAAATCAGACCAACCTTTGAGGTTCATTTCCGCAAGGTCTGGATGGCTAGAATCAATGCCAGAATCGACTATACACACCGCAACACCTTTGCCGGTTAAATAAGAAAATTGATCGAGCTGAAGTAAATCATCAAATTTGGCATCTTGTTCGAGAACGATTTCTCCTGGGCCGTATAAGGCGATGCCTCCACTAAAAATCTCATATACATACCAACTGAGCGCAATGAGCAGAATGAAATCGAATTCATCGGCATTTTTCAAAACGATGACATCGAGTGGTTGTATATTATCCATTAAATCACCCAAGAGATTGAACCGCTTCGACTAAGGTATCAGCGAATAATCTGACCTCTTCTTCAGTATTGTATAGATAAGCACTTGCTCTTAGAGATCCTTGGTCCAATCCGCGTTCATTAAACCAAGAATGAACACAGTGCACCCCACTTCTGACCATTACACCTACCGCTTCATCTAGGAGAATCGCAATATCGTGAGCATCGATATTTTCCAAAAGAATCGAGCAGATTCCACCTCTTTTACTTGCATCGGCAGGGCCGATGATTTCTATTCCGGCTTCATCTTTGATAATAGATGACATGATTCTGTTTAGAGAAACCTCGTGCTTGTGGACTTCATTCAAATCGAGGTTGGAAATATAATCCATCGCAGCCGCTGTCCCATGAATTCCAGAATAATTTCCTAGTCCCCCTTCGAATTTATTAGGTGGTTGCGACCATGTAAATCCATCATAATGAGAGTCTTCAACAGTTGATCCACCCGCTTGAATAGAGCGCATATTTTTCAATAAATCCATTCTACCCCAAAGACCGCCCATTCCGGTTGGGCCCATCATTTTATGAATTGAAAAAGCAAAAAAATCGATATCAAGTTCTTGAACATCGACACTCATATGTGGGGCGGATTGTGCTCCATCTACACAGATTAATGCACCGTGGTCGTGGGCGATTTTTGCCGCTTCTTTAATCGGTATTTCCACCCCGTCAAGATTGCCAACATGGCTTAGTGAAACCATTTTCAGGTTTGGACCAGCATCAGCACATGCATTCTCGAAATTTTCTAAAGAGAATGAATTATCAGAATTTGACCTAACAACTCGATGGTCGATGCCTTTTTCCTGTTCTAATTGTAACCATGGAACCAAATTAGAATTATGTTCTCTATCACTGGTTAGGACCACATCACCAGGATTCCAATCCAATCCGAAGGCGACCTGATTCAAAGAATGGGTCGCATTACGAGTGAAGACCATTTCTTTTGTTTGTGGAGCATTGAATAATTCAGCAACTTTTGTTCGGGCCCCTGCGACCTTTCTAGCATTGACAATGGCATACCTATGGACCGAACGGCCACTACAGCCAGGGCTTTGCGTGTAGTATGAGTTGACCGCATCGATGACACAATCTGGCCTGAGGGTCATGCAGGCATTGTCGAGATATGCGGGCGGATTATCTTGACGTAAAGTTGGAAAATTCTCTCGCAGTTTTGAAAACACTACCAAGCCTCCGAATCAGGTAAATAATCGCCAGCAGGGCTATTTAAACCACATGACGAACAGTTGATTCTGGTTGGTAAAATACTGTCGCATCCACCACAAACTTCTCCGCTTTTGCCTCTGGAATGACAATCATCATTAGCACAATCGACAATGATTTCGCCGCTATTATTGCGGAGTTTCGATTACCAAGCCAGCATCGAGAAGCTCAGCATCGGCTTGAGCCGCCGCTTTAGTGCGGACTTTTGTGCCCTTACCGAGCATTCGCTGCGGGAACCAAAGAATATGCATCAAGAGATATATTACTATCAAACCCGTTAATATGTGAAGTATGAGAATACCGGTATTTCCAGCCGATCTATCAGCAATATAGTGCGAGCCAGCCCAGCCGTTCACCATCAGCATAACGACCCAACCTACTACCATAATTGTCCAGGCAAAAAGCGAATGTTCTTCCATCGCACGCTCCATTACCCTAACGTCGGTATGTAAGTGATGCTCTTGGACGTGTAAATCTCGAGTTTCGGTAACCGCTTTCCAAAAGAAATATGTGAAGAATGCTGCAATAGCGGTTAGAACAACCCCAACCGAGAGGAAATTGCGGATTCATCACATGGAACATCATTTGTGCTGAGAAAGCACAGATCCAAATGATGAAAATATTGACTAAATGCCCTCTCATTATTGGGAAATTCACCGAAATTTGAATGAAAAACCAAATCCATAATACCGCTGAGAGAATTATTTGGAAGAATTCGAATCCATCGATCGAACTGAGTCCATCCATTCCTACTATCTTAGCGTCACCACCATCGAATAATTCGCCAGAGATGGCTCCTAAAAGGAACGCTATAGCACCAGTAAAATATGTTACCAAATATGCCCGGTCCCATTCTGCTTTGAGGAGTTTCAATTGGAATGACCATTGGGTACGCAAGTTGTCTACCGGCGATAAAACAGAGTGGACATCGGCGAATAAACGAGTCAATTCAATATCGCCCAATCGAAGCGCCATCTCATCGTGGTCATCAGCAGAGATGTCACCCACGGGAAGTTCATCCTCCGCCATGACTTGGCCGTGCGTCCTTATCCTTTTGAGTTATTTCGGTCGATTGTCCAACCATAGAGCCCTTCTTCAATCGGCTTAAATGCGAATAATATCGAACCATACCGGTCTATGATCGGAAACATTTCCATCATTAACGGCAAAATCGACGCCCCAATTTCCACTCAATCGGCCATCAAGGTTACTGGATGCAACAATTCTATCGTACGCACATCTCGAGCCGCCAATCGTTGTATCCGCATTATCGGGCACCAGCCAAATGAATTCCTCAGAGGAAATAGTCAAATTGATCAATTCATCATAGGATGCATAAGAACAATCCGCATTAAAATCACCCAAAATAATTTGGTCGGTCTCACCATAATAATCCTCAGACCAATTCAAGACATCTCCCAATGCATTCATCTCTTCAACAGCTAATGTCGGCTTGGTATGAATATTGATCAAAGTGAAATCCAAGCCGGTCGAATTACCCTCCAAATCTAGCAATTCGAAATGGGTAATATGTGGCTCTCTTTGGAATGAGTCAGTAGCAGAATCATTGTATAGAGTGCCATTGTCTAGCGGATTAAAAACTCCGATTTTATAATAATAAGCATATTGTTCCTGACTTGATTCATCGTCCTCTTGCTGTCCAGATCTTATTGATAAAACCATATTCCATTGATTATCTGTCTCATTATTTAATGCATCTAAAAAATCCCACGGTACATTCTGTTCAATGTCTTTGATCTCTTGAACCGCGACCAAATCATAGCGTTGAAAAATATCTACCAATTCATCTACAACCAAAGGTTTACTCATTTTTGTTTTACCAAATATTTGAATGTTGAAGGTAGCGATCCGGCCAACATCTGAGCGGTTATATGTAACCTCTTCATCTTCAAGTGTAATGTTTTGCCGATTATCGATAATTTTCTCAATATATACGAACTCAACTTCATTATTATCTTTTTGACTTAACAAATGAACTGAAACAGCGGAGAGAACTATTATGGCGAATAAACTGAAGCCGAGCAATTTGGCTTCCATTCCCATATTGTTATCTTCGCTGCGATTCACACTTCAAGTTTTATCAACCAACAGGGTCAAACCAATCTTTAACGCCACTCTGCCCATTGGCCAGTTGATTGGTCTCGGTAGTACCAAGTTCCTGAATCAGCAGGATGCTCGAGAACTTCAATACCATCTTTCATCGAACCTTGAGCTTCAGGCGAAGGTGCTGATGGTTGAGCAAAGAGTTGACTATCTGGATCTTGTAAATCTTCGCCTGCTTTTCCTTTTGCAAAATTTATCGCTAATACTGAAAGTAATAACAAGATTATGACTCCTATTCCTCCAGCGACTATCGAATTTGATTGACCGAATAAGCCACTCTGTGAACTATCGCTAGTTTTGCATACTTTTTCTAGAGGACAATCATCGTTTTCATCACTAATTCCATCGCCATCAGAATCATCAGGGCAACCGTCGTTATCGCTATCGATAGAGCCTGCTGCTTTGTTAATACACGAATCCATTGAGTCGATAATACCATCAGAATCACTATCGTCAGGGCAACCATCGCCATCAGAATCAAACGTTCCAGCTTCAATATTTAGGCATTGGTCTAAATCGTTGGTGACATTATCATTATCATCATCCAACTGTGAATCACTACATCCTCTTTCATCTGCAACTTCTCCTCCGGGTGTCCACAAGCAAAAATCATTAAAGAATGCAATTCCGTCACCGTCTTTATCGACAATATCGTCGCATCCATCCGGGATATCATCAAAATCAATATCGACGGCATCGTCGAAGCCATCACAAACATCGTCAAAATCTGCGACCATGTCGCCATCCGAATCGATTAGAACATCACAATCATCAGGTTTGCCATCTGCATCGACGTCGATCGAATCATCATAGCCATTACATTGGTCGTCCTCATCGGATACTCCATCGTTATCTCGGTCAAGGAATGGATCACAGCCATCGGGTATTCCATCATTATCAATATCAATATCGTCGTTATATCCAGGGCATAGGTCATCAGCGTCATCAACACCATCACGGTCTGCATCGTGCCAATTATCTGGGACGATTACAATATGTGTTTCGATCGAATCAGAACTTATCCCGAATTCATCAACAACTGACAATTGCACTTTAATATAATTTATCAATTCATTTGACTCATCTGCAGTAATATTCTTGAAGGTATATGACCAATCGCAATTATTTGTTTGGTAAATATTAGGGTCTTCTCTAGGTACCTCAATATCGAACCTCTCATCATAGTATACTTTCCAATTATATGCTGAAAGACCTTTTTCTCCAGTATTAGTTTCATTATTATAAGTATCAGGGTCGAACGAGTCACAAGCATCAAACCCAACTACTGCTACCCCTATCACGTCGAATTTAACTTGATACGCTGGCCACTGTTCATCACCTGAAACCCACGGTTCGAGATCGGTTAATTCACCCGGATAAGCATTATTTCCGTAAGCAAAGAACTTTGCGAATGGTGCTTTATTATCACAATCGTCTGGGATTCCATTACTATTTGTATCGATGGCATCATCGTAGCCTTCGCATTGATCATCAGAATTCGCAACTCCATCACCATCGTCGTCTCGTTGGTCCCACGAGCACCCATTCTGGTCAACCTCAGCTTCGGCTTCGGTATTAGGGCAAAGGTCGGCACTATTCATCACGCCATCTGTATCAGAATCGGTCACACCGGAAAATTCGGCTTGGTATTTGTAGGTTAGAATACTTGCATTCATGATTTGAATAGGTAATCCGTAATCTGTCACTACAAACACATCATCAAATTCAGAGGTACCATTATCATGTTTAATCCATGATTGTACCTTCATCCCAATTAGCGAAGATGGGCCCGAGCCCGAGGTATCAGCTTCATTATAACCATCAAAATTCACAGTAATTTCCTGAATAGCTTCCCTTGTAAAATTGGTCCATTCTTCCGTCCATTCGGCCTCATCTTCTGTTTCATTTCCACTCCCACCCATTGTTGGGTCAATCCAAAATTCTGTATGAGATTGGTATTCGATGTACGAATGGTCACTTTCTGTCCAATTATCACCGAGTATTATCTCTGCAGGCACCCCAGTTTCATTCGATTCAATCGTTTCATTTTCCCATGATTTTGTGATATAAAATGGTGCGCCATCTTGTGGTCCATACCACATATTTGCAATTGTTTTTGAATCTTCAAGAGACCAACCAGAATATGTTACCAAGTCATAGATATCGCTCTCGAATGATATATTAATTATCATCTTTGTATTTTCACTATTGTTATATGCTGTAATATTGAAAGCCATATCCATTGTTCTAATGTGACAATTCTCCATAACTGTTTGAATTTCACATGGTCCATCTGCTTGAATCTCAAGATTCATATTAGTGTACCAATTGAGAGTTGCTGAATCAAACTCAGAGTCATTTTCCATCTCTGCTCTGAATTCTTCTCCCAGTTCGGCACCAGATAATATTACAAAATCCCCAGGAGTAAAGGTATAATTCATTTCGGGATTTTTGTAAATGGTAGGTGAACGTCCTTGGCTAAATATTTCATCACTCTCGGTGAGAGATTCTGAAAAAACAGAAACGCCTGGAGATAATAATATTATTCCGAGCAGAATTGAAAATAGGCTTTGCATCTTCATTGTAATCAATCAGCCCTGTCGGACGAACTATTTCAAACTAGACCAAGAATAATCAAATCAAAGGTCGCATATCGACTCGATCATTAATTTGCAGATTACATATGGATCTGCATTAGCATTTGGTCGACGGTCCTCGAGATATCCCTTGCCATCAACTGCAACATTCCAGGGGATTCTAATCGATGCGCCTCGGTCAGAAACGCCCCAAGAGAATTCATCCCAACTTTGAGTCTCATGAGCACCGGTTAGTCTGGCTTCAATATCGGCACCGTAGTTTTGAACGTGGAGGAGTGCTCTTTTTCCTAACTTTCCACATGCTTCTTCGATGACAGCCATTCCACCATCTTCTCGCATTGCTTTGGTTGAGAAATTAGTATGTAATCCTGCACCATTCCAATCGCCCTTGATCGGTTTTGCATCAAGGGTAGCACTGACGCCGTAATCCTCTGCGATGCGGTATAATAGCCAGCGCGCTATCCACAATTCGTCTGCGGCTTCGGGTGCGCCTACTGGTCCGATTTGGAATTCCCATTGTGCGGGCATTACCTCAGCATTAATTCCTGAAAATGTTAGACCTGCGTCGATGCAAGCATCCATATGGTCCTCAACGATATTACGCCCGTATACCTCGTCTGCTCCAACTCCACAATAGTATCCACCTTGAGGTGCTGGGAAGCCGTTATCTGGCCAGCCCAAAGGCTTGATGCCATCAAAGAAAGTGTATTCTTGTTCGATTCCAAACCAGCATTCCTCAACCTCGTGTTTAGCTGCCATTTCTGCACAACTTGCTCGGGTATTAGATGGGTGAGGTTTCATTGTTAATGGATCACAAACTTCTGTCATGACCAAGATATGTGGGAATCCACGGATGGGGTCGGGGAAAAAGTTGACCGGTTTAAGAGCGCAATCTGAAGAATGGCCCTCTGCCTGTTGGGTCGAGGAACCGTCAAATCCCCAGATGGGAAGTTGGTCCAATTCGGTTATTTCATCCTGATAAATAATCTTTGTTTTGCAG
>LWDU01041125.1_pt1 | contig 25560 bp, 24 predicted proteins | sample 727161 | NCBI WGS metagenome assembly LWDU01 (sample SAMN04566230, study PRJNA314399) | hydrothermal vent metagenome | isolation source: deep sea hydrothermal plume seawater | place: Mexico: Gulf of California, Guaymas Basin | collected 2004-07-11
CCCCTGCCAGTTTCAAAAGCAGAACGCACTCCATCATATCCATAAATAGTTCCTCCAGTAGGAAAATCAGGAGCTTTTACATATTCCATTAATTCAGGAATCTCAATATCACCTCTTTTCTCAATATAAGCAATTGTACCCTCTACAATCTCAGTAAGATTATGTGGAGGCATATTAGTCGCCATACCTACCGCAATACCAGTTGCTCCATTTAATAGCAGAGCAGGAAGTCTTGCTGGTAACACTGACGGCTCTTTTAAAGTATCATCAAAATTTAAGTTCCAATCAATTGTTTCTTTATCGATATCCAACAGCATATCTTCTGCTGTTTTACGCATTCTCGCTTCAGTATAACGCATTGCTGCAGGATTATCACCATCTACAGAGCCAAAGTTACCTTGACCTTCAACCAACATATAACGCAAACTCCAATCTTGGGCCATACGCACCATAGCATCATATACTGATGTATCTCCATGCGGATGAAACTTACCCAACACCTCCCCTACAATTCTAGCTGATTTCTTATGAGCGGTATTAGATCGTACGCCTAATTCATGCATTCCAAATAATACCCTTCTGTGTACTGGCTTCAGCCCATCTCTTACATCTGGTAAAGCCCTGGAAACAATCACTGACATTGAATAATCAATGTACTTTGCTTTCATCTCCTCTTCAATATTGATAGGGATAATCTTTTCTCCTAATGACATATTTTATTTCTTTTTTCGTTAAGGTAACAAATTAAAGAAATTTGCGTATTTTATGTTAGTAAATTGATTGGTTTTTACCTTTTAAGTTATCAACAGTATGTGTTAAAAAAAACGAGATAATACTATTGTAAAATAAGCAGCTTTAGTTAATATCTTGCAAAAGATTTTAGTTGAATTAAAAACATTGAGTTATGAATGCAGGATTTTCGAATAGAATGAAGGATGTTTTTACCTATGTAAGAGAGGAGGTGATTAGATTAGGTGATGAAAGTATAGGTGTTGAACACTTATTTTTAGGTATATTACGTGAAGGTGGAGGTGCAGCAATCAATACATTAAAGGGTTTAGGAATTGATCCAAAGGATTTGCGAGTAGTTATTGAGAGTAACATCATAAAAAGAGATAATCGAGTAAATATCGATAAAGAAGGTATTGATTTTAAAAAACAAACGGAGCGTATTCTTAAAAAAGCAATAATGGAACAAAAAAACCTTGGAGAGGATAAGATAAAAACAATACATGTGCTACTTGCTATTTTATTAGATGAAAATAATATAGTAACCATCTCTTTTAAGTACTTAAATCTTAATTATGAGATAATACTTGAAGAATATGAGGTGCAGAATATTGATATCGGTTCAAAGCATGATGATTCATCAATGGATGATGATGATGATGAAATTTTTGGCCCTTCAACTCCAGAAAAAACAAAGTCAAGTTCAAAGAGCACTATTCCTGTTTTGGATAATTTTGGAAGAGATTTAACAAAATATGCAACTGAAGGAAGATTAGATCCTATTGTTGGAAGACATAAAGAAATTGAAAGAGTATCACAAATATTAAGCAGAAGAAAAAAGAACAACCCTATTCTAGTAGGAGAGCCTGGGGTTGGTAAATCTGCTATTGCTGAAGGCTTAGCTTTAAGGATAGTGCAAAGAAAAGTGTCCAGAATTCTATTCAATAAACGAATAGTAATGCTTGATTTAGCAGCTTTAGTTGCCGGCACAAAATACAGAGGGCAATTTGAAGAAAGAATGAAGGGCATAATCAATGAGTTAGAAAAAAACCCTGATATTATTTTATTTATTGACGAAATACACACTTTAGTCGGTGCTGGTGGTGCTTCAGGATCGTTAGACGCTTCCAACATGTTTAAACCTGCCCTCGCAAGTGGTGAACTACAATGTATAGGAGCGACTACTTTAGACGAGTATCGTCAACATATTGAAAAGGATGGGGCGCTTGAAAGAAGATTTCAAAAAGTTATGATTGAGCCAACCTCTATTGAAGAAACTATTGAAATATTAAGTAATATTAAAATTAAGTATGAGGAACATCATAATGTTATATACACTGAAGATGCTATAAAATCATGCGTTATCCTTACTGATCGATATATGAATGATCGTTTTTTGCCAGACAAGGCAATTGATGCTTTAGATGAAGCTGGTTCAAGAGTGCATATCACCAATATTAAAGTGCCTAAAAATATTACTGACTTAGAAGAAAACCTGGAAGAAATAACGATCAAAAAGAAAGCTGCGATTAAAAAACAAAAATTTGAAATTGCAGCGGGGCTAAGAGATACTGAAAAGAAGCATACTACTCAACTGGAACATGCTAAAGATATTTGGGAGAAAGAATTAAAAAACCATAAAGAAATAGTCTCAGAAGAAAATGTTGCTGATGTTGTTTCTCTTATGACGGGAATACCAGTAAATAAAGTCGCTTCACAAGAAAGAAAAAAACTTGTATCAATGACTGACAGTATAAAAGCTAAAATTATTGGGCAAAATGAAGCCGTTGAGAAAGTAGTGAAGGCAATCAGAAGAAATAGAGTTGGATTAAAAGATCCAAACAAACCGATTGGCTCATTTATCTTTTTAGGGCCAACTGGAGTAGGTAAAACTCAGCTTACAAAGGTCTTATCAGAAGAAATGTTTGATTCGCAAGATGCTCTTATTCGTTTAGATATGAGTGAGTATATGGAAAAATTTGCAGTCAGTCGTTTAGTCGGAGCGCCTCCAGGGTATGTTGGTTATGAAGAGGGAGGTCAATTAACGGAAAAGGTAAGAAGAAAACCCTACTCTGTTATTCTATTAGATGAAATTGAAAAAGCACATCCTGATATATTTAACATCTTATTACAAGCCTTAGATGATGGACAAATGACTGATAGCTTAGGCAGAAAAATAAGCTTTAAAAATACAATCATTATTATGACTTCCAATATTGGCGCAAGGCAGTTAAAAGATTTTGGGCAAGGGATTGGTTTTAACACAGCGGCAAAGAAAGGCAACGTTGACAATCACTCAAAAGGAGTAATTCAAAATGCCTTGAAAAAAGCATTCTCTCCTGAATTTCTGAATAGAATTGATGATGTTATTGTATTCAATAACCTAAATAAAGGAGATATAAATCAGATCATTGATATTGAAATGAGAAACCTATTAAAACGAATAGGCACCTTGGGTTATAGCGTTAAAATATCAGAAGAAGCTAAAGATTTTATTGCAGAAAAAGGTTTTGATGCCAAGTTTGGCGCAAGACCATTAAAGCGTGCCATTCAAAAATACTTTGAAGATCCTTTGTCTGAGGAAATTATTAATGCTCAAATAAAAGAAGGGGATGCCATAAAAGTGAGTCTGAATAAAGAAAAATCTGCTTTAGAAATGAAAATTATTAAACCTAAAGTGAAATCTAAAGTGAAATCTAAAAAAGATAAGCTAGAAGGTTAGCCTCTCTCCTTCTATTTCAGTTAATTTTCTAAATAAGGATTGGAGTTGCATTAGCACTCCGCCCTTATTTTCTATTTTTCTTTTATCAACCTCTATTACACTAGCCAATTCCCCCATAGTTCCTGTTGTAAATACTTCATCAGCATTATATAGCTCAGTAAGTGAAATATCTTGTTCTAAAATTGGAATATTATTATCCTGGCAAATTTCGACAATCAAACCTCTTGTAATCCCCGGCAAGCAAGCTTTTGGAAAAGGAGTGTATACAGTCCCATCTTTAATCATAAAGATATTTGTTGCATTGGTTTCAGCCACAAAACCATTTAAATCAAGCATTATCGCGTCATCTACTCCAGCATGATTAGCTTCAATTTTAGCTAAAATATTATTAATTAAATTATTATGATGAATCTTAGAATCCAAACAAAGGGGTGAATTTCTACGAATATTAGCAGTTACTAATTTTAACTTTTTTCCAGAGTAAATTGAAGGTTTCCATTCAGCCAAAACAATTAAAGTGCATCCAAACCGATTTAATTTAGGATTCATGCCTGAAGTAATCTTCTCTCCTCTTGTTAATGTTAATCGGATGTGTGTTTCATCTTTCATTCCATTTGCTTTCAAAGTAGAAAAAATAGCATCTTTAATGTATTCCAAAGTAGGAATATCTTCAAAATCCATACTTTTGGCTGATTCCATTAGTCTATTCAAATGCTTATCAAAGTAAAAAATTTTTCTATCATATACTCTTATACCCTCCCAAACTGCATCACCTCCTTGTACTACACTATCAAATACTGAGACTTTTGCTTCATCTCTATGGAGTAGCTCTCCATTTATCCAAATTTTAATATCTTTATTTCTGTTGTCAAATTCTTGTATCATAATTGTATTGATTTAGCTGTTAAAAATTCATAATAGGGTTTGCATTTTTTTGCTAGTGTTACATTACTTCCTGAAAGCTTTATCTCTTTTTCGGCATACGGTAAAAATCCAGTAGAATTATGAATATTTTCATACCAATGCTTGGCCCAAATTCCATCTTCTTTTCTTGCTCCTTTTTTCCACATCAACATCTTTTGATCAAATGATATCTCCAACATATTACATAATCTTTTGAGCATTAATTTAGGATTTTGAAGCAAGCATTTTGAGTCCAAAACAATTGGTATATTACCTTGTTTTTCTAGTGATAAATACAACTCATGCTGTTGTTTTAGGCCAATATCCTCTAGCTTAGGATGTGGAATTACTTTAGAATAAGATATAATAATTTCTTCAGGATTTCTGATAAAAATAATATTAGATACTTTTGAAAGAAAAGCAGTATCAATATCAATCAAAAAGTGGGTCATTAATTTATGAAATAATACTTTCTTGCTTTTTTGAAGAATTATGTCTTGCACTACTTTGTTTCCATCATTTTCTAATGATTGTAATACTTCTTCTCTTGCAGGATGGTTTGCTCCAGTTTTTTTAAGATAATGAGCATATAGAGGCTCATCAAAAACTTGAGTATCCTCTCTTTGAGCGAAAGAATACATTAAAGCAGTAGACATATTCCTTGGGCAAGACCATAAACAAATTATCTTATTCATAAAGTCAAAAATAAATAAAAGGAAGATTAACTCTTGCTTTTATTAGTTTATTTTACATTCTGACAATAAGCACTAATGTATTGTAGAAATCCATCTTCAAAAGATTGATGAACCTTGCTTCCTTTTACGCCAGCAAAGGATTCTAATACATTTCTAAACCAACCAGATTTCAACTTATTAATTGCCTTTTTTCTGCCTTCTGACATTCGAATCGTTGCCTCAATAATATTAGCGGAAATATCAGTTTTAGAAATTAAGTTAAAGCCATTCGAATTTATTGAATCTAACATCTCTTGAATATAGATATTTCTTCTTAAATCACAAAAAAGAAAATAAGCCTTGGGCTTTAAAACTCTAGAAACTTCTTTCATAAATTTATCCATTGAAGCATAACAATGAGAAGATTCTACATTGATAACTGCATCAAACGTATTATCTTCAAAAGGTAAATTTTCGGAATCCCCTTGCATAAAATTAAGATTTTCAATATTGTAAATTTTATTGCAAATATCTACAGCTGAGGGGGAAATATCAATTCCATACATTTCAGATGGCTTCAAGTATCTAGTAACATACGAACATCCACCTCCTCTACCAGAACCAACTTCTAAAACTTTTAATCCTGTTAAATTAATTTGAGAAGCAACATGATGATATAAATGAATGGAATACCTGTCTTTTTCATCTTCTGCGCTTAATTCTATATTTAAGTCATCAGAGTAATAGCCATAATTCATAAATCGCAAATCAGGATCTGAAACTTTATTAGCAAAAATAGTATACCACTTTTTCCAAAACCATTTCTTTAATCTTGGAAACAGTTTAAAGATATAATAGGTGATTTTATACAGCATTAATTATTTACTTCTTTTCATCTTCCATCACCTTAAGATACATATCCATAGCTGTTTCGCTCATACCTGTAAATGAAAATCCTCCATCATGAAATAAATTTTGCATAGTTACTTTTCTTGTGTAATCTGAAAATAATGAAATACAATAATCAGCACATTCATCTGCTGTTGCATTACCTAAAGGAGATAAATCATTAGCAAATCTGTAAAAACCATCAAACCCAGCAACACCACTACCAGCAGTAGTGTCAGTAGGAGATTGAGAAATAGTATTTACTCTCACTTTATTTTTTAAACCATAATGATAACCAAAACTTCTGGCAATAGATTCCAAAATAGCTTTATTATCAGCCATATCATTATAAGTATGAAATACTCTTTGTGCAGCAATATATGAAAGCCCAACTACTGAACCCCACTCATTCATAGCATCTAACTCCCATGCAGCCTGCATAGTTTTATGAAAAGATAACGCAGAAACATCATACCCTTTCATTGTCCAGTCATAATTCTGCTCATAATAAGCTTTCCCTTTACGTACATTAACTGACATACCAATAGAGTGCAATACAAAGTCAATCTTCCCTCCTAACTCATCCATAGCTCCCTTATAAAGCGCTTTCAGATCTTCCATTGAAGTTGCATCAGCTGGAATAACTTTTGAACCCGTTTTTTCAGCTAATTCGTTAATCGTACCCATACGCAAAGCAATTGGCGCATTTGTAAGTACAAATTTTGCCCCTTCAGCATGTGCATGTTCTGCTACTTTCCAAGCAATAGATTTATTATCTAAAGCTCCAAAAATAATCCCTCTTTTTCCTTTTAAAATATTGTTTGCCATTTTTTAAATTTAAGTTGCAAAGATAAAATTATTGATTTAATAACTCAACAGCATTATCAAATGCTGCCTTAGTTAATTTTTTACCACTTAATAGCTTTGCTATTTCTTCTATTCTTTCCTCTTTATTTAACACTACAACATCAGATATTGTATTGTTTTTGTTCACAGTTTTCACTACCTTTAAATGCACATTTGCCTTTGATGCTATTTGAGGTAAATGCGATATAGCAATAAGCTGATTTGTTTTGCTTATTTCAAGCATCATATCCCCCATCAAGCTAGCAATTTCACCACTTACTCCAGTATCTATTTCATCAAAAACTAGCGTGTTTATCTTTGATGACTGTGCTGTAATGTACTTTATTGCTAACATTAGACGAGAAAGCTCACCCCCAGAAGCTACCTTATCAACTTCCTGTAAAGCACCTCCTTTATTAGCTGAAAACAAAAATAAAATTTCTGTATTTCCGAACTGATGATAAGTTTCTGTACTAGTTAATACTACTTCAAATTGAGCATAAGGCATACCTAGATGTTGTAAATGTTGTTGGATTTCACGCTTTAACTTTGGCAATACTTTTACTCGTTTATCATTTAGTATTGTTGCTGTCATTTTTAACACCTCAAATTGCTTAGCAATCTCTTTTTGCTTTGCAGTTAATTGCAGCTCAAATGATGCTGAGATATTAATTTTATCTTCAATTTCATTTTTGAAATCAATTAATTCTTCAATAAATTGTTTTCTATGTTTCTGCAATAAATTATTTAATAAATCTAATCTGTTATTCAATTTTAATAATTGCTCAGGATCAGCTTCTAATTTATTATTTATATCGGATAATTCGGCAATAATGTCATTCGATTCAATAATCAAACTTTCCATTCGTTCAGGCAAATCATTAAAAGAATCAAACTCTAACAATCTTCTTTTTATTGAGGATAAAGAAGATAAAACCCCTTGTTCATTGTTAAAATGCTGTTCGCTTTCCGCAATTGCTGATGCAATACCGTCTACATTCTCTAATAATGCTATTTGTTGTTCTAATTCTACTGTTTCATTTAATGTTAAGTTAGCCGCATCCAATTCATCATACTGAAATTGCAGAAATTCTAATTCATTTACAGACAAACTACCTAATTTTTTAATTACACTTAATTCCGTTTTTAAGATGGAATAAAATTTTAATTCATGTTGATAATTAGTTAGCTCCTTTTCTGATTTAGCTAATTGATCAATTAATTTAAATTGAGCATCCTCATCTTTAAATAACACGGATTGATGCTGAGCATAAATTTCAAGTATTTTCTTGCCAAAAGCAATTAGTACTTGTAGCAATACTGGAGTATCATTAATGAATGCCCTGCTTTTTCCTTTCTGATTTATTTCTCTTCTAACTACTGTTTCTGTTTCAAAGTCTAAATCATTATCTGTAAAAAATCGTTTTTGAGAATTGTCAATTGTAAACACTCCTTCAATAATACTTTTTGGAATATTCTCATTTTCAGAAAATCGCTCAACTCTTTTACCTAACAATAAGGATAAAGCATCTAACATAATCGATTTTCCTGCACCGGTTTCTCCAGAAACGACTGTAAATCCATTTGTAAAATTTATGCTTACATTTTTTAATAAAGCATAATTACATATGAGTAGACTTTTGATCATCTACCTCCTTCTTCTGATTTTGTAATAGCTTGATATTTTGAGGAATGAGCAGGATCAATTTCAACTAAAGTTTTAACAATACGAGCTTGCTCATTAGGAAATGCTTCAGAATAAATTTTTACGATCTCATCTGATTTTGCATCAAAAAATAATTTAAGGATAAATGCAGAAGCATTCTGTCGATATATACTTTTTAAACTCTCCAATGCTTCAGTAATCTCATACCTAGCATCATCAGGCTCTTCACTTAATTGATCCATCCCCAACCTGTGATAACGATACATAGCAGTATGATAATCAGCATATCTCCGATCCATTAAATCATGGACTAACCAATATCTATTTTTGTCGCTTTCAAATGCTTTCCACCCTGTTTCACGGACATTCTGTGCATTATTTACAATTTTTTGAGCCATATTAAAATACTGATAAGCTCCATCTTCCGAAAAAGAAGCAAAATCTAAACCTAAAATGATATTTACATAAAATGCCAAAACAGAAGTAAGATTGGACATATGGGTAACTTCAGAAAATTCCAAAGACTGATATTCTAAATATTTAAATCTAAAATTATTATCCAAATAATTGAATAGGGTTGATTTATAAGAAGTATTATAAATTGGGCGCGTACTCTGAATTTGAATAGAGCCTTCAAATTCATCATTAGAGATTTTTTTACTTATATTAATCAGAATTGAACATTCAATACGCTCCTCATTCTGAATTTTAGTATCAGTCCATTTTGTATTATTTATAAACTCATAAACTGCTGTTTGCATAGTGCTAAATACCTTTCTGTCACTTGTTTGCACTTGTGATGAATTGATTTGAACATTGCAAAATAATTCCTGAGCAGTAGTATTAAATACTGATGTCATTAATAATAAATAGATTGCTAGTTTTTGCATTAACTTATTTCAAGAATTTTATTAATAATGTCTTTAGCAACTTCACTCTTATCTTTTAATTCATAATTAGTGATATTATTCTCTTTGTCAATAATAGTAATTTTATTAGTGTTATGCTGAAACCCTGCCCCTTTATTATTTAAAGAATTTAATACTATTAAATCTAAATTTTTACGATTTAGTTTTTTCTGAGCATTTGCTATTTCGTTTTCAGTTTCCAGAGCAAACCCAACTATTAACTGATCAGTTCTTTTCTTTCCCCCCATTATTGCTAGAATATCAATTGTTTTTATCAATGCAATACCTAAGCTCATATCTGATTTTTTAATTTTATTTTTAGCTACAACTTCAGGAGTATAATCCGCCACTGCTGCTGCAAAAATAGAAATATTGGTAGCATCAAAAATAGCATCTACCTTCCTATACATCTGTTCAGCTGTTTCAATCTTATGAATAGTAATATTTACGTGTTTACAATCCAGACTTGTTGGGCCTAAAACTAAATCAACCTTAGCTCCCTGATTTGCAGCCTCAATAGCAAGTGCGATACCCATTTTACCAGATGAACGATTGCTAATAAAACGGACAGGATCAATAGGTTCATGAGTTGGCCCTGCAGTAATAAGCACTCTTTTATTTGTTAACGGTAAATTTTTATTTAGCTCATTTGTAATAAGTTCAATAATTTCGGTTGGCTCAGCCATTCTCCCTTTTCCTATCAAACCACTTGCTAACTCACCAAAACCTGAAGGAATAAGAATATTCCCATATTCTTCTAATTTACTTATATTAGCTTTTGTTGACGGATGTTTATACATATCCAGATCCATTGCAGGAGCAAAATAAACAGGACATTTTGCTGATAAATAAGTAGCTAATAACAAGTTATTGCATTCGCCATTTTTCATTTTTGACATAGTGTTAGCTGTTAGTGGGGCAATAACCATCATATCGGCCCACAAGCCTAATTCCACATGCTTACTCCACTCTCCGCTTCCCCCGTCAACCATTTTAGTTAATACAGGATTTTCAGAAAGAGTAGCTAAGGTTAAGGATGCTACAAAATCTAAAGAAGCCTCAGTTTGAATAACTCTAACTGAAGCTCCTGCTTTTTTAAATAAGCGTACTAATTCAGCTGTTTTATAAGCTGCAATACTAGCAGTTACACCTAATAATACTTTCTTTCCCTTAAGCATTTTGATTTGAATCCTCTGCGCTTACTTCTGTTTCAGTATCACGCATATAGATCTCATCATTCAAAAATTCCTTCATAGCTATAGCCCAAGGTTTTGGTAAGCTCTCATAAAATTTTGATACTGCAATTTGCTCTTGATTTTCAAAAATCTCATCTAACTGGTCTTGTGAAACAGCAAACTCTTGCAATTTATCCATTAACTCTTCTTTCATTTTCTCATTAACTTGAGTAGATCGTTTCGCCATAATTGATACGGCCTTAAAAATATTATCAGTTTTTTCAATAAAGTCATTTACATCTCTAGTAATAGTAGATTTCTCAGCACCTGTGTTTTTAAATTTCATCTTTGATTTGTTTTAATTCAGTTAAAGTTTGATTTGTTTTTTTATAAGTGTATTCTAACTCCTTCAAGTATCCGCTTGTAGCGTAATTATCTTTAAATTGTTCGTAAGCATCCAAAGTGGCTTTTAATCTATCAACTACTTTAGTGCTAATACTATTTATCGCTAATAAATAAGAAGATTGTACAATTAAGAAATGTACCTCCTCCCTATTTGTATAAGAAGGAAAATCAATAAGTACATTTTCCAAAGCAATAATTGCTGATTTGTAATTTTCTGTTACAAAATATTGTTTTGCATTTTCAAAAGCTTTTTTTGATAAGATAACTCTTAGTTCATCTAATAATTCATTGCATTTTTCTACTTTTTCACTAGCAGGAAATCTATTTACAAAAGCTTGCAATTCTTTTATGGCCTTATAATTATTGGTAGCATCAAGAGAAAAATTAGGTGCTTCCAAATAGTAACAATAAGCACTCAAATAAGCACATTCCTCAGTATGCTTACTATTAGGGTAATTCTGAGTAAAATTCTTAAATAAATAAGCTGCCATTAAATTATCTCCAGTGGAATAATGACAATACGCAAAATAATAACTCACCTCCTCCATTTTTGCAGTCCCCCTAAGTACTGTAGCTAATTCATTAAACAAAGGCATGGCTCTATTGAAATCTTCAGATTCATAATAAGCAACCGCTTTTATGTACTTATAGTTATAATCATCACTCTTGAGTACTTTTTGATATTGTCCACAGGAAAAGAGTACTGAAGCAAGTAATATTATAGTTGTTATTTTTTTCGTCATAATTTTAATGAGCAGCAAAGATAAAGCCTATATTTGGATATTCCTAAATTATTTTTATATCTAGTAAACTACAATAATTTGAATTTATTGTTTTATAGTTGAAGTGATTTTTTGGCTCCTTGGTTTTGTAGTGGAGTAAAAATAGTTGACAAACTCGCCTTTTGCATCAATAATATATTTTTGGAAATTCCATTTTACAGTAGAATTTGATTTTCCATTTTTTTCTTTTGAGCATAGCCAAGTGTACAATGGATGTTGTCCGTCTCCTTTTACTTCAATTTTTTCAGTAAGTAAGAAACTCACTCCAAAGTTTTTAGTACAAAACTGCTGGATTTCTTTTTCAGCTGCTGGCTCTTGTCCTCCAAACTGATTACAAGGAAGACCGATAACTATTAAATTATCTTTATATAATTGGTGTAACTCTTCTAATCCTGCATATTGTGGCGTAAAACCACATTCTGAAGCCACATTAACAAATAAGATATATTTACCCTTAAAAGCCCCTAAATCAATAGGCTTGCCACTAATATTATTTATTGCTATATCATAAATTGATGTTTGTGAATTGCTAGTAGAAAAAGAGAAGAGCGCCATAAGTAAAGCTATAATTTGTTTCACGAGTTTAATAATACTTTTAATTGAGTTTTTATTGTGGGACTTACTTCAACTAGTGGCGGGCGAACAACCGCTTTAGAAATACCCAACAATTCCAAGCAAGCCTTTATTCCTGCAGGATTTCCTTCTGCATAAAGCGGTTCGTAATAATCATAAATACTATAATGCAAAGCATTAGCATTAGCAATATTTCCTTTTCTTGCTTCAGTAACCATAGTGCTGTACTCTTTTGGATGCGATTGCCCGATAACTGAAATTACGCCTTCTGCTCCCATATAAATCATAGGTAAGGTTAAACCATCATCTCCTGAAAGCACTACAAAATCAGTTGGTTTATTTTTTATGATTTTCATAATTTGATCCATATCTCCTGAAGCTTCTTTTATTGCAATAATATTTTCAAAATCATTTGCCAAGCGAAAAGTAGTTTCACTAGCCATATTACTAGCGGTACGCCCAGGAACATTGTAAAGGATAATTGGCAAAGGACAGGCTTCAGCAATCATCTTATAATGCTGATAAATCCCTTCTTGTGTTGGTTTATTATAACAGGGAGAAACCGACAACACTGCATCAATACCCGTAAAATCAGTTGCTTTGATTTCATCAACCAATGCTAAAGTATTATTTCCGCCTATCCCCAATACTATTGGTAATTTTCCTGCATTTATTTTTTTACAGAAAGTAATTACTTCTTGCCTTTCTGTTTTGGAAAGCACAGCACTTTCACCAGTAGTTCCCATCAACACTAAATAATCAATTCCTCCTTCAATTTGATGATTTAATAATTTTTCTAAACCTACATAATCTATACTTAAATCTGTATTAAAAGGGGTGACAAGCGCTACTCCTGTTCCTTTGATTTTCTCCATTTTACTTATTTATTAAATTGATGTAATGTTTTATTTCATGCATAAGTTTCTCCATACTCTTATCTTTTTTTAAAGCAATCATTAAATCGTAAATTTCATATCCTTCTTCATGTTGTCCAATTTTGAAATGAGCGATAGAACTTGCTACCAAATACTTAATAGGGATACAACTACTATCACATAAATTAATCAAGATATCATATTCCTTTTTTACGAAATTATCAATAATATAATTTTGAGGTTTGTAATACCAATTCAAATCCTTCTGATAAAAGAAATCGTATTGCAATTTTGGGGCATGACAATAGGAAAGTTGTTTGGCGTTGACATAGCCCAATGCCTTGACATCCTTTTTTAATTCAAAGAAATAATCAATAAAAGGTTTGATTTGTTTTATTTGCCGTTCTGAAGTAGCATCATATAAAATCCCTACCGATTTTGCATCATCTAAATTACAAACCTTCTTTAAGCGCTTATTGGTTTTCATTTCCTTTTGAAAAACCCATTTCCCCGTTTTTTGTTTTATGTCTTCAATAAATTGCATTAACTAATTTTTACTAAAAATTCTCCTTCACTTACTAATGGAATACCTAAATCTGTTGCCTTTTGTTGTTTGCTTGGACCCATATTATCTCCAGCCAATACAAAAGTAGTATTTTTTGATATTGAACTTATATTTTTACCTCCATGTTCTTCTATCATTTTTTTTAGTTCTACTCTGCTGAACTGAGAAAATACTCCTGAAACAACTATTTTCATTCCTTTCAAAATTTCTGATACTGAAGTATCCTCAATAATAGATGTGAACTGTAATCCTGCTGTTTCTAGGTTAAAAATCAAATCCCTATTCTGTTGCTGCAAAAAATAGAAAACAACACTTTCTGCAATTTTATCTCCAATTTCATCCACAGCAATTAATATTTCAACATCTGCAGCTATAATTCCTTCAATTGTTTTGAAGTGTTTACAAAGCACCTTAGCTACGGTTTCGCCAACATATCTTATTCCAAGCGCAAACAAAACTCTTTCAAAAGGCACTTTTTTAGATGCTTCCAAACCAAGTAAAAGATTCTCAGCAGATTTTTCTGCCATTCTTTCCAAAGGTAATAAATCCTCTTTTTTAAGATGATATAAATCTGAAATTTCTGAGATTAACCCTTCTTGGATTAAGAGTTCAATAGTTTCACCTCCAAGCCCATCAATATCCATTGCTTTTCGGCTAATAAAATGCTCAAATTTTCCTGTTATCTGCGCTGGACAAGTGTCAGTATTAGAGCAATAATGCTTAGCATCCCCATCCTTACGCACTAATTCAGCAGAACAAGCAGGGCAATGTTGTATATAAGCTGTAGGCTGAGAAAACAAATTTCTATCTTTTAGTTCCACTCCCACTACTTTCGGGATAATCTCCCCGCCTTTTTCCACAAACACCATATCTCCTTCCCTAATATCAAATTTTGCAATTTGATCGGCATTATGTAAGGATGCTCTTTTCACTATTGTTCCTGCCAATTGCACTGGATCTAAGTTAGCAATAGGCGTAATTGCCCCTGTACGCCCCACTTGATAGGTAATTTTTTGCAAAATAGTAGACACTTGTTCTGCCTTGAACTTATAAGATATTGCCCACCTAGGTGATTTAGCTGTAAAACCCATTTCTTCCTGTAAATCAATATCATTTACTTTTATCACTATTCCATCAATCTCATACGGTAAATCATGTCGCTTTTTATCCCATTTTTCAATAAATATCAATACATCATCAATTGATTTATACTTTTCAATTTCATTAGGAATTTTAAAACCCAAAGTTTTTGCTTTCTGCAAATTATCATAATGATTTGCGCTAGGCAATCTCTCTCCTAGCATGTAATACAAATAACAATCCAATGGGCGTTTTGCTACTTCATTTGCATCCAATAATTTCAAACTCCCAGATGCCGTATTTCTAGGGTTTGCATAGGGCTCCAAACCTTCCTCAACTCTTATTTTATTCATCTGTTGTAATCCATCGATTGGCAAGAAAATTTCTCCTCTAATTTCAAAATTAGTCGGATAATCTCCATTTAGTTTTAAGGGAATACTTTTGATGGTTCTCACATTTACAGTTACATCATCGCCTTGAGTTCCATCACCTCTAGTCAGTGCTTGTACTAACTCTCCATTTTTATAAGTCAAGCTGATGGAAACTCCATCATATTTTAGTTCACACACATATTCAAAATTCTGATCGGTTAGTTTGCGTAATCTTATATCAAAATCTTGCAAATCCTCAGCAGAATAGGTGTTTCCTAAGGAAAGCATTCTATAATTATGCTTTACTGTTTTAAAACCATCCGACACAGTGCCACCCACTCTTTGAGTAGGAGAATTTACATCAAATAAATCAGGATTTATATCTTCTAATTGTTGCAGTTCAGCCAATAATTTGTCAAATTCAAAATCAGAAATTAAAGGAGTATCCAGCACATAATACGAATGATTGTGCTTAGCTAACTCTTTTTGCAAGAACAATATACGTTCTTCATCGCTCATTATTTAATGCCACAAACATTCATGAGTGCTAAACCTAAATCCTCATTAAATTCTCTGTGAATTTCATGATCCATTATAGTCATAACCCCTTCAAAAGTTGCAGAAATAGTCGCCTCATTCAGGTGACCGCCAAAAGCTTTACAGGCATCATCTGCAACGCTAATGTGAATATGAGGAAATGGCTCTCCATCTTTTAAAGTAATATTTCCTGTTGCGTGCAGGATTTCCATATTTCCTTCAAAAGTTTTAAATACATATTCTTTTATGCTTAAATCAATATATCCCATCTCAATCTTACTACAAGCTCCAATTCCATTTATAGATGCCAGCTTTATATTTTCAGCAGCTGCAATCTTTTGAGCAGATTCCATTAACCTATCCCCCATTTCTAATCTGAAAACTATCTTGTTTGCTATTCTTTTATATTCCATTTTTATAATTTTAAAAAGTAATCAAAAATAACTATTTCCAAATGGCTTTTATCATTCTGTCCTTGTCATTTATATCTTTTTTTAACGCTATATCAACAAAGCCAATCTTGCTTAGCATTTCTAAAATTTCAACTCCATATTGCTCATTAATTTCAAAATATAATTTACCGCCATAATTTAAGGATTTTGCTGCTAAATTTCCAATTTTTTTATAAAATAATACAGGGGTTTTTTCAGGAGTAAAAAGCGCTAAATGTGGCTCATATTGCAATACATTAGCTTTCATTTTCTGCTTTTCAGATTCTAAAACATAAGGAGGGTTACTTACAATGACATCAACTTTTTGTAAGCCATGAACTTGCAAGACATCTTTCTGAATAAAATCAATTTTTACTTCATTTATAGCCGCATTTTCTTTAGCTACTTTTAAAGCCATTTTAGATATATCAATTGCAGAAATAGTAGCCTTACTATGTTTAGCCAAAGCAATAGAAATACAGCCGCTTCCTGTTCCTATATCCAAAACAGAATTAAACTTTTCTTTCAATACCCACCCCACTAATTCTTCAGTTTCTGGCCTTGGTATTAAAGTATGTTCATTTACTTTAAATTTCATGCCGTAAAACTCTGTTTCTCCTAGTATGTACTGTAATGGTTTTTGTGTTTTTAAATCCCTAACAATTTGCTTGATTTCATCTGATATTTCAATGGTTATTTCCTTATCCCCATGAATGATGCAATCCGAACGATTATAACCAAGCAAATGCTGTATAACAATATATGCCCACGAAATAACTTCTTTTTCCTGAGTAATGCCTAAGAGCTCTGCTTTAAAATAGGGGATAATATTGCTGACTTTTTCCATGCTACAAATGTATTCCTTTTGCTATTTTTGAGGCATGCAAAATCAGGAGTTTTTTATGAAAAGATGTTTGACACTAGGTCAAAAAGGAATAGGATTAGTATCTCCCAACCCTATGGTAGGTTGTGTAATTGTTTATGATGGTGAAATTATTGGAGAAGGGTTTCATCAAAAATATGGAGAAGCACATGCAGAAGTAAATGCAATCAATAGTGTAACCGATAAAAATTTACTCAATAAATCTACACTTTATGTGAATTTGGAACCTTGTGCTCATTTTGGTAAAACTCCTCCCTGCTCTAACCTTATAATAGAACATAAAGTACCAAAAGTAGTAATTGGGTGTATCGATTCTTTTTCTGAAGTTTCTGGTGCAGGAATTAAAAAGATGAGGAATGCTGGAATTGATGTAAAAATTGGAATTATGGAAAAAGAAAGTAGAGGCCTTAATAAAATATTCTTTACTTTTCATGAGAAAAATAGGCCTTATGTTATCTTAAAATGGGCAGAAAGCAAAGATGGCTTTATTGCTCCAAATAATCAGAAAGAGCCCTTTTGGATGACTTCTAGCAAATCCAAGAAATTAGTACATAAATGGAGAGCGGAAGAAGATGCTATTTTGGTAGGTAGAATTACTACTGAAAAAGATAACCCTTACCTTACAGTAAGAGAAGTGCAGGGGGAAAATCCGATCCGAATTGTGATCGATAAGGATTTGAAACTTTCTACTGATTTAAATTTATTTGATAGTGATGCAAAAACCATTATTTTTAATACCCTAAAAACACAAGAAATTAGTAATAATTACTTTATTAAAATTAACTTTAATAATTTGATTAAAAATATTTTACAAGAATTACATAAACAAAACATTCAATCTATAATCATTGAGGGAGGAAGCAACACTTTACAATCCTTTATTGATGTAAAACTATGGGATGAAGCTAGAATATTTACCACCAATAAAGAGCTAATAGAGGGTTTAAAGGCTCCAATTATTACAGGGAAAACTATGGAAGAAACAGAAGTTGGAGGAGATAAACTCACTTATTATAAGTTTCTTTCTTCATCAGAAAGAATGTGGGAAGAATTTACAGCTAAAAACCAGATATATGAGAAGAAGGGTGTTCCAGAATCATTCTTCTTTTGCGATAACAAAAAGGATGCTGATGAATGTTCAGAATTAGTTTTAAAAGGAATAAAACAAGCTACTGCAGGTTCATTATGGTCCTACAAAAAATATAATAGAAGCCTACCAAAAAAAGGGGATTTATTTATTGTAACTAATTGGAACGGGAAAGCCAAAGCAATTGCAGAAACTACCAATACCCAGCAAGTTTCTTTTAATCAGATTACACCTGAATTTGCAAGAACTGAAGGAGAAGGAGATAAATCTCTTACTTATTGGAAGAAAGTTCATTGGGATTTTTTCAGTAGAGAGATGCGAAAACATGGAAAAAAACCAAGCGAAAACATGATAATTGTATGTGAATATTTTAAAATAATTTGGTCTTAAAATCACTATGACTAATATCATCTATACCATACTTCTATTCAATGTTTTAATTATTGTATTTAAAATGTTCGAAAAATACAAAGTAGATAATTTGCAAGCTTTAATTGTAAATTACTTAACCGCAGCAGGATGTTCTTATTTCTTTTTAGAGCAAGATTTTTCATTAAATCATGTATTAAATTCTGAATGGCTATATCATGCAATGATTATAGGAACATTATTTATAATTGTATTTAACTTTTACGCATTCGGAACACAAAAAGTAGGAATAGCGGTTACTACAGTAGCAAATAAAATGTCATTAATTATTCCTGTGTGTACAGCACTTATTTTATATCCTGAAGATAACACTTTTAATGAATTAAAAGGAATTGCATTTTTTTTAGCACTTGCAGGCATTTATTTATCCTCTACCAAAGCAGGAAAACTAAGTTTTGATAAGAAATATTTATGGTTAATTATTTTAGTTTTTGTAGGTCAAGGAATCTCAGATGCAATCTTTAATGATTTTGCTCAAAGTTTTAAGGAAGTGTTAAAAAAAGAAAGCTATTTGTTCTTTATGATATTATTTATTATTGCTAGTATTAGTGGAATTCTAATTCTATTAGGGAAATCATTTAAAGGAAGAAAGCCTTTGAAATTAAAAAGCATCTTCTGGGGAGTTATTTTTGGTATTCCCAACTTCTTCTCTCTGCTATTCTTTTTAAGAGCCCTGAGTGATCCCAACCTAAATAGCTCAATAGTTTTTCCACTAGTAAGCATGGGCGTTATTATAAGTTCAAGTTTTATTGGAATGCTCATTTTTAGGGAGAAACTCAGTAGAAATAATTGGATTGGAATTTTACTTTCTATTTGTGCAATTTATATCTTCTCACTTTAATGTTTGATGATACGTACAAAGAGGTTAAAAACCATACAACAGGAATTTACAAAGAGAAAGGTAGTAAATTTATAGCATACTCCTACCCTGTATACTCTGAACAGGAAGTAAAAGAGAGATTGGAAGAAGTAAAAAAACTAGAACATTCTGCTAGGCACCATTGCTATGCTTATGTTCTGCATGCAGACAAATCATCTTGGAGAGCTAATGATGATGGAGAGCCCTCTTCTACTGCAGGAAAACCTATTTTAGGACAAATACAGTCGAATGACCTCACCAACATCCTAATTATTGTAGTTCGTTATTTTGGAGGAGTAAAGCTAGGTGTTCCTGGTTTAATCCGTTCTTATAAAACAGCAGCAGCTATTACAATATCTGATGCGGAAATCCTTACAAAAACCATAAAAGAACACCATGAGGTAAGTTTTAAATATCCTCAAATGAATGCTGTGATGCAATTGGTAAAAGAATTTGATTTAGAAGTGATAATTACTGACTTTCAAATAGATTGTAAGCTTATATTTGCAGCTCAAAAAAGTAAAGCGGATTCCATTGTAGATACTTTTAAGAAAAATCATGAATTAAGTATAAAATATATTAAAACAATATAAATGAAATTATTACAACAAATGTGTGAAATTCATGCTCCTTCAGGGGAAGAATTTGCTATTACTAAATTTTTACTAAACTACATAAACAAAAATCAGAAAGATTGGAAAGTTCAACCTACTTTGCATTATGGAAAAGGATTTCAAGATAATATTATCATGGTTTTTGGGACTCCTACAACTGCTATATTTTCACATCTTGACTCTATTGGTTTTACTGTAAAATATAATAATGAAATTGTAAAAATTGGAGAGCCTGTTACTACAGAAGGAATAGAATTGGTCGGAGAAGATAGCAAAGGAAAGATTGAAGGAAAAATTATAAAAAAAGAAAAAGAACTGTTTATTGATTTTGATAGAGAAATTGATAGAGGAACTTCGCTGACCTTTAAAGTAAATTTCAGAGATACAAAGCATTTTATACAAAGCTGTTATATGGATAACCGACTAGGTGTTTGGAATGCATTAGAAGTAGCAAAAACTCTAGAAAATGGAATTATAGTATTCTCATCTTGGGAAGAACACGGAGGAGGGTCTGTAGGTTATTTAGGAAAATTTATACAAGAAAAATATAGTGTTAGCCAAGCTCTTATTTCAGATATTACTTGGGTAACTGAAGGAGTGCAACATGGCAAAGGATGTGCTATTTCATTAAGAGATAGTGGAATTCCTAGAAAATCTTATGTGAATAGAATTGTAGAAATTGCTAAACAAAGTAATATCCCCTTTCAATTAGAGGTTGAAAATGCAGGTGGTAGTGATGGAAACGATTTACAAAAAAGTAACTATCCTTGGGATTGGTGTTTTGTTGGTGCTCCTGAAGACAATGTACATTCTCCTGATGAAAAAGTACACAAAGCGGATATACAATCCATGGTGGATTTGTATAAAGTTTTATTGAAAGAACTTTAAGAATCCTTTTTGGTCGCTTTTGCCTCCCTCCTCTTTCATTCTGTTATACAAGAAATGGATATTCCAAATAAGTATTAAAGAAAAATAAACAATTTCGAATACTCCATATGATTTGAATGGCAACAATAACAATAGGGAACATAACATTGAAAGCCCTATAAACATTGAAAAAACTCCTGTTCTTAAATATTTTAAAGATCGAAACAAACCAAATAAAAAAACAAATAAATTATAAGAGAAGAAAAAAAGAAATGCTGGAATCTTATGGAAAATTTCATAACTCATAGGGATAGTTGCCGTAAAAAATAATGAGAATGAAGAAACAAGCAGAAGTACTTTTAAAGGATAACGAAACCTCCTCTTTTTAAAATAATATCTTAATGAGGTATATGCATTCAAAAAAAGCCCAATAGCCAAAAAAACCAAGGCTGAATTCCATAGTAGCCAAGTTGGTTCTTGTATTCCAAAATGAGAAAGTGGTTTTTCCATTGGATTAAATCCAGGATTCAAATACCAACAATACATGGGAGTTAAGATTCCAAGAAGAATACAGAAAATAAGATAAACTCTTCTTAACGATTTTACTAGTTTATGATTCATTCATAGAAAGCAATATCCCTTACATTACCATCAACTACTATGGTGTCAGAGAATACACTTGTAGCAATATTGTATTTATAAATAGTATTTGGATTATTTATCGCATCATTTACATACAACATATTAGCATAAGCAGATGTAGTATCTGTCAAGTCATAACTTTCTACTTTTATATCTATAAAATCAGAAGTAAAATTTATTTTTTTAGAAATACCAGAGCCATCATTATTCATTTGATAAACCCCATCAGCTGCTGTAAAAAAATACTTAGCATCAGAAGACTCTGAAATAAGATTTTGAGCATTATAAATATTACTAAGAGTTTGAACCCATACCACTTCCATATTCCATGGATGAACTCTTACCAGAATAGCTTCAGTATTATTTAATAAATTATTTGGATCATAAATACCTTTGCACAATATTTTTAAATCATTAATCCATACAGCTGAATTAGGGTTGTCTCCAACATAGACGCTGCCATTAAAATCAGCTAAAGGAACTAAATTATCGCTGTAATCAATAGCCACAATAGTTGAGTCTTTTAAAAAATCAGCAACTAATCCACCATTTAAAACAATAGAGCGCCACCATTTAGAAACAATAAAAACTGGCTGTGTATTATTGCCTGTTTCAATATCAGAGGTAATATCCAAAGTAAGCAAGTCAACAACCTTGATTTTAGCATCTGCTTGGTCAACCACAAATAATCTATTATTACTAACAAAATCAAAATCAACTGCATTAGTAAAACCCTTGATTTCTTCTTTATTTTCAAACGTTTTAACGTTAGCTGTTAGAATTTGATTATCAGTAACAATATACGCTTTAGTGCCTCTGAATTTTATTTTCTTTCCATTAAATATTGAGCGTCCATTTACCTTTTGATAAATTTGATTTTTAACTACCTCACCATCATAAAAACTAATGCCATTTTCAGTTACTATATACATGCCACTACCATAATCGGCAGGCAATACAGGTGTTTCCTCTTTTGTATCCTTTTTACAAGCTGAAACAAAGAGAAAAACAACTAATAAATAATTCAGTAATTTCATGTTTTAAATTTTAGCAAATATAAAAAAAGGGAAGCAACCGCCTCTCTCATTAAATCAAAATCTTATTTGCTCAACTTAATTGCCAGTTTTAAAAGGTTATTTGCATTTTTTTAATTGATACTATAAGTTATTGTTAATTGCAATTCTCTGCCTGGGTTAGGATAGTTCTGATAAGTCTGATAACTTTTATCCATTAGGTTTTTTACTTTTCCTTGAAGGGAAAAAGAAGAGTGAGTTGATTTCCATCTAAGCCCAATATCTGTCAACACAAAAGCAGGTAAAGTTTCATTTTCCTGAATTCCGTGAGTAGTTATCACTTCCCCTGTATAGCTTTGGTTTATACTGAATTGAAAATCATCTTTAGCAATAATAAACATCACGTTTCCTTTGTGAAGTGGAACATATCGCAATTGCTTCCCTGCTGTGTTGTCTAGGCTGTCACTCGATAATTCATTAGTTGATTTAGTAAACCCATAATTCCCAACTATGCTAAAATCTTTTATTGTCAATTTCAATTTTGTCTCTACCCCCCTGCTCCACACTTGCTTTATATTATCTGGCATCCAATTACCATTGTCCATTTCTTGCCATAAAATCATATCCGATATAGTCAAAGTATAAGCGGTAGCACTACAGGTAAAATAAGAAGTATTTACATCAAACCCAAACTCTTTATTCCAAGCATTTTCTGGTTTCAAATCAGGATTACCATTAGACCATGCATCTACCCAAAACCTATCGTTAAAGCTAGGGGAGCGAAAATTTCTATTGTATTTTAATCTGAACTGAAGATGCTTGCTTAATTGGGCAGAAAAGCCCAAAGTAGGAATGTAAGGCACTTCAAAAGCCGATTGCCACTCTTTCCTTAATATTGTATTGACTACAAAAAATTCTGACTTATACTGAATAGCAGAAAAGAGAGCTAATTGTTTTTCATCCTGTTTTGTGCCCAAATAATTAGTGTTGGTAACTGATTTGTTGGTATAAGCACTTCCTAAATTAAATAAATAATTTCCTGTAAAATATTTAAAGTCTGCATCCGTAATATGGCTTTCAGTTAGGTAATGGCTATCAATACCCCACAGCAGTTCAGTATAGCGGAAATCTTCTTTTAGATAAGCTTGTTTTAATTGCAAACTACTGTGATCAAATCTATGTTTGGAAGAAAATAACAAACGCTTGCTTACATCATACTGTTTGGCATCTGAAAAAAGAACAGTCATATTTTGAGGCACTTCCCTGTTATTATCTTCAGCCCAGTAATTAATGGCAAATTGATTGTAATTATCGTATCGATACCCCAAATCCAATTGCTGGTGTTTGCTTTCAATCTTTCCGTATTCATTCATAACTGAAGGATGCCCTATTTGAGTAGTATTTACAAACTCAAAGGAATTATTATCGCTAAGGGAAAATAAAGAGGCCTGAATAGATAATTTACCCTCAGTACGCTTCAAGCTAAAGGTATTACTCCTAAGGCCAAAACTTCCTATTTCTGAAGTAAACTGTATCTGTTTTTTAGGCTTAAAATTACTTATAGCATTAAAGTGCACACTCCCTCCTATAGCACCAGAACCAAATACAGAGCCATCACCACCATGAACTACCGCTAATTCATGCCCTATATTAACAGGTAAGATGGAAAAATCCATTAGCCCATTAGCTACCGAATTAAGCGGAATACCATTCCATAGTACTAAGGTGTGCGAACTGGAGGTTCCTCTGAAAGATGGAGTAGCTAAAGCCCCATATTGCCTGAAGTATAAAGCAGAATTGAGGGATAAGAAATCTGCTAGGTTTTGTGAAGGAAAATTTCCTAGCTCGACAGGTGTAAATATTTCCATTTGTGTAGCAATTGAATGGGTACGCAATCGGCTTTGTTCTAGCTTTACTTCTGGAAGATTAATGGTATCCATAGCGGTTTGTCCTTGCAGGGTATATGCAAAGCTAATTAGGATTATTATGTGTGCTAAAATCTGTTTCATTCTCCTGTCGTTTTATCCAGAAACGATTCGGTTTGTTTTATTTAGCAGGTCTTCTGACTTAGTCCTTTTGAATTTGGCCTTCCCATTTTTTAACAGTGGCGCGTGCAGTATTCAAAATATTACGGACTTTACAGCTTCTGGTAAAGTTGAGGATTTACACCTCATTCCCTTTTACACCTATTTGGTGTACTAAACTTGTGGTAAAAATATAAATTTATTTTACAAATACAGCAAATACAATAAAAAATGAGCAGGTTTTAAAACCTGCTCATTAATAATTTATTGAAGTATCAACTTCTTATTAACCACGCCATTATTTGTTGTAATTTCTAAGAAGTAAATTCCTTTAGCATTATTGGAAAGATTAATCTGTTTGGTGTACTCTCCAATGAACTGCTCCAGGTTATCACTTATTAGCTCCTCTCCCACTATATTAAGTATTCTTACCTTTAAGTTCTGAACTTCTTCTGAAGTGAATGTTACATTAAAGATATCTCTTGATGGGTTAGGGTAAATAGCTAAGTTAGTTATTGTATTACCAAAAGTAATGATGTCCATGTTGGAGATTTCCAAGCACCTCCATTTGGAGAACACCATGTTCTAGATTGACCTCTATATGAAGTACCTGCACTAAGACCATTCTTATTCTTAGTGAATATTCCATAATTAACTCCTAAGCCACCTACATTAAACCAAACCCCATTATTAGTATCTACTCTTGCTTTGATTCTCATAAAGCTATAGGTTCCATTTGAACCGTCCCAAGTAAAGGTAGCTTGTGTAGTAGAACCTGAACTTACCGTTAGGTTACCAACATTTGGACAGTCATCTTCTGTAGTGAAGTTGTAAAGTGCAGTCCATACGCTTCCAACGCCATTTCCAGAGCCATCACAATACCAAGCTTTCATTTGATACTCATACAGTGTAGATGGAGTTAGATTCAAGATTAACTTATCAGTATTATTAGCAGCCCACAGGCAGCTATTTACTGGTTGTCCCATGGTCTTTTGAGTGAAGGTTGAACTAC
>LWDU01034877.1_pt1 | contig 25557 bp, 19 predicted proteins | sample 727161 | NCBI WGS metagenome assembly LWDU01 (sample SAMN04566230, study PRJNA314399) | hydrothermal vent metagenome | isolation source: deep sea hydrothermal plume seawater | place: Mexico: Gulf of California, Guaymas Basin | collected 2004-07-11
TTTTTAAGAAGCTCTTCTACAGATGCTCCAGGTCTAGTCGTAAATGCTTTTGTGTTATACTCCAAGGTATCTTCTTTAAACTGCATTGGAATTATTTCTGCAACAATGATAATTTCTTCTAATGAAGAAGGAACCATTTTTTTATCACCTAAATCACTGGGTGAATTTCGATCAATAGTAATCATATCAGTAGAAATTTCCATTCCTACATATGAAAATTGTAAGAGATAACTATCATTTTTTACAGCTTTAATCTGATAATAACCATCTTTATTTGTAACTCCAAAATGTTTTAAAGTTGAATCATTAGGGTTTAGAAGTACAACAGTAGTAAGTTCTATAGGATTACCGCTTTCATCAATAACTCTACCCTTTAGAATGTTCTGAGAATAAGAATAAGATGAAAAAAATAAAAAAAATAAAATAAATAATTTTTTTTTCATTATAAACTAATTTCTAATTCTTACGTGCATACCACCACCACCACCTGTTGCTCCTGAAACTCCATCTGTTTGAGTCTTTAAAAATTCTTCTGTTTTCTCTGCGATCACTCTACCAAATTTTTCTTTTGTGTACTTCTTTCCAGCTCCTAGCTTACCTATATCATCCAAATTACTTAAATCAATATTTTTTGCTAGAATAATAATTTTTTCATTTTTTTCAATAGCCAAAATTGCTCCAGGAAGTCCCCTATATAATAAAGGTCCAATAGAAATAGGAATTTGTGAAGTAAACCATGCAATTATATGGTCATCACCCTCTTTAATTTCTGCACCTAGACATACATAATCACCAACTTTTTTCATTTTATTGTTAAACTTCCAAGAAAAATCTGTTAAATCTGATTCCACCATAAAATTTCTCGTCATAAATTCATAGGTTTCTATTTTTTTATTTTTTTTCACATCAATAAATACTTTTTTAATTTCAGCTTTCGGAGGTTTTCCATAGCTCATTCTTCCTAAAATCCATTGCATATGTCTTGGAGGAGGCTCATTTTCTGATAAACTTTCCTCATAAAATGAACCATTTTCATTAAAAGAGAGGTCATAAAAAGATTTTCCTTTTTTTGGCAACCTATCAAAAAATTCTTTCATTTGAGGACGTGTTTGTACAATCCTTTTTGTAAACTCTTCTAAATTATAGTCTATAACAAGTTCGTAAGTTATCCTACCACTTGTATTATCCTGAGAAAAAACACCATTAGGAAAAATAAAAACGAGAATAAAGAATAAATAAAAATTTTTCATAAAATAACTTTCTTACTATTTAGATGCTAAATTAATAATTTACTTGCTTAATTAAGTTTTTTGGTCTCAATAATTTGAAAATTAAATGCTTTCTCAAGTAAACTATTCATTAATATAATCTGATGATTTAACCAATTGTGCACTTAAATTTGGTGAATTAACAAACTCATCAAGTGGATACATTGGTCTATTAATTCTTTTATGTCCCAATCTCTCCAAATCTTGATCAACACCACCAGGTGTCAATGCCATAATCCATCCTTTTCTTATATCATAAAGTTCGGGAACCAAATACCCTATCTTGACAACTAATATATCTGTTTCACGTGGATTTAAACCTAACCTAGTAAAATCAAATTCTCTATGATAAGGTTTTCTTTTTTTTGTTACTATTACATAAACACTGCCAATTTTTACAACCACTTCTGTTTCTGCATGCTCATCCCCATGTTCTATTGACTTTATTATTCCTGAAAGGTTTATTGGTGGTGCATAGCGATCATCTATTACAGCTCCGACATATCCTTTTACCTTTGAACCAACTCCAGCTTTAATTGCTTTTTCAACAAGATCAGGACCTGGAATAGATGCATAAATTAGAGAAGGTCCATCATCTAATTTAAATTCATCACGATTAAGAATTTCATTTAATGTCCAAGTTACATCCCCAGCACCTCCAGCTGTTGGATTATCTCCCATATCACTAATAATAAAAGGAGAGCTAGGACTTGAAATAGCCATATCAAGACTTTCATCGAGCGTTGCTACAGGAGCTACAAACTCAAATTGTGACCTTACATCCCAAAAACTCTGAGCTAAATACTCTGCTGTATTTGTTACTTTGTCTTTATCATCACCTGTAACCATAACCACAGCATGATTTCTTGGTTCGTCAGCCCAAGCATATCCAATCCAAATTGCAGCATCTATTATACCTTCTTGCATTGAAGCGGGTTCAACTTTATCATATAAACTCTTTCCGGGCTCAATTCTTGTACTCGTTTTTTCTCCAGGAAGTAAAATAGGAACTGGAATCCATGCTTTATATGTAGGTTTTCCTTTACCATTTTCTATTCTAGTAAGTAAATTATTAAGTGCACGTTCTTTAGACTCATATGCGTCCTCATGTGGTGCCATTCTATAACACGTTATTAAATCAGTATTTTCTGCTAACTTCTTAGAAACATTACCATGTAAATCCATTGAAGTAGAAATAACTGTCTCAGTGCCAATTTCCTCACGTATTCTTACGATTAAATCCCCTTCAGGGTCGTCAACCCCAACGACACTCATAGCGCCATGAATATCAAAAAAAAGCCCATCATAAGGGGCATTTTCTTTAAGCATAGTAAGTGTTTTATTTACCAATGATTCATAAGCTTCTCTAGTAACTATTCCCCCTGGAAGAGCATGTCCTCTAATTGTAGGAAACCATTCTGCTCGTTTTTTGTAATCAGAGTCAGAAGTTAAAAAAGGATAAAAAGAAAAAATATCATCTCCAGTTTTAGCATGAAAATCTTCTTCATAAGTAAATGCTGGCGAAAAAGTGCTTGATTCTATCGCGAATCCAGCAATAGCAATACGAGGTAAATCTTTTTCTTTACAAGAAATTAATATAGTTAGTATTATTAAAAATAACTTTTTCATAAAATGAATCTACAACTATCAAAAACAAATTCAAAATTGAAATATAATATTAGATTGAAAATTGCTAGAGCTTTATAAAAATTTTATTTTTATATAAGTAATAAGCAGGAACATAACACATCAACATATAAAGAATTGCCCAAATAAGAGAAGCTGTTTTAGCATAAATCCCTATATCAACCATTCCACCATAAATAATGTCATTTATTGAACTATCGCTTAAAATTGTAGCTTCATAAAAAAACCAAACTAAAATTTGCGATAAAGCATATATTGCTATGGAATTACTTCCAAAAATAATCCCAAATTTGATTCCCATTCTATAATTCAATACATCAGCATACCATATTAAACAAGCAAATAATAAATAAGCCCATCCTGATGTATACATAACATATGTACTTGTCCATAAATTTTTATTTATTGGAAAAAGTAATTCCCAAGCAAAAGAATCAAGCAAACAGAAAACTCCTATACAAAACATCCAAATAACTTTTTTTTTCATAGAAATAGATGATATAATAAGATGACCTGCAAGCATTCCACTAATACCTGTAGCTATAGCTGGTAAAGTGCTAAGTAGACCTTCTGGATCCCACGTTCCCTGCCACATAGAACCAGGTATTAAAAGACTATCAATATAAGCTGCAAGATTTTTACCAGGCTCCAAAACTCCAGGACCAATTCCAGGAACTGGAACATTTAGCATTAGCACATAATAAGTAACTAAAAGAATTAGCATAATAAAAAATTGTTGTAACCATGTTGTGTTATTAAAAAGAAAAGCACAAATAAGATATACTATAGCAATTCTTTGAAGTACTCCAGGAATTCTAATGTCTGATAAACTTATCAGTTCACCCATCCCTACTAAATAAGAAAGGAAACCACCTATTACACCTAAAAATACTCCAAGACTAAAAATTTTTAAGGAACGAATAAATATTTTTAAAAAAGAAGAGCTTGTTCCTTTATTTTTCTGAGAAAGAACTATTGAAACACCCACAATAAAAATAAAAAATGGAAAAACAAAATCAGTTAATGTTATCCCATTCCACTCAGCATGAAGTAAAGGTCCATACGTATTATCCCAGCTTCCAGGATCATTTACTATTATCATTAGGGCAATTGTAAAACCCCTAAGCGCATCAAGTGAAATTAATCTATCTTTCATATCTCTCTAATTTATATATACCATCATTATCTTCTCTTATTTAGCAAATTATTATAACACTTTATTTTCTAATAAATTAAGATAAGTTTCTCCTATATATATTCTATCTAGTTCTATATGTCTTCCCCCTCTTCCATTTTTATCAAACAATCTAAATACTACACTTTCAGATGGATCAATATAAGTTTCTCCTATATATATCTCATCATCATAAGAAGGTTCAGAACCATCTCTAGTAAATCTCACATCCATACCAGGGAAAATTGTATTTGAAAAAAGAGTATCATTAATAATTATTCCTCCTGGTTTTGGTAAATCAAAATCCACTCCTCCAAACAAAACTGATAAATGATGAAGAGTTCTATGTCCTAGAGTATTCACAAAATCACTCCACTCTCTATTCATCACTTCATCAATGTCTAAATTAGATAAATTTTTTGACCAATCGCTCTGCTTTGACCAGGCCTTTTCAGCTAAAATTATTAAGTTTGGATACATTAACTCATCAAATATTTCTTTATTTCTTACCGTTTCTGTCCACATTTGCCCTTGAATGCCTCGAAAATTACTTATCTTATCTACTTCTAACTCTACATTATCATCTCTTCTAAATTTTTCAAACTCTGAGTTTAGATATGTTTTTGCATATACATTTAATGGTTCAGTAAGCCAAGCATCTTTATAGCTAACAAGACCTGACCAACTAAGACCAAAATTTTCAGGATCCTTATCATCAGTCATATCAAAATAAAAAGCAGCAGAATTACTCATAATTACTTTAAAATCCATATTTGCAAACTTATAAATCATATCTTCTCTTCCACCTCCCCAAACATTATTCCATACATAAGGAGTAATATTGTAACCTAAAAACTTAGTGTTAATTTTAGTAGCATTTTGTGCATTTTCTGAGTGTAGCAACAATACATCTTCCCAACCAGCCATAGATATATTTTTTTCATTTAATATTTTCATCATCTCTATAAGAAAATATACTGGAAGGTCTTCAACAGAATTAACCTCACTATTTAATGACAAAAAATCGTTACATATAGGAGATTTTTTCCATGCACCATAAGGTAATTCATCACCACCTACATGAAAAGTTTTTATCACAGAATTTGCTTCTAAAAACATATTTTCTATTTCACTTACCAATTTTTCAAAAAATCTAACGCTACTTTCTCTACAAACACATATTACATTATCATTGAATCTTTGAGCTGAAATATACTCACTTTGATCTTCAAAATCAGTTAATAAATACTCTTCAGCAGACTCTACATCTCCAATTTCCATAAATCGATTATATCTAGTTATCATTGATTTAATAGCCGCTCTAGAATGGGCAGGGAAATTAATTTCAGGAATAACCTCTATGTTTCTCTCATTTGCATATTTAATTATTTCAATAAATTCTTCCCTTTTAAGATAACCAGAACCTGGTAACTTGTTAACATCATGGCCTGAACCATAAGCTGGATTTAAATTCTGACTTTCATCTACTGTAAATCCTCTTTTTGAACCTACTTCTGTTAATTCTGGTAAGCCTGGTATTTCTATCCTCCAGCCCTCATCATCAGTAATGTTTAGATGAAATTTATTTAACTTAAAATAGAACATATAATCGAGGAGTTGTTTAATCTTATCAGCTCCATAAAAATTCCTTGATATGTCAAAATGAATACCTCTATATTTAAATCTAGGCCCATCTATAATACTTAAACTTGGAATAGAAGTTTTATTTTCAATTTTAGAGTTCATAAGCAATTGAGCTAAAGAATTTATCCCATATAGAAGACCCGATGATGATGATGTAGTTACCTTAACAAGGTTATTGGAAATATCTAAAGAGTAATTTTCATCATCAAAATTATCATCATGAAACACTAAAATATTTGACTCACTTGTAGATTTTGTAAGTTTTGTTTTAATACCAATTTCATCAGATAGTATAGCATTAATAATTCCATAGTTTTCAATGTATAGCTTAGGAAGATAAATGCTAAAATCCTTTGGAATATTAACTTCTTCTTTATTTAAAATTATTTTTTTTGGTGTTGGAATTACCAATCCTAAATCATTATAATCAATATTTATTATATCCTTATTATCCTCCAATCTTGATAAAGCATTAGGTAAATTCAGGTTTTCAATACCTTTTGCTTTTTTCCAATCTATTTTAGATATAACATCATAATTGGTATTTTCTTTATTTAAATGAATAAAAATACCTATTGGACCATATATGATTCTATTTAATATTCCATTTAATTTAAAAGTTAATTCTAATTTATTTCCAGGACTTATATTATAGTCAGAAGAAAAGTTCATTATATAGTATTCACCATTAACTCTTTTTGATACAATCCCATTAGGGAGAGAAGAATTCACAATTGCACCACCCAACTGATTCCAATGAAGAGACCAGTTACCATTATTTAATTGAATGTTTGAATTATTTTCTATTTCAAGATGGACGGTTGAGGTATTAGAATCTGCATCTACTTCTTTAATAGTCCATAATGCAGAAAATTCATTACTATCATTCTTTGAACATGCAGTTAATAGAAAAAAAAATATTATAAATTTTTTCACTTCTCTAATCTATAATTTTTTTAAAAGACTTTGGAAGATTATCAATTAAATCACTAGCCATTAACGATTCTTCTCCTAATTCTCCTTTAGATATGTCACCCGCATAACCATGAATAAAAACGCCAATAATCATTGCATCAAATGAAGAATAACCTCTTCCAATCAGTCCTGTTATAATACCCGTTAATACATCTCCACTACCACCAGTAGCCATACCTGGATTACCAGTGGAATTAATAAATAATTCACCAGAAGAATTTGTCATTGTTGAATAAGCTCCTTTGACAAGAATATTAACTTTATATTTTTTACTTAACTCTTTTTGAAGTTCAATTCTTTTATAAGAATCAGCATATTCACCAACTAGTCTTTTAAATTCTTTAGGATGTGGCGTTAATACAGAATTTTCTGGCATAAAATTTAAAATTTCTTTGTTAGAAGCAATTATATTAATTGCATCAGCATCTATAACAACCGGAACATTGACATTTTTAAAAAAATCCTCTAACATATTTATTGTAATTTTTGATGTTCCTATCCCTGGTCCGATTCCTACTACAGAGTATGGATCTAGTGGAGGAAATGAAGATATAGCATCCATCTCGTTATCTACAATAGTCATAACTTCAGGCACAGAAGTTTGAACAATTATTTCACCTTTTTTTGCAGTATAACATGTAAGCAAACCAATTCCTGACTTTAATGATGCTCTTAAAGCAAGCACACATGCTCCCATCATACCTCTGCTACCAGCAATAATTAATCCATGTCCAAAATTTCCTTTATGAGAATTATTAGATCTAGAAAATATTTTATTTTTTACATCTCTTTCTTCAATAAAAGATGCTATTCCAGCAGCATTTTCAATAAATGTTTTTTCCAATCCAATATCTAAAACTATAATTTTACCAATATAATTAGAATATTCAGGCATATAAAAAGATAACTTAGGAAGTTGAAATGTGAGAGTAAAATTAGCCTTAATAAAATTTGATTTTATAAAAGAATCTGATGGTATACCAGTTGGTATATCTATAGAAATTATTGTAGAATTAGAAGAATTAATATAGTCAATCAATTTAGATGTTGATGCATTTAATTTTCTTGATAAACCAGATCCAATAATTGCATCAATTATAACATCACTATTAGAAATTTGACTGTGCAACTCATTCGTTATTGAAACTATTTTAATTTTTTTATTTTTAGCATTCTTTAAATGATATAAACATTCTTTAGTAAATCTTTTAGAATCACCAACGATATAAATTTCAACTTTATATCCCTTTTCTTTCAAAATGCAAGCTGCTTGTAATCCATCCCCACCATTATTACCTACTCCGCAAAATATATTTATACTTTTTTTAGAACTGTAATTTGATGTATACCAATTCAAAAAAACGTTTACAGCCCTATCCATTAATTTTAGTGATGTAATATTTTGTTTTTCTATTGTATACCTATCTAAATTTTTTATATCGGATCCAGATAATATTTTAAGCATATTATTGTTAATTAAAACCTTTAACTAATTCTTATTAAAAGAAGAATTTTAAAAAAATTATTTTTTAACAATTTTTCTTACAACTTTTTTATCGTTTTGAAGCAGTTCTAAAAGAAAAATTCCATCATTTTTATTTAATATGTTTATCTGATGTTCTAATATGCTATTAGAATTATTAATTCTATTAATGTACTGAACTCTTCCAAAAATATCTATTAATTTAATATCGACTTCGCCATACCACGTTTCATCAAACCTTACATTAATAATCCCCGAAGTAGGATTTGGAAAAATATTAACACTTTTTTCTAAGTTTCCATTCTCAAAACCTAATATGGGTTCATCGTCATCATTAATTGTTATAGTTACTTGCTGTTCTTCAAGCTCATTTCCATTTGTAACAGATAAAATTTCTACGACTACTACCTCATCAGATTCATCTTCAGAATCTTGAACTGAAGTTATTGTTGATGTTCCAGTAGTTCCCGAAGAAATTGTTATGGTGTTGGAACTTAAACTATAATCAGAAGAAGAAGCGGTACCAGTTGTTGATAATGATACAACTACATCACCAGAATTAGGGGCTTTATCAAGTGTAGCAGTGATAGTTGATACTTCATTATTTTCAGATATATTAGATTTATCTACACCAATACTTACAAAAGGTGGTGCATCAACAACATCATCATCCACAATAGTAACCGTAAGTTCTTGCGTATCTAACTCTTTGGCATTAGTAAGAGACGAAATACCTATAATAACCGTCTCATCAGATTCATCATCAGAATCTTGAATAACATTAATTGTAGTTGTTCCAGTATTTCCTGATGAAATTATTATAGTATTATTGAAACTATAGTCAGAAGAGGAAGCAGTACCAGCTGTTGACAATACAATATGTGCTGGATTACTAGGTGAAACCTCCCTAGAAAGGGTTGCTGTTATTATAGCTGATCCTAAATTTTCATCCAAAGATGCTGTTTGATTTCCATCAATTGATAATGTCAATAAAGCTTCTTTTGGCTCCCAATTTAAAAGATCTGGAATTTCTGCTGTCCAAATACCCCTACCATACGTTGCAATAACAATTTGTCCTTGATCCATAACATTCATATCATGAATGTTTACATATGGTAAATTTGAAGATACGATATTCCAAGTTTCTCCTCTATCAGTAGTTTCCATTATACCAATTTCCGTTCCTGCCCACATAACATCACTGTCAAAAGGCATAACAGCAAAAGACTCAACGCCAACATCAGGAAAACCATTTGAAGAAGTCCCCCATTCAAAATTTGATGGAAATCCAGTTAAATCTCTCCATGAGTTCCCAAGATCTCTCGATTCATAAATTTTAGATCTATTAAAATATGAGAAAAGTAGATAAACAGTAGAATCTTCATTTGGATGGGAATAAATTCCTGAAGTATAAGCCCAATCCATACCTTCTGGTCTTGGGACTGGTGAATAGGTTTTTCCCCAATCATTTGACAAATACAAGCTGGAACCATTAATTTCAGATACCGCTCCACCAGCCCATACAAATCTAGGATTAGCCTGAGAAACTTCTACGTCATCACCTGAATATCTAGTATTCAGTCTATCATTATCTTCTATTACAATATATTCCCAATCATCTCCAAAATTTTCACTTCTTATAACACCATTAGATGTTGTTCCATATATCATATCAGGATCCTGTTTTGAAGTAGATAATTTAGAATAAAATTGATCACCATCATCTTGTTTAAATCCATCAGTTCCATGAAAAGAATAGGGTCCATTTATTCCACCATTATATGAAATTCCAGCACAATTATATTGACAAGTAATCATCATTAGATTAGGATTATCCCAATGCGTTATAGATTCAAATCCATCTCCGGCACCAACCCTCGTAGCAAATTGAGGCCCTAATGAATTAGGATCATCTGTCAGGTAAGAACCATTATCTTGTGTTCCTCCCAAATATTGATTTTTTCCCTTAACCTTAGTAGCACTATAGAACTGCGTAGATCTATAACCAATATCAATTTGAGGTTTATCAGAACGAGAAACATCCCAAGCCCACATAAATTGTGTTGCTTGCCAATCATTATCATTAACACCAGGATCTGAACTTAAATTAGATATTGCTGGACCACCATCATTCCCAACAATTAATCTATACTTACCATTACCATCAGAAAATGTAGTCATGGTATGTTGATCACCATGAACGTATCCATTTTTTTTATGTATATCGTCAGAATTTATTTGTTCATAAACATCTGTAATGTGCAATGAAATTTTAGACGTATCATCTAAAATAGTAAACTTATGTATATTTATATCACCTACATAGACAACTGAGTCAGCATAAGGATTAATTGCTATAAAATTATTGTAATTGCCTTGCTGTCCTAACCAATTATCTAGATTATAATCAGGATTACCAATAGATTCATTTTCTTTAACATGATGCCAAGTATTTCCTCCATCATAGGTAACATTTAATGCAAACGGAAAATTTTCATAGGTTTTAATTCCAGCATAAACAATTTCTGGATTAGAATGAGATACTACAATTTCATTACGATTATAACTTATTTCACCAGCGAAGTGACTGGTCCTAGTCCAGGTATTTCCAGAATCGGATGATTTTAATACATCCCCACCGATAACAGCTGCATACTGTATATTAAAATTACTTGGTGCAGCAATAACCTGTGTTATTCTATAACATCCAGAAGAACTATACACTTCATTCCATAAATTTCCACCATCAGTGGATTTGTATATATAAGAATCACAATAATATGTTTTCTCTGTAGCAATAATTACAACATCAAAATTATTAGGATCAACAATTATTCTATAAACATTCGAAAACCTAGGATTTATTCTTCCTTCAGAATCCAGTGGAGCTATATTCACCCATGTTAAACCAGCATCGGAACTCTTAAAAATACCACTCCCGTTATCATGACCGCTTAAAGACTTCTCTCCTGTTCCTGCATAGATAACAGATGGATTACTTTTTGATTGTGCTAAAGAAACAAAATCTAAATTTTCAATTTGGGGTGATAGATTGCTCCATGACATTGTTAGATTATTAACATTATAAATACCCTTCCAAATTCCTCCTCCAATACTTGCAGCATAGTAGGAATTTCCTGAAGGATCGGCAGCATCAGCAATTATTGCTCTAGTTCTACCAGATGCATTATTTGGACCTCTTTCTGTAAAGGTAGAAACAGCAGCAGCGGAAGCACCAAACAAAAAATTATTATCTTCATCGCTATTATTAGCAATTAAATTATTTTTTCTTTCTAACATCCTTTTTAACTCTACCTGCTTGTATCCAGGATAATAGTTGTTTCCATCAGGATGTTCTTTTATTGTCTTTAAATATTCAACATATCCATTAGGATTCGTGAATTCTTTTTCATTAGTAAACTCTTTTTTATTACAAGAAATTAGTATTAATAAAAGATTTAATACTATTAAAAAATTTATATTAAATTGAGTCATTATGTGTTTCATAATAAAATAATTATAATTACAATCTAAATAAGAATTTTAAGAAATATTATTTTTCTTGTTTTTATTACAAATAAAATCTTTGGTTAAATTGAAGACAATATTATGAGAATTATTATTATTTCATTTTTGTTTATACTCTTTTTTTCTTCTCAAAATAACGCTCAAGATTTACTAAATGAATTAGAGTCTATTGAATCTAGTAATATTCCTTTATTGCCTGAAAAATTTCTAGTAACTAAAAAAATTTTATGGGGTAAAAAAGGATTAATGAGAAGTTTTAATAAATTCAAATTAACGCCCGAAAATAGGCAACATGAACTAAAAGTCAGAAAATCTATGCTTAAAGTACATCAATATTTGGGCTTTTTAACTTTAGGTGGAATGCTAGCTCAAGGTATTATTGGCTCACAATTATATAAAGGTAATATGAACGTAAAAAATACACATAAAAAAATGGGTGAAATGGTAAGCATTAGTTATTTTTCAACTGCAGCCATCCCTCTTTTTTCTCCTCCAAAAATGTTTAATGAAAAAAAAGGCTTAAACAACATAAAAATTCATAAAATTTTAGCAGTAATACATTTCTCAAGCATGGTAGCAACAAATATTCTTGCAAATAAAATAGATACTAATTACAACCTTAAACGCTACCATAGAGCAGCTGCATATACTGCATTTGGATCTTATGCGGCTAGCATGATTGTTATAAAATTTTAATTTTATGAAAAATTATTTTTTAATAATATTATTTATTTCTTCAATTACTATCTCTTATGCTCAACAATCTGAATTTGAAAAGATATATGTAAACAAAAAGAAGTCAAGCATTTCATATTCCATGAAACATCCATTACATGCCTGGGATGCCATAAGTAACGAGGTTTCATCAATTATCCTACTAGATAGAGAAAAGATGGATATTAAAGAACTTGCAGTAGTAGTTAAAATTGCTTCATTTGATAGCAAAAACAGTAATAGAGACTCTAATACAATAGAAGTTACAGAAGCATTAAAATTCCCTAATGTTAGCCTTTCAAGTACAGCTATTTCACAAAGAAATGATAAATTAATAGTAAAAGGAATTTTAAAATTTCATGGAGTAAGTAAAGAAATAACTTTTGAGGTTAAAAAAGAAATTTTAAAAAATGAAATCAAAATAACTGGAGATTTTAGTATTTTAATGACAGACTTTGAAATCAAACCACCCACATTATTAGGTATTTCAACTGATGAAAATATAGATTTAAACTTTGTTGTATTTTACTAAATCTTGTAGATTATTATTTTAAAATTGTTTGAGACATAAATTTTTTAGCAAAAGCAAAAGATTTTTCTCTAGCAATAGGATTTCCTCCAAAACTAACTCCTCTTTTCACACAAAGCATAAATCCTAACTTCTGAAGAAATGGATTTGACATGGGAATATCAATATAATTCATTAAAACATTACCATCTTTAGTTAATCGAAAAGTACAATCTGTAAAATTATATGCTTTTTCATTTACTACTACTGGAGCAATTCTATCAAATGAATGATGAGAATCATCATAAATAGTAATATCAATATTTGCTTTGTTTTCTAATTTTTGAACCAGTTCATAGCAAGGTTGAGATGGTGTCCAGTTATCGAGTTCACCGACTAGTATATGTATTGGGGACTGAGAAAAATCAGTATTTTCAGGATCTATAAAGCAAGGCGGATAAAACGCAAGATGTGAAGCAAAACTTAAATTTTTATTTATTGCATTTTTAAGTGGAAGCCATGCTGAAAATAAAGTTACTCCTCCACCTAAACTCCAACCTGTAATTGAAATTTTATCTTTATCTATTCTAGGATGATTAGATAAAACTTCAAGAGCCTTATATGCATCCAAAATCATTGCTGCAATGGTAACTTCAGTTTGAGAACCAACAGTAGATTTAATTCCTCTACTTTTAAAACTATTTAATTCAAATGTTGCTATACCCATTTCTTGATACATTTCTAAATATTTATAATGATGTTCTCCCCACCCCAAACTACCAGCAACACCAATAATTAAAGGGTATTTTTTTTGAGGATTCAAAGTATCATCTGGAATAACAAGATTACCATACACCTCTTGTTTCTCCTGATTTTCAAGATTTGTTATAACATCATTAAAAGAAAAAGGATTTGCACTTTGAAAAGAAATTTTTTCAGCTGTATACTGAGAATACAGATTAATAGAAATTATAAAATAAAATACTATAAACAATAATTTTTTCATCTCTCCAATCTACGATTATCAAATCAAAATAAAACTTACATTAATCCAAGTTGTTGATAAAAAGCTAAATTATCCATAAAATCCTGTTCCTGTGCTATTTTTCCGTCTTTCATTTTAACAAGTGTAGTTCCACTAATATCCACTTTTTTTCCACTAGCAGGAATTCCAAAAAATTCACCATCGTGTGTGCCCTTAAAATTCCAATATTTTACAATTTTATCTCCTTGTCCAAAAGCATCAATAATTGTGAATTCAGCATCAGAAAATCCAGTTAAATAGTTATTGTAATATGCTTTAAACCCCTCAATTCCGACAATATTTTCTGGCGCTGTAACAGCAGTAACATTTTCATCAAAATAAGTTTCATTTACAAGGTCAATTTGTCTTTCGTTAATTACTTTATCCCATACAGTTTCATACATTTTTAAATTGTCAGCCAACTGTTTTTCAGCTTTTTCTAATTCAAGATGTAGTTCAGAAGGATTATTACAGTTTGTTATAATAAATAACACGAATAGAACAAAAATTCCCCTGAAAAAGATTTTAGTTGATTTTATAATTATATTTTTCATAATTTAAATTTTTATTTAATTAAGTAATCTACTACTATCTAAGAAAAATCCAAAAATGAATTTAATTTTATCAGATGTTTATTTAATTCTAATTATCACTAATTAATTTCCCACCTTTATAGGTTGATTCCCAATCTAATTTACCATTAGATTTCCATCCTCTTAATAATCCATTTGATTTTCCATCTTTATATGTTCCTTCAAATCTTAATTGTCCATTTTCATACCACCTCTGATATAAACCATCTCTCTTTCCATCTTTCTTATAATACTTTTTCCCAATTTTCCCATTCTGATGATAGATTTCATTTAATCCATTATCATTATTAATGTTTTTACTTTTCATATAGTCAATCTACCATTATCAAAGCAGATTTCAAAAAGAGGATTGTTAAAAAAAATGAAATATTTTTCTTATTTCTTCATTAGTTGGTTGTTTTCCATACTCACATATTTCAAAAAACTCAATATGTTTTATTTTCGATAAATCACTATCATGATACCATTTACTAATTATCATCTTTTCATTATCATCCCAATTTCTTTGCGGAGCATATCTCTTTTTTAGCCAAATTAATCTTTTGATAGAATTTGTTGGAATCTCATTTTCTTCAATTCCATTGGTCCATGGTAGCCATTCAAACATTTGGGATTCGTGAGCAGCTAAAGCTTCAATCTTTTGGTCAATAACCTGATCAATTATTACAGAAATATCTTTTCTAAATGGATATGGTTTTTTAAAACGATCTTCCACATATAAAAATATTGGATTTTTTTTCAAAGGAGGTGTATCAGGAACAACATTGGGAACAATCACCATATATGCTGCATCCTGCATCAAAATCCCAGTATTTCTATGATCCGGATGATAATCATTTGGCCGAGGTCCAACAACAACATCAGCATCCCACTCCCTAATTTTCTTAATTATTTGATTTCTTATGTACAATTCAGGTAAAAGCTCACCATCATGATTATCTAAAATATCATATTCTACACCCAATATCTTACCTGCTTTTTTTGCCTCCATTCTTCTTCTTTTAGCAAGCACGCCTCCTCCAATTTTTTGATGACCTGCATCTCCATTTGTTAATGATAAAAATTTTATTTTATGACCCATTTTAGATAGTAAAGCTGCAGTACCGCCGAATCTAATATCGCAATCGTCAGGATGAGCTCCAATTACAATAATATTAATAGATGTAGTGCTAGACTCAGAATTGTTAATTCTCTGGGATATCAACAAATGTGAACTAAATAAAATAAAAAAAAGTATTAACAATCTTTTCATAGATTCAATCTACAATTATCAATGTACATTTCAAAAAAGAAGATTACTAAAATAAAATACCATAACTATTATTCCCTATTTATTGATTATAGGTATATACCACAAATTATTCTTCAAATCAACGCCTCCTTTTAATTCTTCAAGGATTACTCGATCTATAATCACAATACCTTTTTCTGCCATATTAGAAAAATCATCAATTTCTCTTCTAAAATTTTGACGTGTTCTGTGAATATTATACTTATCTAAGAATGTTCTATTAAAAATCTTTTCTACTCCATCCTTACCTATCATAAAACCTAATAATCCTCCCCAAGTAGCTGTTGGATTATCTGAATCCCATCCAGCCAATGAACCAATTTTAATCGTTTCAATTAAATCCCCTTCTCCACAAAAAAGGCTTACCAAACTAGCGGCAAAATTTATGCCTGCAGCAAAACAACCATTACAATAAATATTCCTTGATGTAAGATCATAACCATCTTTACCTTCAACTTGATACCTTTGATAGATATTATCTCTAATACTTTCCCATTCCATACCAGTTAAATATTCAGATTTTACATAATCATACATCTTAGCTGAATAAGAATCTTCAGGTAAAATTTTTCTTGATTGATCAGCCATCCACATTAAATTTTCTTTTATAGTTTTCTCCTTATCAATACTTGATGCTAAAGAATGCATCGAAACATAAAACTCAGAAATCCACTGTGCATTATATCTTGCTGTAGTCTGAATAGGTAATTTTGCCATTTTTATTGCCATATCAGGTCGAGAAGGAGCAAATAAACCAAATATTTCAGTTGTTAATTGTGCATCTATCATATCATAATCTGGATTAATATCAGGATTACTAGTTTCTGGAGGTATTATATCCTGCTTCATTAAATCAAATGCTCTCTGATTAGAAACCCACAAAAAATTTTCTTCTTCACTCCTGATGTGTTTAATCCATCCATCCCTAATTTGCTCTCCCGTTAATAAAGATGTTTTATTTACAAAAAGAAGCTCCTGATACATATACTCAATATCTGTATCATCATCCGCTGGCCATACGCCATCCTGCTCAAAAACAAAATCAATGGTTGGAGATAAGTTGCTTGGTTTAGAATTAAAAATACTTGGCAAATCAGGCTTACCCCAATCATCTCTAGTATAAAATTGACCGGTTTTTATTTCTCCAATGTTACCTATTTTATCCATTTCAGTAACTAAACCCGTCATATTAGCAATACACTGAGCAAGCCAAAATCCTTCTAACTTATTAATATAATCAGTTCTAGAAATAACAAAATCGGTATCCTTAATAACATAACCTTCAGCTTCTACAGTCCTATCTGAATTAGAAACGTTTTTACATGAAAACATCAATAAACATATAAAAATGTACTTTTTCATATGTTTATAAATAACGATTAAATTCCTTTTTGAGTTTATCTAAACTATTTGTATAACCCAATAACTCATTTTTAAGAAGTTTAAAAACTTCTCTAGATCCCTTAGTTGGTAATCCATCTCCACTCTCAACACTTTTCCTTAAATAAGCAAGTCTATTATTTACTCTGATAGGAAAATTTAAAGGGTCCTGACCACTTTGATTTTTCACCTGATAAATACTTGACTCAATAGTTTCAAGGTTAGATATTAACGTTTTTATTTTAGCTGATCTGCTAGAAGATTTTTTAGAAATAATACTATCTAAATGTACCTTCATATTCCTTATTTCTATAACACTTCTATTAGCCAAATCTGTTTGGTTTCTAATTTCCATAGCAAAATTAAACTGAACATTAATATCATCATCTGATACATCTATTCTTGAATCCTTAATTAAATCCACAGATGTTTCATACTTTTTATTATTAATGGTCAACTCTATTATATATTTTCCTGGAGGTGCAATAGGTCCTAATTGTGGTCTTGCTGACCATATTATCATACCTTCAAACTCTGTAGCTCCAGGATATCTAAGATTCCATATATATGTATTTAATCCTTTTTTCATTGAAGGATTTTTATTATCTGAACCATACCAAGAAGATTCTTCTTCTGAGGCATCTTTTTCTATCAATCCTTCTTTTTCTAATACAATATTTCCTTTTTGATCAAAAATTCTAATATTTAAAGAAGTTACATCATCTGGTAAATAATATTTAATTTCTGCATTTTGTATACGTCTAGCAGCATAATAAGTATCATAGAGATGAGGTTTATTAAGATCAACTTTAGACATCTCTCTTATTGGAGATATGTCATCTAAAATATATATTGATCGACCATGCGTTCCAACGACAATATCCTTATCGGTAACAATTAAATCAGAAATTTGTGTATCAGGCATATTTAAACTTAATGAAGACCAATTATCTCCATTATCATAAGATACCCATACTCCATGTTCTCCACCTGCATACAATAGTCCAGGAACAATTAAATCTTCTCTTACAACATGAATAAAATCATCTTTTCTTATACCATCAACTATTAAATCCCAAGTTTTACCATAATCAGATGTTTTCCATATATATGGCTTCCTATCATCCATTTGATATCTCTTAGCTGCTATATAAGCAGTTCCTGGATTATGTGTAGACTCTTCAATAATACTAATTCTTGTATCTTTTGGCATATCAATTGGAGTGATGTTTTTCCAAGTTTTTCCATGATCCATTGTTATATGAACAAGACCATCATCAGAACCAGCCCAAATTACATTTTCATCATGATTTGATAATGCTAATGCAAAAACCGTGGCATATATCTCAGGTCCATTCATATCATTTGTTATTATTCCTCCAGTGTCACCTAAAGTATTTGGGTCTGCATAAGTAAGATCAGGACTAATTTTAGTCCAACTTTGACCATCATCTTCTGATACCCATACATGTTGCGAACAAGTATATAATTTATTAGCATTTAATGGAGAAAAGACTATAGGAAATGTCCATTGCCATCTTTCAGGTAAAGCACTTGAGGGTTCACCAGAAAAAAATCTTGGATAAACCTGGATATCTCTTCTATAACCATTACTTCTATCATACTTTGTTAGAAGAGCCCCCTGACTACCGGCATAAAACCAGTCCAATTTATTTGGGTGTTGACTTATGTAACCCGATTCTCCACCACCTATAGCATAGTAGTATTCTTTATGCGGTCCTCTAGCTTGTTTAAAATTCCAACCTTCTGAAGGAATGCACATAGTAGAATTATCTTGCTGAGCACCACAAATCATATAAGGAAAATCTCTAGTTACCATGATGTGATAAAATTGAGAGGTAGGAAAATCCAAATCTGTCCAAGATTCTCCTCCATTCACTGAAACACAACCACCCCCATCATTAGCATTTACCATACGCATAGGATTTTGAGGATCTATCCATAAATCATGGTTATCCCCATGGGGAACAATGATTCTCTTATCAAAAGTTTTTCCTCCATCAACCGACTTATAAAATCCAGTATTTAGTGCATATACTGTATTTTCATCCTTAGGATCGGCATAAATTCTACTATAATAAAATGCTCTTTGTCTTAATTTTCTTTCATCATTAATTAATGACCACGTACTCCCTGCGTCATCAGAAGTATAGACTCCTCCATTATTTGCCTCTACAAGGGCCCATAATCTATTTGAATTTACTGGAGAAACGGTGATACCAATCTTACCTAATGGTCTACTAGGAAGTCCAGAATTTTCTGAAATATCCTCCCACGATTTTCCTCCATCAGTAGTTTTATAAATACCGCAATCTGGACCACCACCAAGCATTTTATAAGGTGTTCTATACACCTGCCAAAAAGTTGAGTATAAAACATCAGGATTATTAGCATCCATAACTAAGTCGATAGCACCTGCTTTTGTACTTTTAAATAATATTTTTTTCCAATTCTTACCTCCATCAGTAGATTTAAAAACTCCTCTCTCAGGATTCTCACCATATGGATGACCAAGTGCAGCTACATAAACAATATCTGGATTCGTTGGATGAACTCTAATTTTGGATATAGCTTGAGTTTCTTCTAAACCAACATGTTCCCATGTTTTTCCAGCATCTATAGATTTATATACTCCATCACCTTGCATAATATTTCCTCTTAGTTCAGTTTCACCCATGCCTATATAAACAACATCGGGATTTGAATTAGAAACAGCAACTGCTCCCACTGAAGAACTCTTTAATTGACCATCTGTCACTGGTTTCCATGTTTGTCCACCATCAATAGTTTTCCATAATCCTCCCCCAACAGCACCAAAATAATATTCGTTTATTCTAGAGGAAGATCCAGAAACAGCAATTGATCTACCTCCCCTATCTGGTCCTATACTTCTCCATTCTAAGTGATTAATTATGCTATCTTTATTAGAAAATGATTGTAGGTTAAAAGGAGAAATAAAGATAATACTTACTAAGATTGATAATAATTTAAATTTCATAATTCTGAATTAAGGTTAAGTTGTTTAAAAAATAAATATATGAAATTTTATTTTATTAAATAAAATAAAAATCTTAAGATATTATTAAATGAGTGATTAATTATTAAATCTCTTTAACCAATTTATCCTCTCTTCACTAAAATAAAACTCTTTAGATGTAACAGGGGGAATATGATGTTCTAATAATGGAATTAATGATTTCTTAGGAATTTTAACTGGATCAGTTGGTATATGAGAACGTAATTCATCAACTATATTTTCATAAGAACCTTGACCTATTAAGTTATACCATTCTTCATTATCATTTTCTAGATTATATAACTCCTCACTTCCATCTACATAATTAATATAATGCCAGGGACCTTTTCTAACAGAGTAGTCTGCAAAATCATAGGTTGTTATAATACTCCTATCAATTTTACGCTCAGGATTTTTAAGTAGTTTAACTAAACTTTTACCATCTAAATTATTATTTTTCGGCAAATCACACAATTCAACAAGCGTTGGGTAAACATCTAATAATGAAGTTAAGCTCTCCACATTTTTCCCATTATTACTTCCACTTGACAAAACAGTAATACCTTCAGGAACTTTTATCATAAGCAAAGTTTTTATTACATTTTCCCATAAAGCAAATTTCCTCCAATGCATCTTTTCACCTAACTGCCATCCATGATCTGACCATATAACAATTATTGTATTATCAGCATACTTGCTCATTTTTAAATTTTCTAACAATTTACCGACCATAGCATCTGCAAATGTGATGGATGCTAAATACCCACGAATTGCTTCTTTCCACTTACCTGCTTCTATAACATTTTTATGATAATTTCCTCCCCTACTAATTAACTCTTTCGCCCTATCTCCCAAATCACTAGTATCATTTTCTAACAGTTCTGGCATTGAAATGTCTTCAAGAGGATACATATCAAAATATTTTTTAGGAACATACCATGGTAGATGAGGTCTATATATACCACATGCTAAAAAGAAAGGTTTATCATGATCTTTTTTTAACATATTAGATATGTATTCAACACTCTTGTAATCACTCGTTTCCTCATTTCCAACAGAGATACCCTCCCAATCAAATGCGTTATACATGTACTTAAAAGGAGGCATATTTACTGGAGCATCCTCAGGAATATAATCTTTAGGCATATTGTTAACTTGTGATGGATAATAATTATTCCAACTATCTGGATGAACCTGTGAATAATGGTATATTTTTCCGGCACCCGCTGTATAATATCCATTATTTTTAAAATACTCAGCAAGAGTTGTAGCTTCAGCCATCTTAGGTACTTTTCTCCAATCTTGATAGTTTGAATACATCCCGGAAGTATATGTATGCAATCCAGTCATCATAGTAGATCGAGAAGGATTACAACCTGGACTTGTGCAGTAATTTTTGGTAAAATTTACAGACTCATTTGAAAAATCTGATAAATATGGTGTAATAACTTGATTACTACCACCTAATGGCTCATTCCAATCACTTAAATCATCAATTGAAATAAATAAAACATTTGGATGATCTATTGTTTTATTCGTACAAGAAATAAAAAAAACTAAAAGAAAAAGAAAAGTTATGTTTTTCATTTTTTATATCTATTATAAAAAAATATTGACAAAGCATATATAATAGGAGTAACTAAAATCCAACATATTTGTGCTTGTAGTGTAATTGGACGTCCTACTATTTCAAATAAAGTAGGATTAAACCATGATCCAAGTGGACTCATAGGGGCCCATGAAAAATCACCATTACTACCTAATTGCATATGATAAATAAATGCCTCTACATATATGTTTTGAATCAAAAACCAAAAAAATAAAATAAAAAAAGCTGGCCATTTCCATTCTAAGAATGGTGATTGCTTACCACGATAAATAAATCGAGCTAATAATAAACCAATCCAAACTACTGTGACATCAGCCAATGAATTCAAAAACCAATTTAAATCAACAGAAATTGCACAAGTCAACATAGCACTCCTTCGTTCATCAACTGGCAAGCCTCCTGCTAAACCATAAGTAAACCATATTTCCCAGCCCAATGCAGCAATAATAAATGCGCAGATCAATGTGTATAATACTGATAAAGAAATTTTTCTAGTCCATAATGAATACAGCATTAATATAATAGGTACAGAAGCAACAAAATAAATGCGTATAACAAGCCACAATTCAAATTTCTTTAGTTCACAAAAATTAAGATTATCAAGCATTACTTTAAAATTTAACTTTTATATTATATGTATTAATTTGAAAATGATATTATATTTTATAAATCTAATGAGAAAACGCAACTTGTTTTGTGTTTATTTAATTCTTTTAAGCACTTCTATTAACGCCCAAACAAATACTTTCAAAGTAATGGCATGGAATATTCTGCATGGAGCAAACGATATTAAAAATGGTAAAGAAAATGTAGTAAAAATAATTAAAGAAATTGATCCAGATGTTGTTTTAATGGTAGAAACATATGGATCAGGTCCTTTCATTGCAAATTCTTTAGGTTACAATTTTCATTTGATTACCTCTGAAGAAACAGCATTAGATGATCCTTCCATAAATTTATCAATATATTCAAAACATCCATTAGGTATGAGAATTGATACAAAATATCCATTCTATTTAGGAGGAATTGAAATTTTGATAAATGGAAAAAAAATTCGTTTTTTTTCTAATTGGTTTCATTATTTACCCTGGAATGACGAACCTGAAAAAATGGGTAAATCGGTAGAAGAATTATTAGAATGGGAAAAAAGTGAACATAAATATAATATGATTCAAAAAGTACTTCCCTATTTAAAAAAATATGGTGCCGAAACAGATTCAATTCCAATGATTTTTGGTGGAGATATGAACACTCTTTCACACAAAGATTGGGGTAATAAAACTAAAAAATTACATAATAATTTGGTGGTTCCTTGGAACTCAACCAAAATTTTAGAAAACCTAGGTTTAATTGACTCATATAGAAAAGAAAACCCTAATCCAATTACGCATCCTGGAATTACTTGGGATAATAAAAAGAGAAATGATTCACATAGAATAGATTATATCTTTTATAAAGGAAAATCCATAAAATCTACAAATTCAAAATCTTATATGAGTTTTTTAAATGAGCCTCTTTTTATAAATGGCAAAGAAATTATCTATCCTTCTGATCATGGATTTGTTATTACAACATTTAAGTTTAGATAATTTATTATAAAATAAAAAGAAGAAATTTTATAATTAGAACTTTAAAAGAGCAATTGTTTCAAAAGGAGATACAGAAATAGAAAAACTAGCGAATCACGTAATTGAAATTCCAGAGTGGGGTAAGGATAACCGTATAGTTAGATTAACTCATCACAATAGAAGAAGAAGATAATTTCAAGGTAATTATTTTAATTAAATAGCGAGATAAAAATAGAATAAGCATTAATTTAGTAATCTATTTTCAAGAACAACACTACATTATAATGAAAAAAATACAAATCACGATCTTGAGTTTCACATTATTGATGCTATCTAACTGTAAAGAGAATATAGACGAGGTTCCGCAACCTAAGAATGTCATATTATTAATTAGTGATGGTGCAGGGTTATCTCAAATCTCATCTGCTTTTTATTTTAAAGACACTTCAGTCAATTATTCTCGATTTAGAAATATTGGTTTAATAAACACATCATCTTCCCGTGAAGATGTTACCGATTCAGGTGCTGCAGCTACTGCTTTTGCAACTGGAGTGAAAACATTTAATGGTGCTATCGGTGTTGAAGATGATTCGACATCAGTTGAGAATTTAGTAGAAATAGCTTCTTTGAAACACATAAAAACAGGAATTATAGCTACATCGTCAATTACGCATGCTACTCCTGCAAGTTTCTTTGCACATTCAATTTCTAGGGGAGCTACAGAAAAGATAGCATTACAATTGCCAAAATCTGATATTGATTTTTTTGCTGGTGGTGGTTTGCAATTTTTTAATAAGCGTAGCGATCAGTTAAATTTATTAAATGAATTAGAAAAGAATAATTTCAGTATCGATACTGTAGCTCTTAGTGATTTAGATGACATCAAATCAAATCAAAAGCAAGGTTATTTTTTGGCACAAGATGCTATGCCAACTATCATTAATAATAGAGGAGACTTTTTGTCTAATGCAACCGATTTAGGGATTCAGTTTTTGAATAAGGATGAATCTGGATTTTTTCTAATGACTGAGGGTTCACAAGTAGATTGGGGTGGACATGATAATAATGGAGAGTATTTAGTCTCAGAGCTTATTGATTTTGATGATGCCGTTGGAAAAGCACTAGATTTTGCTGAAAAGGATGGTAATACTTTAGTCATTGTGACTTCAGATCATGAAACAGGTGGCTTTACATTAAAATCCAAAACACGACTAAAGGATGACGGTTCTGAATACAGTGATTACAGTGAAATTGATATGGCTTTTTCTATAAAAGGACACTCCGCTACCTTAGTTCCCGTTTTCGCTTACGGACCTGGTTCGGAAGTATTTGTTGGTATTTATGAAAACACAGAAATCTTTCATAAAATCATAGAAGTTACAAAATGGGGAAATCCTGTTGACTAGAAAAATTAGATTTTAATTATTTAATAAAAAACAAAAAGTATTAAATGACTTTGATAAAAATATTAAAAGGGATATATCAAAAGATATAATTGTTGGGAATCTATATTATAAGAATGATAGATTTCATAAAGAAATGTTTTTGAATATGTTTTATGATAAGTTTAGAGATTTCTTTAGTGATTATTTACTAAAGACAAATAATGACGTGAAGTTATTTATTGAAGAACAAAAACGAAAAATCAAAATAAGAAAAATGTTTTGAATGTGTATATTTAATTTGTTCATTAGATATATTTGAACAAAGACCAATAGATGTAAAAGTTTGTAGGTCTTTTTTTGTGTGATTTAAACAACGATTCTTTTTAAATCAAAGATATGTGATTGGAGATAGGTAGTGTATTAAATCGTATTTAAAACGTAGAAAAAACGTATAATTTGGTGTGTGGTGTGGTAATGTTTGTTTATATGGTTAAAGGAATAAAAAAAAATGTAAAACTTAATTAAAGTAACACATTTTATAACTGTAGAATATGTTAAAAGATAGTTTTTTATAAATATATCAAATCATTTTAGCACTTTTATTAATGTGAAAATTTAATTAATAACTCTCATTCTTAAATTAAATGTTTCATTTATTTTTATTGATAAATTCTATAACTATTTCTAAACTTTCTACAGGTTTCTCTTCCATAGGTATATGTCCAGTTT
>LWDU01033493.1_pt1 | contig 25543 bp, 19 predicted proteins | sample 727161 | NCBI WGS metagenome assembly LWDU01 (sample SAMN04566230, study PRJNA314399) | hydrothermal vent metagenome | isolation source: deep sea hydrothermal plume seawater | place: Mexico: Gulf of California, Guaymas Basin | collected 2004-07-11
CGAAAGCGCAAATTCCCTAGGGGGAGATTTATATCATCGCACACAACAAGGATGTCGTCATGTGGTAAATCATAAAAATCACAAGCGGGTTGGACACTATTTCCGCTTAAATTCATGTATGTTAGTGGGCACAGTAGCAATCCGCGATTGGATTGGAACTGTGCTTCTACTATTTCACCGTTGAATTTTGCTTTGGCTCGGGCAACGCCGTGCCGATTTGCGAGTTCTGCGATGACCTGCCACCCAATATTGTGTCGAGTGGCTTGGTATTGTTTTCCAGGGTTTCCTAAACCAACAATTAGTTTCATGATGTTGATTTCGTAAAGTGCTGATCGTTCTTTTAACGGATCGTTGCTTCATTTGGACCTAGAAACGGTACTCTTATTCGCCGTCGTCGCCTCCTGCGTCTGCATCGTCACCACCAGTATCACCGATTAGTTCTGGTTCGGCGGCATCGTCTGTGGCTTCATCAGCGGTTGGTTCTTCAGCGACTATGATCTCAGTACACGTGGCAACCACGGTTTCCGGTGCTGCTACGAGTTGAACACCTTTAGGAAGATCGAGATCAGCCAATGTAAGGCTACCGTTGAGTTCAAGTGTCGAAAGGTTCAGTTCAATTTCATTTGGTATTTCCATCACAGGACAAGTGATTTGAGTTCTTCGGATGGTTCGGTTTACTCGTCCACCGGCAGCGAGTCCGGGAGCTGTTCCTTTAACGACAATGACAACGGTCACTTGGACAGTTTCATTTTTGCCCACTCGGGTCAAATCAAGGTGAATGACCTTAGATCCCAAGGCGTCCCACTGGACAGCTTTGACGAGTGCATGTTCGGTAACGGCACCTTCGAGCTGAACGAGTTTTTCTCGTCTTTCGATGGCTGCTTGAACCTGTTTGCTGACAAGCGATAAGCTGACATTTTCTTTGCCATGGCCATAAAGGATCGCAGGAACATTACCACTGCGACGTAATCGACGGGTATTGGCACTGCCAGTAAGGTCTCGTAATTCGGTTTGAAACAATTCCGCCATGGAATTCTTCCTTTTTTTGTAGGCTAATTCGATGATTTTGCTATGGAAGTAACTTGCGAACTAACACAAGAAACATCTAGGCGTATCGAACTGTGGATTGTGTGAAAATGGTATTAATCCCTAAGGATAAACATCAAACCGAGGGCGTCAAGGCCATAGCGGTTGATAATATTAATCATCGGGCGATTCGTTATTTTGGCATAAAGGTTGAGCTTTACAAGTCCAAATGGACAAAACGCTAGGAACGACGGTTAGATTTCTCAACGGCGTTACAGCGATGCTGCGTCGATTATTATTCGTCGGAGCGGAAGACGGCCACGACATCGTCGACGGGCACTACGAACAACTGGTTATCGTGCTCGAATTCGACGGGAATTGCATCTTTGGGATGAAATAGGATTTTATCGTATTGTCTCAGCGGGACATCTTCGTCGTTTTCGATTAATGCTGAAATGGAAACAATTCGACCAGTAATTGTAGGTATTTCAGCGGCATCCGGCAGGGCGATCCCACCGCGGGTTTCACGTTTTGGGTCATCTTTGCGGACTAGAATTCTAGCTCCGATAGGTTTGACCGTTTCAAAGGCCGCTTTCTTTCGTGCTTTTGCCATGTTAAATCTCTGCTGTAATTTCTGTGGTGAGTTTGTATTTGATATGATTCGCTTTATTCATCAGAGCCATCGAAATTGGCGAAGATTGAACTAATGGACTGATCGTGATGGATTCGCTTAATTGCTTCTGCTAATAGGGGGGCAATCGTCAATTGTTTGATCTGCGATATTTTGGCTTCGTCACTCAAAGCAATACTATCGGTCACAATAACGCTCGTGATGGGCGAGTTTTGTATCCGCTCCAGTGCCGGCCCACAAAACACCCCGTGTGTTGCTGCGACATGTATTTCGCGAGCACCAGCAGCTTTGACTAATTCTGCGGCACCACAAATACTGCCGGCTGTGCTAATCATATCATCGAACATTAAAGCGACTCGACCTTCGATGGGACCTCCGATTAGATTTTCTTGGGTAGTTTCCATGGCGCTAGCGCGGCGTTTGTCAACAATTGCCAATTTTCCACCTAATCGCTGCACGTGACCTATGGCTCGTTTAATGCTACCTTCATCTGGACTGACGACTGCGAGATCATTTGGGTCGAGTCCCATTGAACGGAAGTGCTCGTTCATGACGGGCGCGGCGTACATATGGTCAACGGGCACATCAAAGAATCCTTGAATTTGTGCTGCGTGCAAATCCATCGTCAATACGCGGTCTGCTCCTGCACGCGTAATAATATTCGCACAGAGTTTTGCAGTGATGGGCACTCGGCCCTCATCTTTACGGTCAGATCGAGCATAGCCGAAGTAGGGTATGACAGCGGTAATTCGTGAAGCGCTGGCTCTTTTGAAACTATCAATCATGATCAATAGTTCCATGAGGTTGTCATTGACCGGTGGTGCAGTGGGCTGGACGATAAAAATATCACGGCCCCGCACGTCCTCATTAATTTTGCAGTGCTTTTCACCGTCTGGAAATGTGGTCAGTGAAATGGCGCCCAGCGGGAGATGTAGAAACCCGCAAATGTCTTCGGCCAGGACTCGGTTTGCGTTGCCACTGAATATTTTTAATTCACGCATTTAATACCCCAGTTGTTGCATTTCTTGTTCGACTAATTGTAACTGTTCGAGCGTATTTACGCTCAATGACTCGCAGGATTTCAAGACGGGTAGTGCTTCCACAACATACCCAGCTTGTTTCAGAATCGCTGGACAATCCGTCAGGTAGTACTCGGCCTGAGCATTGTTCGATTGTAGTTTTTCTAGCGACCATTGTAGGTGACCTGAGTCAAACACATAGGTGCTCATATTGACTTCTGTGATATTTTTCTCAGTTGCTGTTGCATCTTTTTGTTCGATGATTCCCATAAAGTTTCCTTGTGGGTCGCGCACGATGCGGCCTAGTCCGGTGGGGTTGTCGTGGTGTAAGGACCCTAGAATACAGCTTGCTTGAATTGCTTGAAATTCGGCGAGAAGTGACTTGATGGACTCCGGTTGAATTAAAGGCGAGTCGCCGGTTACGACGAGTACCGGGCCAGAGTGTTGTTTGAGTTGAGTGCCACACATTTGAACAGCATGGCCCGTCCCAAGTTGCTCTAGTTGGGCTACGAATATGAGGTTGGAGAATTCGTTGAGTTCTGTCTTAACTAGTTCTTGCTGATAGCCGACGACTAGTACAATTTTTTGGATGCCAGTCGTTAACAAGGCATCAATTACATGCGCTACTAGCGGCCGGCCTAAGGCCGGCAGGAGTACTTTGGGTCGGTCGGATTGCATGCGGGAACCCCGCCCCGCGGCGAGGATAATCGCCATCGTTTGGGCGCTGGCGTCGTTGGCAATGGGAGTGTCAAGCATTGCGTCGGCGGTCATCGCAGGTGATTAATCCAAGATAAGAATTTTACTGTGAAGGCTTGCTAAACGATTGCTAGTAGTATCATGCCACGAACGCTGGTTTTTTTCTAGTAGGGGCGTGGCTTGTAATGGCCTTCCTTTTTTTGATTGTTGACACATTACCGGTGGCACACCTAGAATATTTAGCTTCGGAGCACTCGGTTTAAAAGGTTGATGTTGTGGACGATGCAATACAAAAAGCAGATACGTTGATTGAAGCGTTAGCGTGGATCAGGCAATTTCGTGGCCGTACAACTGTCATTAAACTTGGCGGGAGTATTATGGCAGACGTAGATGCGCTGCGGCATGTATTGCTGGATATCGTTTTCATGGAAACTGTGGGAATGCGGCCCGTTATCGTACATGGAGCAGGTCCCGCTATCAACACCGCGATGGAAGAAGCTGGTATTGCACCTAATTTTATACACGGCCGTCGAGTAACGGATCAAGTGACTCTACGTATCGTTCAGGATGTACTTGCCGGTAAAGTTAATCGCCAACTTGCTGAACTGATCGAAGATATTGGTGGTCGCGCTATGACATTGAATTTCGATAGCACACCGGTTTTGTTTGGTGAGCAACTCGAATTAGTCCTCGAAGGTGAAAATGTAGATTTAGGATTCGTGGGGCAAGTCACAAGAATCGACCAAATGGTCATCGACAATCTGTGCTACGCGGGCACCGTTCCAATCATCCCTTCGATGTGTACTGACGATCAGGGGCAGGTTTATAATGTGAATGCTGATTCGGCCGCCACCATGGTAGCGCGTTTATTGGGAGCCGAAAAGTTGATTTTTTTGAGCGACGTAAACGGTGTTCGCGAGGATAAAGACGACCCATCAACCTTGATAGCTTCGCTAAGTGTTGAGCGTGCTTACGAGTTGATTGCCGATGGGGCGATTGATGCCGGAATGATTCCCAAGGTCGAAGCTTGCATTGAAACGCTCGATCGCGGCGTGCGTAAAATCCATATTATTGATGGCCGCATCCGCCATTCGCTGTTGTTGGAAATCTACACATCGCAAGGCATAGGCACTCAAATCATCAAGTAGCAACTAGTGTAATTCGCTTTACTAGGTGTTTCACCGTTTTGCTATTGCGCGGTACAATCTAGACGACATCTGCAAAATCAACACTATAATATGCACTGGGAATGCAGCAGAATTTGTAGCATTAAAGGAACAGAAGTTATGACCGCTCAGAATTTAAGTTCACCAGATACGATCGCCTTATTTCAGAATTATGTTATACCCAATTACGGGCGTTATGGCATTAACTTGGTGCGGGGTGCAGGGTCATCTATTTGGGACGCTGAGGGAAATTGCTATCTGGACCTTTTTCCCGGTTGGGGCTGCAATCTACTAGGGCATTGTCCACCTAAGGTGGTGGAAGCCATTCAAAAACAGGTGGCCACGCTTGTGCATGTCCCCAACTCTTGGCATTTTGAATCCCAGGGGCAGTGGGCGCAGTTGTTGAGCGAGCGAAGTTTTGGTGGCCAAGCATTTTTCTGTAATTCAGGGGCCGAGGCTAACGAAGCCGCGATTAAGTTAGCGCGCTTGCATCACGGTCCTGAACGTTACAAGATCATTACCTTTGAAGGTGGCTTTCACGGACGGACTTTGGCTACGACTACCGCTACGGCGCAGCCCAAATACCATGCTGGTTTAGGACCTTTGATGTCTGGATTCAATTATGCACCTTACGGTGACTTGCAGGCAACTAAAGAATTGATTGACGAGGAAACCTGCGCCCTACTTATTGAACCGATCCAGGGTGAAGGTGGAGTGCGGATTCCTGCGGATGGCTTCTTGCAAGGCTTGCGAGAGTTAGCTGATCAGCACGATTTATTGTTAATGTTTGATGAAGTCCAAACTGGTTGTGGCCGAACGGGCGATTGGTTTGGATATCAGCGTTTTGGTGTGACGCCCGATGTAATGACATTGGCGAAAGCACTCAGTGGCGGAATTGCAGCTGGAGCTATGCTGACAACGGCAGAAATTGCTCCGAGTTTGAGACCCGGAATGCATGCGTCTACCTTTGGCGGAAACCCGATGGCGGCGGTTGCTGGGATCGCCATGATTGAGACGATTGAAGAAGAAGGCTTGTTGGAAAATGTGCGAACGTTAGCGGCCCTGTTTGAAAATCGTTTCAGTGAATTACGGCGCGAATGTCAATGGATTAAGGAAATTCGGGTTGCTGGAATGATGGTTGGAATCGAACTGGATGTCGATGGTGGAAATGTCGTGCAACAATGCTTAGAACAAAACTTGTTAGTCAATTGCACGCAGGGTAATGTCATACGATTGCTGCCGGCCATGAACTTGACGGAGCAACAAGCCAATGAAGGTGTTGATATTTTATCCAGCGTGTTGCGGCGATTGGAAGTTTAACACCGACACACAGGGGTTACGGGAGAAATCTGTGACGCCTAACTCAAAGGTTTGTCGAGTCGCTCAATTATCAAGATCGAGCGGATTGTAATTTTTTTGGATGAGACGTTATGAAACATTTAATTTCGTTATTTGATTTAACCAAGGATGAACTGTGGCGGATTTTGGAAATTGCCGAATCGCTTAAAAACGATTTGGCCGGGTCGAAGAAAAAGGCACCTTTGCAAGGTTCGAATCTTGCGTTGATTTTCGAAAAACAATCGCTGCGAACTCGCGTTAGTTTCGAGGCGGGAATGACTCAACTTGGCGGTGGTTGTCTGTTTTTGGGACAAGAAGCGGGTTGGGGAGTGCGCGAATCGATAAAGGATTTCAGTTCGGTGCTGAGTGAATATGTCGACGTGATCGCTTGTCGGTCCTACTCGCACCAAACGCTGAAAGAACTCGCGCAATATTGCACCGTACCAGTGATTAATGCTTTGACCGATTTCTGTCATCCATGCCAAGCGTTAGCGGACGTGAAGACAATCGCAGAACATGTTGGTGGGTTAAATAATCTTGCAGGTCAAGAAGTGGCTTATGTTGGTGACGCAAACAATGTGGCCCGGTCGTTGGCTATTGCTTGTGGTAAACTCGATATGAGATTAACAATTGCCTGCCCTGAACAGTATCAATTCGACACAGCCTCACTGGATGTTATTAGCAATGAATGCGATGGTTTTGTCGTCCAACAAACCACGGACGCTCGGGCTGCAGTTGAAAATGCGATAGCCATTTATACGGATGTTTGGGCTAGCATGGGTCAGGAGAAAGAACAACAACAGCGAGAACAAGATTTCGCACAGTATCAAGTCAACGAGGAGTTGCTAAGTGTTGCTGCAAAGGATTCAATTTTCTTGCACTGTCTGCCAGCTCGCAGGGGTCAAGAAGTGACAGATGCGGTATTAGATGGACCTCAAAGTAGAGTTGTTGTTCAAGCGGGAAATCGCATGCATGCTCAAAAGGGTTTATTAATGTGGTTGCTGCAAGAAGTAAATGAATAGGATCTAGGAGAGGTAGACGATGGCGAGAACCAAACGACGCGTTAATCAATTACGAGATATTTCTGTAAAACGGCGTTATACAAGTCAGGCACCTGGGAGCGTGTTGTTCCGCGCCGGGCAAACGGTTGTGTTGTGTACGGCGAGTATAGAAGAATCTGTTCCGCACTGGATGAAGGGGAGTGGTCGTGGTTGGATTACGGCCGAATATAACATGTTACCCTCGAGCACCAGTCCCCGTAAACGCCGAGATCGCGGCAAGGTGGATGGTCGTACTACGGAAATTCAACGATTGATTGGTCGCAGCATACGAGCGGTTGCGGATCTCGATGCACTTGGAGAACGTTCTATATCAATCGATTGTGATGTGTTACAGGCAGATGGTGGAACTCGGACGGCAAGCATCACCGGCGCAACGATTGCGTGTGTTGATGCTATTCATAGTATCCGTAAAGATTTACCAGATCCCCAACAATATCCGTTGCGCGACAGCGTAGCTGCGGTGAGTGTTGGGGTTGTGACTGGGCGGTGCTTCTTAGATTTAGATTATGAGTTAGACTTTGCTGCCGACGTGGATATGAATGTCGTGATGACCGGGGGAAAACGGTTTGTTGAAATTCAAGGGACGGGTGAAGAAGCGACCTTTGATGACGAGCAATTGCAGAGCATGCTTAGTCTCGCTGGTCAGGGAATACGTCAGCTTACCAAGATTCAAAAAACGGCACTCGGCACTCGCTGGCCCTGGTAGGGATGGACGGCAGTTCGCATATTAGGAGCGTTTGTTATTGTGACTAGTTTGTGAATTTATTCGCCATTTTCGCTTGGTGGCTCAACACCACCCGTCATTTCATTCATGCCGCCCGCGCCACCATCGACTGGGGCGGGTGGTTCTTGGGCATCGGAAGTATAGTTATAGCGACGGAACAATTTGTCGTCGGCAAGTTCAGTGTGGACAACAAGGTTACCCTGAGCGTCAATTAGCAAGAACTCGCCAGGCGCGCTATAAGGAAAGTTTTTAGAGTTTAGTGGTAGAGCGTCGCCACCACGGATATCGCCAACGATAAATTCGGTTTCGAATTGTTGTTGTTCGGCAGCCATGATGTATTCAGTAAGTGGGTGCCCGTATTCTGAATTAGCACGGAAATTCATAAGTGATCCACGGTGGACGGGGCGATCAAACATGATGTCTACTGCCCGACGCGCGTCCCACATAATTGCCTTGACAACCCCAGAAGGTTCGTGGTCTTGGAACGACCGTCCGTTTGAATCTCGTGAAATCTTGACGATGTCCGCTGTTCCGCCGGCGAATTGTAATGGATCTATTACAGCAACAGGTTCGCTCGGTTCACTCCAAGGAGTAAATCGATAGAAGGTTTCGCTATCAAGTTGTTTAATACGTTGGATGACTTCATCTTTTAGCGTAACTTGTGTTGGCACTGGGTGATTCGCATAATCGTCGCCTGACGTGGTGTTGGGATTGTTTGGATCTTCGATCAATAATTGGACTCGGTATCGGTATACCTGGCCAATTTCAGCTGTTAAATCATAGAAGCGAACGAGTTTGTAATCGGGGATGTTGTTGGACGAGACCCCCATGCCACCTTCACCCATTCCTCCCATGCCGGCCATACCACCCATACCTTCCATGCCACCCATACCTTCCATGCCACCCATTGCGCCTTCGGAATTGGTGTTTGTATTTGCATTAGGTCGGTTATTGGTTACTTGGCCACCTGGAAGGTCGTTGTTCCCTTCTGGTGTTTCGTCGCCGGGTTGTTTGTTAACTGGTTCTGTTTCAGCTGGTGTTTTCGTTGTCATGCCTGCCAAGGGAATTTCCGGATGTCGCAATAAGTCGTCGAGGTTGCGCATCATGACTGGAGGGCATTTTAGTGAAATGAACTTATTTAGGTGGGACGGCGCAACGATTTCCGTTGCGGTACCGTGCCATTGTTTTTGTGAATTACGGTGTTCCTTAGTGTTCAGGAGATGTTGCCATTGGTTTTCATCCACGACTTGGGTAGGGTCGCTTGTCACATCAGCACGTTCCACTTTCATAAAGACGTAATCAGGTTGATCACGTTTTCCGTCGTACCCTGATCGCATCGCTAGTGCACGTTCAAATTCATCAAATTGTTGTTTGAATGGTACGAGTGCTGTGCCTGCGACCATTGTTTGCGCTCGTGCGACAGGATTCCCTTTTGGTTTATTGTCGGTTGCTTCGCTGGTGCCACCTTCCATACCACCACCCTCCATACCCTCCATGCCACCACCCATAGCACCACCCATAGCACCACCCATAGCACCACCCATAGCACCACCCATAGCACCGGAGTTTCCACCTGTTGGACGATAACCTAATATTTGCCCCCGATCGGATTGGAGTTTACGTGGTTTTGGCCCTGTGCTCGCGTCTTCGGCGTTCCCGCCCATGCCGCCCATGCCGCCCATCGCTTCGCCCATCGCTTCGCCCATCCCTTCGCCGCCACTAAAGGGGTCAGTTTTGTCTTTTTTGGAAGTCTTACGGGTAGGTTTTTCTTTTTGGATCACTTCTTGAGAAAATTTGTCGTTGGCTGTGGGGTCTTCAATTCCTTCACCCAAGATATATGCGACTGGTCCAGTCAGAGCGACAGTGCGGATATCCATCACTGGGTATAACTGGGGATCTTCACGTCGTGTAATAATTCGGTTGGTTGGGGGATTGAATAGGTGATTAGGAGAGTAGTCATCCGAGTTGATTGTGATTTGACTATTTTTGGCGCGAGTTTCATAACTTGTAACAAGGTCTTTAGAATAATTACCTTGTTCTTGTGCCCAGTTTCCATCGGTGATTTTGTTATTGGCTTCGGTAATTCTCGTATCAAGACCTTTTCGGGTCTTTTCAAAACTTTTCCCCAAGTCATTTATTCCAGCACCCATCCCCGCGTAAATCAGATAGCCTGATAATAAAATGGCGAGCGTCAGAGCGATTTTTTCTGCATGGACAATAAATAGGTTGTCAGAAATCGGCTTGGACTTAAGTTTCGCCGTGCCGACCGAATTTGTCGGAATTACTTTCGCGGGTGCTGTGGGGTCCGCTGTGAGATCCGTCTCACCGGTAGCTTGAAGCACAGCGTCCATGATCGCATCTGCTTGGTCTTGTTTCTTTTCGCGTCCAAAAACCATGTTACATTCTCCATTGTTAAGCAACGAGCCAGAAATTTGGTGTTGCCAGACAATTCGTAAAAATCATTGGTTAAACTATTCAGCTTCACCGCCGGGACCAGTTGTATTGTTATTATTTGCGTTGTCTTCTTGAGGATCAATCCCTAAGGCTGCAAGGTTTACAGGATTATAGATGTGTACGATTCCGTATATTTCGACTTCAACGTGGTATTGCATTGTTGGGACTTGAATGACAGTACCGCTACTCATGCCACCAGTCATGCCGCCCATGCCGCCCATGCCACCAGTCATGCCGCCCATGCCACCAGTCATGCCACCCATGCCACCTTCGCCCATACCACCCATACCACCTTCACCCATACCACCCATGCCTCCAGCGCCTCCAGCGCTGCCGCCCTTGTTCATTCCTGAGGGAGCATTGATGCGGACTTGTAATACTTCGATACTTAACTCGGCATTACCGCAGGCGGCAAGGAACTGATGTAAATACCTGAGGTCGATCGTCAACCGAATTCTGGTGGGGTATCGTTTAGCAATTGCAAGCTTGGGGCGAATATTTTGAGAATCTGCGGTTGTCTTTAAGGCTGCACGTAGGTCGCTGATAGCTAATGGTCGGTATGCATCGTCGACATAGCGTAGGTCGCCAGGATCGTTGGATGGTTCACCATCGCCGCTGTCACTACTTTCAGAGTCGCTACTTTCAGAGCTACTACCTTCGCCTTCCCCGCCTGAGTCTTCACCCCCTTCGCCTCCACCGCCCATCATTCCTTCCATACCACCGCCATCCATGCCACCCATACCGCCACCCATACCGCCACCCATACCGCCATCCGTGCCGCCAGCAATCTTACCGCCGCTAAGTATTGCTTCTTTAGCGAGATCTACTCCGGTGGGACCGATGAAGGCACCATTCTTGGCAAGATCTATACCGATAATTTCGGTGACTTTAGCATTATATGCTGCATCAGCGGTTTTGTTCATGTCCGCGATAATTTTGAGCCATTGGTTCAATACCCAGAGGTCTTCCTGGGCGTAGAGGATCTCGAGTGTGGTCGGTACGTCGTTTGCCCAAGCGAATCGAGATATCAACGCGTTTTGATTGGAATCTTTCCAGACGACCAGATGATTGGTGGTCGTTGTGGCTTCCGTTGTATCCCCTTCGCCACCGGTCGTTTCCTTGTCTCTAACATTAGGGTCTGGACCCCATCGGGCAGCGACGATGTCCGCCAGCGTTGGTAGATATTTAGCGGTAAAGTCTTTGTATTTGATACGGGCGATTTGACTGATTTCTGTTTTGACAGAATTGTTCAACGGGTTAATCACTCCATTCATTTCGACTTTGAGTTCGATAGGTGCTAAGGGTTCAAAATAATTAGCTGTTATTCGGTCAAGTTGAGCAGGACCGACGGGCCAATTCAACGATTGTTTTTGCACGTTGTACTTGTCTTGCCAAGTTTTACGAATATCAGTTTTAACGGAAGTCAAAATAACATTCATTCCATCATCGAAGGAAGCGTTAGGATGGTTTTTTTCGTTCTTGCCTTTGATTTGTTCCAATTTGGAAAATACTGAACTAATTCTACTTTCATTTTGAGCGCGTTCATCATTGAGTGAGCCAATTGCCAAAAACCACATAATGGAAATGGTGAGGACTACGACGCCGGAGATACTCCAAAATAAATGTTTTTTAATGTCTTCCATAAGACTCTATATCCGAAAAGGAAAAAGGTTTGAGCTGAGTTGATATGTTAAGTAAAGTGTATTGATTTAGTTGATAGGTGGACCATTGTCGGCCGGATCCGCACCTGGATCACCGTTGGGATCACCGTTGGGATCACCGTTGGGATCACCGTTGGGATCACCGTTGGGATCACCGTTGGGATCACTTGGGATCACCGTTGGGATCACCAGTTTGCGTTTGCACTGTATTTACTGCATCTTCAGCTTGTTTCGCGGCAAGTTGTTGAGCAGCGAGTCGTTTGATCGGTTCCGTTGGCACCCAGCAAAACTGAATTTTAAATGAGTATTTTTTGACTTTGTAGGTAACTTCTTCTTCAGTAATTTCGTTAGCGGTTCCCCCAGAAGTATCTCCGGCACCGCCTCCGGGTGCTCCACTCATAGCTCCCGCTGTATCGCCACCACCGTTTGCGTCAGCGGTCGCTCCGCCGATAGTCATCTCACCGTCTTCTTGGGAGCTAACGAGTACAATGTGACTTATTCCCATTTCTTCCATAGTGAATTGTTCCATGGTGAATTTTGTCTGCGCATCGTCAATTGCGACGATCGGCAAGTCGATAACGCTTTGACGTAAACGTTCAAGTAGAGCCATGTGGACGTGGCTGATATAACCCGTTTCTCGGTCATTGTTAAAGTAATGATAGCCTGTGAGCTGAATAATCCAACCGGCATCGGTTGGTCCGCCACCAGCAGTTGTGGTGTTACCGTCTGACGCTGCACCATCAACTGGCCCACTTTCACCACCATCAACTGGCCCACTTTCACCACCACCAACTGGCCCACTTTCACCACCACCGTTGTTTTCAGTGGCAGCGGCTTCTTGAGCAGCGACTGTTTGCAGGGCAATCATCTGGTCAACGAATTTTTTATTGTTGGCGACAAAGTCGACATTTTGCTGGATTTTATCAATCCAGATTTGCCGGTTTTTCTTGATGAAGCTGATCCCTTTGTCGTGGTTTGCCGAGACTTTGGTCCACCATTCGCTCAGGTCTTCAATAAAGGCATTGTCGATTGATTCAATATAGAAATCTGGTCGAGCACTAAACGGAATTTGATCCGGATCTCGCCAATTGGTTTGTTCTTGTGGTAGCACGGAATTAACAGTTTTAAGCAATTCAATCCACAAGACTTGACGGTCTGAATTTCCGATGAGTTGTCCCCCATATTGTTGGAGATTATCATAGGAATTTTTAAGGGCCTCATAGTCCTTGACATTTGTGTTAGATTTGGATGAAATACTTTCCGCCTTGGTGATTCTTGATTCCCAGCTGTCCGGACCAGACGCTGTAGCGCTTGCGGCGGTGCTGCCGTGCGCTACTTTCTTCCAAGCTACGTATTGCATGAAGTAGTTGAATGAAAATGCGAGTAGTAACAACGCGACAGCCGAAATGACCCACGGTTTTTTTGAATCAACGAGTCGGTCAAACAAAATTTCGCGCGGTAGTAAGTTTGTTTGCAGTTGTGCAATGCCCAGAGATTGAAGGCATAGTCCGTAACAATTAGCGAACGAAAGCATGTTGTTTTTAAAGGTTGGACTAGCCGTAACGGTTGAACCCTTCAGTCGTTTGAATGTGTTCATCTCGATAACAGGGACATCGAGTTTTTTGCCAATAAATGCTTGCAGACCTGGCAATTTGGCGGTGTTACCCGTAGTGACCACACCCTTGATGGTTGCTTTACGATCGATGCCTTCAAAAAACCTGAGTGACCGTTGGACTTCCGTGCCGAGATTGTCATAAACAGACCGCATTGCTTGAAAAACACGCTTGGGATCTGGAGCATCACGAGCATTTCGTTTGAGATGCTCAGCCTTGGCAAATGTTAACTTCAGCTGTTTTGTCATTTGGCGTGTAAAATGATTACCGCCAATTGGAATACTGCGATGCCAGACGCGGAATCCATTGGTAATGACCATGTCGGTTGTCTCGGTGCCAATAGCCAGTACCATATAGCTCGGTGGAGGAGATTCGGGGTCGAAAACATCTGGGTCTGGACAATTGTCGAGTAGATCATAGGTGATACAGTTATAGATGGCCATCGGCGCGAGTTGCATGGCATCTAGGGTGATGTCAGCGTTGTCAAACGGTAGCATTTCGCGGATGACTTGATCGCGTTTCATTGCAAACAAACCAACTTCGGTCTCCGTGATCAGTCCGTTAATTTCAACTCCGCCCCCCATCCGTTGGTAGTCCCAAACAACTTCGTTTAAATCAAATGGGATTTGCTGCTTCGCTTCGAATTCGACGATGTCTCGAATTTTTTTGAGCGGAATCGGTGGTGGTTTAAAGAACTTAGCTAAACCTGATTGGCCTGGAACCGCGACAGCAACTTTGTCATCTTCGATGTCATTTCGTTCGATAAACTGATTTAGCGCTTCGGCGATCAAAGAGTGGGAATCGGCGTCGGGTTGGTTCAGGATCTTAGGGTACTCGATGTAGTCGACCTGCGTGGCGACTAGTTCACCATCTTGCATTTCACAGCGCAGTGCTTTTAGTGCACACTGTCCGATATCGATTCCCCATGCCCCAGGATTGTTCGTGTTGGCCATTATGACCCTTTCAATGGTTCATTGATGTTAAAAAATGAACTGTGAACTATGTAACGTTTTGTATTGTGCTGCGTTATGTTTTAAATCGTAATTCCGCAATGTTTCTTCGCAGGCGACCACAAAGAACGTACCTCATCGTTATCTATCGGTCTTTTTCAGGGCTAAACTTCCATTTCTTTTGCCATCTCTGTGGCTTCTCAACGAAACTTGATCTACTCGACATCGACGTAAAACACGGAAATATCATTCATCTTCGGTTCAGTCTATCCTATAAGAACAAAGATCATATCAAGGATATGTGGCTATTTGCGTATCACTTGGTTTTTTTGATTATATGAAGGAATCGCTGGTGTACAGATCAGAAATTGCCAGTGTCATAATGGAGGAGAAAAGAATGACGAATGATTCCCGCACATGACTTTAGATTGGCAAAGCCTTCTATGGTACTAATATCCCTATCTACTAATGTTAGTTAACATAGAACCGTAATGTCAACGTTGTCACTGTGAAACTATTGGTCTTTATTATGGGTAGTAGACATCATTTTGATCCGTAATAATGGATGTTACAACAGATAAATTCATGGCAGCGACTGTTAAAATTGAAAAACAATGAAGATTGAGACATTTTTGCAGCGATTCGTCTCTGTTTCCACTCGCTCATATTAATACAGTGCAGCGTCAGGTCACCGAATAACGAGTAACAAAGCCCCAATCGGCAATGCGAAAAGTTATCCACCCAATTTACGACAAACATTTCCCTACCAACCATATTCAAGATATCCCCATGATTTATAAAGAACTTGCTATTTTACTGCCCTGCCACAGTCTTGAAGATTTCCCGACACACCACACGGATGACGATGCTGCGAGTCTATTGGCAAGTTGGACGGGGTTGTGGCATCCGTTACTAATTGCGAACAGCGGTAGCATCATTAAGTGGCATCGCGCGGATGATCCACCGGAAACACTATTGGACGTCTTGTTAGTCGTACCGACAGTCTCTACTGATAACTTAGCCACGGGTTACCTGCAACGAGCCCATGATGCGGGAGCGACGGTGATTGAAAGCCAGACGTGTCGTGAAGAAGTTATCTCTGCGGCATTAGCCGATTGTGAATTTCCGGCGATCAACCCAGACATCATTGCCGACTTTTTGGCGCTCGGTTATTGTTATCTACAGATCGAGTTGCTAACGCGGCAAATGCGATATGCTAGTAATTTGGATGAAATCCACTTTGAGAATCTTGTTGTCGAAGCCGCTCGTTTCGCTACGGAGCAAGATGATGTTGCGGCTGTTGAAAAGATTCAAGCGGCATTCGATTTATTGTCGTCCGAACGGGATCACTATTATTCAGTTGATGCGTACCTGATTGACGTTACGATGATTGCCGCAACAACGATGGGCGATATGCTGACTACCGACATTGTCGGCCAAGTCCCTAGTAATTTACTGCTTGCTCCAGAATTGTTAGAGCAGCTATTCACAGAGAACCCAAACGCTGGGCAGCGAATTGTCGAGCGTGTGGCCGATGCAAGCCTAACCGTTTTGGGATGTGAGTATGGAAATCCCAACAATACTCTATTGCCCGCCGAATCGGTGTTAGCAAGTTTATTGCAAGGACAACGAGAATACGAAAAATATTTGAACATCAAGCCAACGATTTATGGGCGGCGTCAATTTGGTTTGACACCGAATCATCCGCAGTGGCTTTCACGTCTTGGCTATGAGGCAGCATTTCATGTTTTGCTAGATGCCGGAACCTATCCAGAGGGGCAACAAGCTAAAGCCCGTTGGGAAGGAGTCGATGGTAGTAGTGTCGACGCAATTGCGAGAGTTCCACTTAACGCCAACAAACACGAAACGTTCCTTACACTGGCCGCAAAACTCGGTGAGACAATGGATATGGATCACGTAGCGACACTCTGTCTCGCTCATTGGCCCAAAGCCACGACACCTTGGTATACCGACATCAAACGAGCGGCTAAATATACCAATGCTTTGGGGAAATTCGTCACATTGACCGAGTACTTTACGGAGACGGACCTGCCAGGGGTGAGTGAACGATTTACTGCAGATCAATATCGATCACCGTCGCTTGAGCAGGCGATGTCAAGCGGGCAGGCCGATCCGATTTCCAGTGTTGTTGAGAAATGGAAATCTCACAACAACTCAGACACCCTCACCAATGCGGCTTTACTAAATGAATTACTCGGCAACGACAGTTCGGCAGCAGGCGTCACCCCAGACGATGGGTATGCGGCGGCGGATAGCGTGGATACGTTCTCACAAGGCTTACAGCGAGGTGACAACGGCGAGTCAGGTTTGTTGGTCATGAATCCCAGTAGTCACGTGCGGCGAGTGGATCTGCAGAACGTTCAGCTTGACGCATTACCGGTCGTGGTTCCACCAGTCTATGCGGTCGGTCAGGCCGCAGGTAATGGTGCGCACGTGATTGTCGATGTGCCGGCGATGGGTTTTGCTTGGGTTGCAGCCAGTGGCGGCAAGTCGACGTCGGGTCAAGAGATGGCTGCCGAGCGGATGCTGCGCAATGATTTCTTTGAAGTACTAATTAATGAAACCACAGGTGGTATTCAATCGATTAATTCGCATGCCGACCCACGGCATGGTCGCGGGTCATTGCAATTAGCGTACCGGCAAGCGGTACGAAAAAAATCTGGGAGGTTAGCCGAGCCTGATGACGTTGCCAACTATTCTGTGATGGCTGCGGATTCGATTCAGGTTTCCACTGCCACACCAACACGGGGCGAAATTACCTCGACCGGTCGGTTGATGCAACGCAACGGTGAAACTTTAGCGACCTTTGAACAGGTGTTTTCGGTCGAGCGAGGTAGCCGCATTTTAAAAATTGATACTGAGTTGGATATTTTGCAAGAGCCAGTCAACAAACCGTGGAATTCCTATTACTGTTTGCGTTATGCGTGGGGAGACGAGGCAGCAAATTTGACGCGTGGGATGCAAGGGACTGCCCATGTCGCAAGTAGCAAGCGACTGGTTGCACCGGAGTATATTGAAATCGAGTCAGAAAAGAAAACGACACTGCTGACTGGTGGCTTGCCGTATCATCGCCGAGTTGGCCGACGTTTTTTAGATTCAATACTTGTCGTCAGTGGCGAGACTTGTCGGTCGTTTCAAGTAGGGATTGGTGTGGATTTAGACCAACCCCAGATCGCATCCCAGCAGTTTCAACAGTCGCCCTTGTATGCGATTGATTCTAAAGGAGAGCCGAGCGGTCATAATAGCAGTTCGTTGTTACACTTAGGAGCACGGAACTTAGTTGCCACTCATTGGCAAACAGTGCTCGAGGACGAAGTAGTGGTTGGTTTGCAAGTCCGAATTATGGAAACAGCCGGTCGAAGTGTGCGGACAAAAATGGCGAGTTTCCGTTCGATCGCGTCAGCGGTACAGCAAAATTTAGACGGTTCGCCATTGGGTGAATGCAATGTTGAAGACGGACAAGTTGTTTTAGATATGACCGGTCACGAGTGGCTGCAAATTGAGTTACGGTTTTAGTTGATCGATTTTTCGTGGTGGGAATTCATAGGGACTGAAGGGGAATGCTGGAGATTCATTCATGATTGTGACAATCGATGGACCTGCCGGAGCAGGCAAAAGCACCGTCGCACGGATGGTCGCAGAACAGCTCGGCTACATGTTTCTAGATACCGGTGCAATGTACCGCTGCGTTGCACTCTTGGCTAACGAAAATGAAATTGCTTGGGAAAATGAAGATGTAATTGGAGAACTGGGACGGACGCTGGAGTACTCTAGCAACCAAGACAAAGTATTTATTTCCGGGGAAGATGTTACTCAGGCCATTCGCTCCCCAGAAGTTACAGCGGCTGTGCATCGAGCGGCCGACAACGTGCAGGTTCGTGAAGCGCTTGTGAAACTACAGCGGCAATTGGCTAGTGACAATAATGTGGTTACCGAAGGTCGCGATCAGGGAACATTGGCTTTTCCCGACGCACAATGCAAAATTTACCTTTCGGCTTCGCCTACTGAACGGGCACAGCGGCGAGTTGACCAACTCAATGGAAATGGTGGTAGCGTGACGTTGGCAGAGATCTTAGAACAACAAACCGTGCGTGATGAGCAAGATGAAGCTCGTGAACTTGGTGGCTTACATGCAGCCGACGACGCGTTGTTTGTAATTACCGACGGGATGAACATTATGGAAGTAGTCGAGCATATCGAGCGGCTCGTTCGTATTCGAGAAAACGACTAGACATGAATACTAAGGAAGTAATACAAATGTCTCTAGCGGAGCGAAATGTTTGCCCTAGAAAATCGTTCAGTAAATATTTGACGTATGCCTCATTACGATTTATTTTTCGTCTTTTTGCCTTGTTGTTATTTCGCTTTCATTGCCAAGGCCGACATCATATTCCGCGGCGTGGGGGAGCACTTATTTGTGCTAATCATCAGAGCATGCTTGATCCGCCCCTTGTGGGAATGGCTGCTCGTCGTCACCTCGCCTACCTGGCCCGAAAAACGTTGTTTAAGCGACCACTTTTTGGTTGGTTATTGCGTAAAGTTGATGGGATTCCGTTGGACCGAGGTGGCATGGGGATTGCGGGCATTAAGGCGACATTGAAAAGTCTAAAGGCGGGCAGTGTGGTCGTTATCTTTCCTGAGGGGACACGTAGTAAGACTGGAGAGTTGCAGCAGCTAAAGGGAGGCTTTATCGCGCTTGTTCGGCGAGCCAAAGTCCCGCTCGTTCCTTGCGGGTTTATCGGAGCCCACGAATGCTTGCCACGAGGAACAAGTGTGATTCGTTTTCGCCGCATTCGTTGTGTATACGGGGAAGCGATTAGCGTCAGTGAAATCGAGTCGCTTTCAGATGAGCAATTGCTGGCAATGGTTCACAGCGACATTCTGGAGTGTATGCAACGCGCGAATATCAGTCGCGGTTAAGCTGCTATTTGCTTTTGGGCGACAGCGTTACTTGGCGAAGCAGGTATTGTTGCCGTTTCTTCTCCGTCAACAAACAAAGTGATCGATTGTTGCTCGTGCGACCAGACCGCGATTAGATTCTCATGGTGAAACCGGCGGCCGATATAACGGCTATCGTCCATGGCGATGCACTCTATGATTGGAGTCGAGTCATCGATGTCTTGATATTCCGCAAAAATATCAAGAATCTGAGATCGCAGCGTTTTGTGGATCGAGGAATGATTCATTATGTCGGTTTGCATTAATAAGAAATGGTTTGTGGTCAACGTCATCATTTCAAGGTACTACAAGGTTTGTTCGGCGAATCACGCCACAATATTGATGTTGCTGGCTCTGGAACGTACAGATTATGAAAATTCGCTATTTTGACATTTATAAAAGAAGTTAGAAAAAATAAAAAAACCACGTTATGCAGTTTTGCATAACGTGGTTTTTTAAAGCGGATGGGCTGGGATTCGAACCCAGGGTACGCGTGAACGTACAGTAATTTTCAAGACTACCGCCTTCGACCACTCGGCCACCTTTTTATCTCGATTGTCTGCCTTCGGTTGATTGTGTTGTTATCGGCACAAATGCGGTAAAAGTCAACAATGAATGAACCACGAATTTATACGAATTATCACAAATTCCCCCTTAGCTTTAAAAGCCTTAATCACCGACAACGGCAATTCGATGTGTTGGTACTGGGCGACCTGGGCTAAAACATTGAACTTCACCAAACTCAGCGGTCATAGCACGTTCACCGCTGGCCCCGGCGACGGCCTCTCGAACCAGTGGTTCGAGCACCGCAGGGTCAATGGCCACTCGCGCATTGATAATCATCGTCACGTGGTCTGTTTCAACATTGCTAGCGTGTGAAAGTTCAACGACTGAGTCACTGCCAACTAGATTCGCGATGGCATGGCCGTCTACTGTAGAACCGATTGCTTTGAGATGTGCCGTTTCCACATTTTCCGCCGCAAACATGGCTTGTAGTCGACCGATGACATCGATTAGTAAATCATCTAGCGCGATCTTTTCGTTGCCCTGTAGCGTGACCGTAGCATTGAGCCAACCCAGTTGAGCTTCGCCCCGTGCATAACGATCATAGTCCAGTTCCAATATGTGTTGCCCGACTGGCGTCGCTGTGGCGTTGGCATCACTCTGTGGGTCAAGGAAGTCGACCAATGACCGCATGCCTGTGCCAGTTTTTGCGGAGAGTTTGATAATTGGAGTATGCGGGTGTCTATTTTTCAGCAATCCCACGAGTTTATCAATGGCGTCGGGCGAAAGTTCATCGATCCGATTGACGATCAGGAAATCCGCTTCTTCTAATTGCTTATTGAAGATATACGCCGCCTCGGGCGAGAATCCCGCGTTTTCATCTCCCCCTAAAATCCGTCGACCGTGACTTGGTTTTAGAATGACACCATAGGGCGCAACGTCAAAAATGTTGTTATGAAATTTGATCAAGGGTTGCACAACGGTGGCAACGAGGTCTGTGCAACTACCTACTGGCTCAGCCAAGATAATATCGGGTTGTTGATCGGACTGGAGTTGTTCGACCGTTGCTGTTAATTCGTCAAAGTTACAACAAAAGCAAGCACCGGCAACCTCACCAACGGAAAAACCTTGGTTACGCAACGTGTGCGTATCGACTAGGTCAGTCGCTTGGTCATTTGTGACAATCCCCACCGTCAAACCGGCTTGCTGGTATAGTTGCGCAAGCTTACTAATAGTTGTGGTTTTACCCGCACCTAGAAAGCCACCAATCATTATAAATCGCATGTTGATGTCATCTCTTTTCTTGATTCAAATATTTTTGAAATTGGAAATGTATAATTTGTTGTGCTGTAGCATTGTGATTCGCAAAGCGAAGTGCTGGGCTTTAAGCATCGGCAGCGGCAAGCATTTCCAAAAATGTTTTCATTAAAGGAGCGTTGTCGTGCCACGTCCGCGCGGAGACTAAATTGCCATCCACGACTGTTTCTTGATCGACATAGATTCCGCCTCCTTGTTGAGCATCCAACGCACATTTTGCAACGGTTGTGACTTTTCTGTCTTGCAAGATCCCGGCCGAGGTTAGAATCTCAACCCCATGACAGACACTGGCGATTGGTTTTTCGGCGGCATTCATTTCATAGATCACTCGATTTAAGTCTCGGTCATATCGAATATATTCTGGTGCACGGCCGCCCGAGATGAACACTCCCGCATAATCGTCGGCTTGCAAGTCCCGAAAGGCAATGTCAGCTTGAATGAAGTAGCCCGGGCGTTCTTGGGTGATGTCCCACGGGATACTTGAATCCGGTGGGATCTCATGCAACACGGTATGAATTAATCTGGCTTCGGGTGCCGCGACGACGACCTTATATCCGGCCTCTTTGAGACGAAAAAACGGATAAAATGTATCGAGCGCTTCGGTTGCATCGCCGATTGGCATCAATATTGTTGACATGCGTTGTTTCCTGTTTCGCTGATTTGTTGACTTGCTGTGGGGCAAAGTGACTCTTTACGAAAACACCGATGGCAGAAAATGTAACCTTTCCACCCTCGGTGTTTTATGGACTAATTTAATCCCCGTGCCCGCACTAGATTTCGTACCCGTTGTGGTATTCTTTACGCACAATATGGGCGACTTCGGGCGCATTGGTTGGGACCATATTCTTGGCATCCCATTGAATCTTTTTGCCATTGGCGTAAACGGCGAGGTTACCTAAAAGAATCGTTTCGGTAAGGCGACCTGAATACGTTTGGAAACTAGAAACCGGAGCAGGCCCACCCTTGATGGCATTTGCCAATTCAGTGAAGTGTCCCGGCGATTCTGGATATTCAACTTCTTGTTTAATATTGCTAAGCAGGGTGTACTCGTCGTTGGCAAAAATACCAGTCGTGCGAGTATCCCAGCCGTAGTCGCTAGGCGACAACAACGAACCTTTGTCGCCAACTACAAGTGATCCGGTGTTGAGTAGCCGAGCGTATTTTTGGTTGTCAGCAGCGAGTGGTTTTCCATTACCGTCGACAAATTGTGTACGGTTTGGGAACAGCGATCGTGGAGGTTTGAAGCCACCATCGTACCAATGCAGCGTCAACGCATCACGTCCGTTGTATTCGGGGAATTCGAATACGATCTTACATTGACTCGGATACGTTTCTTTATTGTGCCCACTGGTTTCAGCGACCACGCTAGTAGGGTCGAACAAGTCAAGCCCCATAAATGGCATGTTAAGTGTATGGCAAGCCATATCGCCTAATGCACCAGTGCCGAAATCCCACCAACCACGCCATTTGAACGGAGTATATGCTGGGTGGTAGGGGCGATGTTCTGCGGGGCCGAGGAATTCATTCCAGTGAATATTGGCTGGAACCTCAGGCTTGTCCGTTGGACGACCGCCACCCTGAGGCCAAACTGGTCGGTTGGTCCAGACATGGACTTCCGAAACTTTGCCGACAATGCCTGCTTTAAGCAAGGCAGCACTGCGACGCAGTGTGCTCGAAGCGGTACCCTGATTACCCATTTGAGTTTGCACGTCAGCTTCTTTGGCAAGAGTGGCTAAATGCCGCGCTTCTTCGATAGTATGGGTTAGTGGTTTTTGTGTGAAGGTGTGGTTACCTGCTTTAAGTGAAAGAGCAGCGGCTGGTGCGTGGTTATGATCTGGCGTGCTGACGGTAATGGCATCAACGTTGTCGCCAAGTTTCTCAATCATCTTGCGGTAATCGTAGAACTTTTGTGCTTTAGGCCATTTGTCCGAGGCTTTGGAAAGGTTGCCTTCATCAATATCACAGATACCAACAATGTCACCATGTCGAGCAGCGTCGTTTGAGTCACTCGTTCCCTTACCACCAACGCCGACACAGGCCCAGCGGATAACTTCGTTCGCCGAGGTGCTGGCTTTAGCGGTAACGCCACCGGCGGCCCAGAATCCTGCGCTCGCTGCCGCAGTTACTTTGAGGAATTCTCGTCTTTGTTGTCGCTTAGCCATCCAAATGCTCCTTGGGAAATCTTATTAATAAGTGTAGATATAAAAGTAATATTTAATGTTCCTTGTAGCCTAACGCACAATGACGTCGCTTTCAATCAAATGCGAGCCCAAGACAGGGAAATATTTTACTTGTTATATTCCATGCTCGCATATTACGATTTGATGTGCCATGATGAGGTATTGTAAGCTGCTGGGAGTTTACTCCGCCTACGGCGGAAAACGAAGCGTAGGCGGGCCCGTTGGATCTCAAATGTTGCGTAGGTTGAAGCCACCTAATTTTAGAGGATGACTAAAAACGGATAGCCCTAGCGGGTTGCGGCATAACGCAACAATCTTCTTACTAATTTAACGGCACAGGATTTTACATATCGATGGATGCGGTACAACAACCCGGTGAACTGTTGGTGGTTGGTTCTATTAATATGGACTTAGTTTTTCAAACCAGCCAATTGCCGAGCCCCGGTGAAACTGTGATCGGCGGCAATTTTTGTCAAATCAATGGGGGCAAAGGTGCCAACCAAGCGGTGGCTGCTGCCCGCGGGAGCGCTGTGCCTGTGAAACTATTCGCTGCCGTTGGTGGTGACGATTACGCAATGTCGGTCATGGAATCGCTCAAGCTGGAATCTCGATTGTGCATTGAATTAATTCAGCAAATAGCAGATGCAACCACCGGTGTTGCTGCGATCATGGTTGACGATCAAGGCGAGAACATGATCTGTGTGGCGGCCGGTGCTAACGAACGACTCTCTAGTGACTTGGTTGAGGCTGTGGCTAACCAAGTGTTTGAGCAAGCAAGCGTTGTACTGCTTTCCGCGGAAATACCGCTATCAACAATTCGCACGGTTATCGGGCGGACCGTGCAGCATGGGGGATTTGTCATTTTGAATCCCGCGCCGGCGCTACAGGATTTCCGAAACGACGCTTTGCTAGCGGATGTTGATATTCTGACGCCCAACGAGCATGAGGCTAGGATATTGTCGGGAATTGAAGTGACTGGCTTTGATAGCGCAGTGGAGGCTGGGAGACGTTTACAGAAATTTGGTGTCACTACGGTTATTGTGACGCTGGGCTCTCAAGGTGTGGTGGTTGTTCCCAGTATGGACAGCATTGAAAACGATGGTCCTTGGGCGGTGTTACCACCGGAGGTACAAGTTACTGATACGACGGCTGCCGGAGATTGTTTTAACGGCTTATTGGCGGCGGAATTGGCGCGCGGGCAGTCACTGTCACAAGCGGTTGAGGTTGCTGTAGTGGGCGCTAGTATTAGCGTAACACGTGTCGGTGCCCAGACGTCATTGCCGATGGTTGAGGAAATAGAACCCCGAATTAGGACCACGCATTAATATCAATTAGCACCACAAATGGCTGTAGTATTGCGATGTTGTAGGTGGCAACTTAGAATTAATTGCCAAGGAATCACACTTTTTTTACCTATCCATTTTATTGTTGCTTTATGACAGACATGAAACTACAACCTAAAAATGTGGTCGTGCTGGGCGCCACAGGCAGCATTGGTTGTAGCACACTCGATGTCATTGCAGGTTGCTCAGATTATTTGCGAGTGGTCGGGCTAAGCGGCCATGCTAATGTTGAATTGTTGCAGCAGCAGGCGCAGCAGTGTCAATGTTCGCATGTCGTGGTTACGGACGCCAAGCGTGCGGAGTTGTTTGACAGGAGTGTTCTTTCTGGTGGGGTCGAACTCGGTGTTGGCCCAGCCGCGATTGAATCGTTGGTTTCTCGAGACGAAGTCGACGTTGTCGTGACGGGAATTGTTGGCAGCGCGGGATTGCGTGGTACTTGGGCGGCACTGCAAGCGGGTAAAACCGTCGCTTTGGCAAATAAGGAAACATTGGTGACGGCGGGCGCGCAAGTGATGGAGTTGTCGCGCGAACGTAATGCTCCAATAATACCCGTTGATAGTGAACACAGCGCGATTTTTCAGGCATTGCAGAGCGGGCGAGGCGAGGAAGTCTCACGGTTGATTTTAACGGCCAGTGGTGGACCGTTCCGTGATTATTCGACCGAACAACTCGCTAGCGTAAGCGTACAAGACGCATTGGACCATCCTACTTGGGACATGGGGCCTAAAATTACGGTTGATTCTGCGACAATGATGAATAAAGCGTTAGAGATTATTGAAGCACGCTGGTTATTTGACCTGCCGGTGGATCAAATAGATGTAGTGGTCCACCCGCAGTCGATAGTGCACTCGCTTGTTGAGTTCGTAGATGGCAGCGTACTAGCACAAATGGGCGTGGCCGA
>LWDU01042665.1_pt1 | contig 25523 bp, 23 predicted proteins | sample 727161 | NCBI WGS metagenome assembly LWDU01 (sample SAMN04566230, study PRJNA314399) | hydrothermal vent metagenome | isolation source: deep sea hydrothermal plume seawater | place: Mexico: Gulf of California, Guaymas Basin | collected 2004-07-11
GAATGCGAAGATGATAAAAGCTTTGGCTCGGTTCAAGGTGAAATCGTCTCAATTTCTGACGAGACCGATGATACTATGTTAGCTGAACTGCAAGATTTGTACGATACATTGCAAGATGAGCTTGAGCAATTACTAGAGCAGAGAGATGAAGGCTTGATGATGAATGCTGCAGGCATGGAAGTTAAGCTTAAAGATGGCTCACTGTGCACATTAAGAGTTTCACCTGATGTTGTTACACGAATTCTAACTGTGTTAGAATTTGATGAGTTACAAGCATTTATAGAAAATATTGCTAGAAGTGTAGAAGAACCGGACAGTGGTCATTTCTGCCATAACGTAAACAAGGATTAAGTATGAAAAAAATTACTATTATTGGCTCAGGTTTTGCTGGGCTAACAGCGGTTAAAACGCTTCGAAAGAAAGATAAAAACTGTGAGATAACACTTATCTCCCCTAAGGCTGAACTGGTTTATATGCCCAGTTTGATTTGGGTGCCATCGGGCGCAGCGAGCAAAACAGACATTGTTATCCCTTTGGATAATTTTTTCAAACGTATGAACGTTGTGCATATTGTTAGTGAAGTGACTGGCTTGGAAGATAAAGGCAGATCAGTGATAACGCCAATTGGTACTTATAAAAATGATGCGTTAATCATTGCTTCTGGCGGTCGATTTATCAAAAAATTACCTGGTATTGAGCATGCTATTACGCCATGTGAGGGGCTTAAGGCGGCTGAGGAAATTCGAGATCGTGTTAAGGCGATGGATGGTGGCGATGTTGCTATTGGATTTTCAGGCAACCCTAAAGAGCCGAGCGCTATGCGTGGCGGACCGATGTTTGAATTTTTGTTTGGGCTTGATACCCAGCTTCGCGCGGAAGGTCGTCGTGATAAATTTAATCTAACTTTTTTCACTCCTGCAGAAAAGCCGGGTGCTCGTTTGGGTAAAAAAGCGGTCAAAGGCTTATTAGACGAGATGAAAAAACGCAATATTACGACACATCTTGGCCACAAGATGAAAAAATTTGAAGCTGACAAGGTAATAACTGAAGGTGGCGAGTTTGCTGCAGATTTAATTTTATTTATGCCAGGTATGACAGGTAATACTTGGTTTGATAATACTGATCTTGCGCGCAGTGAAGGCGGACTATTAAAAGCTAATAAATTCTGTGAAGTGGAAGGTGTAGATAAGGTTTTTGTTGCGGGTGATTCGGGCTCTTTCCCTGGGCCAGAATGGATGCCAAAACAAGCACACATGGCCGATCTTCAAGCTGAAGCTGCTGCTAAAAATGCCATCGACATGTTAGATGAGAAGGCTTCGAGTCATACATTTAAAATTGAACTAATCTGTATTGTTGATTCAAACAACAAAGGTATGTATGTTTCGCGCACACTTAAGGGTGGGTTGATGTTGCCAAATTGTCGATTGATGCATTTAGCTAAAAAGGTGTTTGGCTGGTGGTATTTACGTCAATACAGATAAAGTACACTCAAGTTCGAGCTTGAATATTTGATAAGAGGGTAGGGGTATGAGCGATTGTTTGTTTTGTAAGATTATTGCAGGTGAAATTCCTTCTAATAAAATTTTTGAAGATGAAGATGTTTACGCTTTTCATGATATTGGTGCACAAGCACCACATCACTTTTTGGTGGTTCCTAAGCAGCACATTGCCACTTTAAACGATACTGATGATGCAGCTTTAGTGGGCAAGCTAACACTAACAGCCAGTAAGATTGCCAAGAAAATTGGCTTTGCTAAAGATGGTTATCGTGTGGTGATGAATTGTAATGAAGATGGCGGCCAAACGGTGTATCACATTCATTTGCATTGTCTTGGTGGGCGCTCCCTTTCCTGGCCGCCAGGCTAAGTTTTGCACTTGTCTTCAAAGCCTTGTTTTTTATAACAATATCTGTCAATTAATTCACCGATAAATAAGATAAAATATCTAGCTTAAATTTATTTAATTGTGATTGATCCATGAGTAACGAATTCCTAGACAGACATATCGGTCCAAGTGCCGAAGATATCACTTCAATGTTAGACGCAATCAACTGTAAAACAGTTGATGAGGTAATCTCAAAAACCGTTCCAAATGCTATTTTATTTGGCAATCGTATGGAAGTTGATGAAGGCTTAACTGAACGCGATAGTCTTGAGCTTGCCACAAAGCTTGCGAGCGATAACGTATTAGCGATGAACTTCATTGGTCAGGGATATTACGGCACTTTGATGCCGACAGTTATTCAGCGTAATATTTTAGAAAATCCTGGTTGGTATACGGCTTACACGCCTTATCAGGCTGAAATTTCTCAAGGTCGTTTGGAAATGTTGTTGAACTTCCAGCAAATGATTATTGACCTTACTGGTATGGATATTTCTAATGCATCGCTATTGGATGAGCCAACTGCATGTGCTGAAGCGATGATGATGGCAAAACGTGCTAATCGTAAAAATAAATCTAACAAATTTTTGATCGATAGTAATACCAACATACAAACCATTACTATCTTACAAACTCGTGCTAAGCCACTTGGTATTGAGCTGGTAGTTGAAGATATTCAAAATAACGACTTTAGTGATTGTTTTGCTGCGTTATTGCAATCGCCAGGTGCTAATGGTGAAGTTCGCGATTTAACGAGTGATATCGCTAAAGCTAAAGATAATGGCGTATTAACCATTGTTGCTTGTGATGTATTGGCCTTAGCACTCATTAAAACACCAGCTGAAATGGGCGCTGATATCGCTGTGGGCAATTCGCAACGCTTTGGTGTACCAATGGGATTTGGCGGTCCTCATGCAGCTTATTTAGCGACGCGTGATGAATTTAAACGTATGGTCCCAGGGCGTATTATTGGTGTTTCACAAGATGTACTAGGTAATCCAGCAATGCGCATGTCTCTGCAAACACGTGAGCAGCACATTCGTCGCGACAAGGCCACTAGTAATATTTGTACAGCGCAAGTTTTATTGGCAGTATTAGCAGCAGCTTATGGTGTTTATCATGGTGCAGCTGGGCTTAAGAAAATTGCAAGCAAGGTACATGCTAAAGCGAGCAATTTAGCAGCAAGTTTGAGTGTGGCTGGGTTTGAGTTAGCATCAACACAATTTTTTGACACAATTACAATTAAGACAGATAAGGCTCAAGATTTATTTACTAGTGCTCAAAAAATGGGTATCAATATTCGCCTATTAAATGATATGCAGCTGAGTATGTCAGTAGACGAAACTACTACCGAAGCTCAATTATTAGCGTTATTATCGGTATTTTCAATTGATAAATTACTAGAATCAGACGCAGCATTATCTGTTGATATGATGCGTACTACAGAGTATTTAACCCATCCTGTATTCAGTTTGTATCATTCAGAGACTGAAATGATGCGTTATTTAAAGCGCTTAGAAAACAAGGATATCGCGCTAAATCATTCTATGATTGCATTAGGCTCATGTACGATGAAGTTGAATGCTGCTACGCAGATGTACCCGATTAGCTTACCAGGGTTTTCAAAATTACACCCTTATGCACCTGAAGATCAAACACAAGGTTATCAGCAATTATTTAAAGATCTGGAGCATGCATTATGTGAGGTAACTGGCTATGACGCAGTATCTTTACAGCCTAATGCAGGCTCTCAAGGTGAATTTGCAGGTTTGTTGGCGATTCATTCTTATCATCAGTCACGTGGCGATCATGATCGTAATATCTGTTTAATTCCTTCGTCTGCACATGGTACCAATCCTGCTAGTGCAGTAATGGCTGGTATGAAAGTGGTGATCGTTAAGTGTGATGAAGCTGGTAATATCGATATTAACGATCTTAAGGCTAAGGTAGAAAAGCATGAAGATAAGCTTGCAGCTATCATGGTGACTTACCCATCAACTCACGGTGTATTTGAAGTTGAGATTAAAAATATTTGTGACATTATTCACAATGCTGGTGGCCAAGTTTATTTAGATGGTGCTAATCTAAATGCTATGGTTGGTATTACTCGCATGGGTGAATTCGGCGCAGATGTATCTCATATTAATTTACATAAAACCTTTGCCATTCCACATGGTGGTGGCGGTCCAGGCATGGGTCCAATTGGTGTAAAGTCACATTTGGCACCATTTTTACCAGGCGATCCATTAGATAAAGATTCAAATGCAGTATCTGCTGCTATGTATGGTTCTGCTTCAATTTTGCCAATCTCTTGGTCGTATATTAAGCTATTAGGAAAGTATGGCATGCAGCGTTCAACTGAGGTTGCTATTGTTAGTGCTAACTATATCGCAGATGCGTTGAAAGATAGCTTCCCGATTCTTTATCGTGGCGATCAAGGTATGGTTGCTCATGAATGTATTATTGATATTCGTCCCCTAAAAGCTCAAAGTGATATTTCTGAAGAAGATATTGCTAAGCGTCTAATGGACTACGGCTTTCATTCACCAACTATGAGTTTTCCAGTGGCAGGTACGCTAATGATCGAGCCAACAGAAAGCGAATCAAAACGTGAAATAGATCGCTTTATTACAGCCATGATTAGTATTCATGATGAAATTCAAAAAGTCATTTCAGGTGAGTGGGATAAGGATAACAATCCACTAAAAAATGCCCCACATACAGCACATGAAATGGCTGGAGAATGGAATTATCCATACACCAGACAAGAGGCTTTATATCCAGTTCGAACGCTGGTTACTAATAAATACTTTCCGCCAGTTAAGCGTATTGATAATGTTTATGGTGATCGTAATTTATTCTGTTCTTGCATCACCACAGAAGACTTTGAATAATTTAACTTTATTCATCGAAAACTTGCATTAAAATAGCTCAAAACTTAAGGTTTTTTATTCTATAAAAAACCGTTATTTCCAGGGGGAAAATGAGCCAGATTGGCCTTGAGCAGCAAAGCGTTGCTGAGTTTAGTGAGCGCGCATATCTTGATTATTCAATGTACGTCATTCTTGACCGTGCATTGCCGTTTGTCGGTGATGGGCTAAAGCCTGTTCAAAGGCGCATTGTTTATGCAATGAGTGAGCTTGGACTTAAATCTACTGCCAAATTCAAAAAATCAGCCCGTACAGTGGGTGATGTTCTAGGTAAATTTCATCCTCATGGCGATAGCGCTTGTTATGAAGCTATGGTACTCATGGCTCAGCCTTTCTCTTACCGCTATCCCTTTATCGATGGCCAGGGAAACTGGGGTGCACCTGATGATCCTAAGTCGTTTGCTGCCATGCGTTATACCGAGTCTAAATTATCTCGCTATGCAGATTTACTTCTTGCAGAGATAAACCAAGGCACTGTTAATTGGGCAGACAACTTTGATGGCTCTTTACAAGAGCCTAAAAATCTACCTGCACAAGTGCCTAATCTATTGCTGAATGGTACTTCGGGTATTGCAGTTGGCATGGCAACAGATGTGCCGCCTCACAATCTGACAGAAGTGGTCAGTGCCTGTATTCAATTGCTTGACAAGCCGTCGAGTGATTTGGATGAGATTATGAAAATCATCCCGGCGCCAGATTATCCAACACATGCCAATATTGTTTCATCTGCCAAAGACATTAGACAGATTTATGAAACCGGCCATGGTTCGGTTAAGATGCGTGCAACTTATCAGAAAGAAAATGGTGATATTGTAATTGAAACATTGCCTTATCAAACTTCTGGGTCTAAGGTGATTACCCAAATTGCAGCGCAAATGCGTGCTAAAAAACTTCCATTAGTTGATGATATTCGCGATGAGTCCGATCATGAAAATCCAACGCGTATTGTTGTTGTGCCACGATCAAATAGAGTGGATGTAGATAGCCTGATGTTGCATTTGTTTGCCACCACAGATTTGGAAAAAAGTTATCGTGTTAATATGAATGTGATTGGTCTTAATGGCAAGCCACAGGTGAAACCGTTAATCCCAATGCTTAAAGAATGGCTAACGTATAGAACACAAATTGTCACTAAAAAGCTAACACACCGTTTGGATAAAATTTTGGCACGACTACATATTTTGGAAGGTTTATTAATTGCCTTTTTAAATATTGATGAAGTGATTGCCATCATTCGTGAAAACGATAAACCAAAGCCGATATTAATGTCACACTTTAAGCTTAGTGAGATTCAAGCAGAGGCAATTTTAGAGCTTAAATTACGTCATTTGGCAAAGCTCGAAGAAGTAAAAATTCAAGCAGAACAAGAAGCGCTGGCTGCTGAAAAAGAAAAATTAGAATTACTACTTTCTAGTGACAATCGTCTTAAGACTTTTATTAAGAAAGAGTTAAAAGCTATTATTGATCAATTTGGTGATGAGCGACGATCTGCCATTAAAACTGATGTTAGCATTGCTCAAGCATTCAGTGAAGATGATCTGGTACCAGCTGAGAACGTTACTGTTGTACTTAGTGACAAAGGCTGGGTTCGTAGTGCTAAAGGTCATGATATTGACCCAACCACGCTCAATTATAAGTCTGGTGATAATTACTTGACTAGCGTCCAAGGTAGAAGTAATAAAAACGCTATTTTTATTGATTCTACTGGGCGCTCTTATTCTTTATCGGCTAACTCTCTGCCAAGTGCAAGAGGCCAAGGTGAACCGTTAACTGGCAAGCTTTCTCCGCCAACAGGTGCAGAGTTTGTTGACGTGGTGATGGGTGATAATGAGCAGCATATCTTGCTGGCTTCAGATGCGGGATATGGGTTTATTGCCACCATTGGTGATTTGCATTCTAAGAAAAAAGCTGGAAAAGTATCCCTTAGCTTGCCGGGTGAAGCTAAAGTGATGAGGGTGATTAACGTTGATGATTTAGAAAATCAATTTGTTGCTGTTACGACTAATCGTGGGCGTTTATTAGTATTTCCAGTAGCTGAACTTCCAGTTTTGTCAAAAGGCAAAGGTAACAAGCTAATTCAAATTCCAGCAAAAGATCTAAAAGCTAGAGAAGAGTTTGTTGTTGGGCTTTGTGTGTTGCTAGACACTCAGAATCTTAGAGTTTACGCAGGAAAGCGTCATCTAACTATAAAATTCCAAGACTTGACCAACTACATCGGTTCAAGAGCGCGACGTGGAAACTTATTGCCAAAAGGCTATCAAGGTGTTGATTCAATTGAGGCGGTAGAATAACAATCTCCCCTGTTAATCAGGGTGTAATTTTTATGCCATCAAAGGTATAATTAATCTTTTTCCCAATTTTTCCGAAAATGTTCGTCCTAAAAATTGTTACAGACTTCGCATCCGCACACTCCTTAAGGGATTACCCGGGAGATTGTTCTCGCTTACATGGTCATAATTGGCAGGTGGAGATGCTTGTCGCCTCCAAAGTGCTTGATGATACTGGCATGGCAATCGACTTTCGAGAAATTAAAAAACAAACAAAAGAAGTTGTTAAAAGACTGGATCATCAATATTTAAATGATGTTGCGCCCTTTGATAAGCTTAACCCGACTGCTGAAAATATTGCTAAATATTTTTTTGAAGAGGTTGGTAAATTAATTAATACTAATGATGTTCGAGTTAAAGAGGTAACCATTTGGGAAACCCTAAGAGCATCAGTCACTTACTCGGAGGATTAATCATGAAATCTTGTGATTTGCCTGATACACAAAACAACCTAGACACTCGACAAATTATTATTGACAGAGTGGGTATTAAAGATATTGCACATCCGATTACTTATGTTGATCGTGATGGTAACAAGTCTCCAACAGTGGGCAACTTTACCATGACAGTCACTTTGCCAGAAAATGTCAAAGGCACACATATGTCTCGTTTTATTCAAATTTTAAACGAAGGTCCATGTGAGTTTAACAGTGGAAATTTTAGCAAGATTATAGAAAAAGTGCGTGATCGCTTAGAGTCTGATACTGCACACATAACCCTAGATTTTCCATTTTTCAGAAAGAAATCGGCACCTTCTTCTGGTGTTGAATCTTTAATGGATTATCAAGTTACTTTGGATGGCTCTCTAGAAAAAGGTAAAACCGAAGTGATGATAAAGGTTGTTGTTCCTGTAACCAGCCTTTGCCCATGTTCAAAAAGTATCTCTAAATATGGTGCGCACAATCAGCGCTCTCATATCACCATTAAAGCCAAGGCTGCTGTTGGAAAAACACTATACCTTGAGGATTTGATCGATCTTGCTGAGAAAAAAGCTTCTTGCGAACTGTATGCAATTCTTAAGCGTGAAGACGAAAAAGTAGTTACTGAAAGAGCCTATGATAACCCTGCATTTGTTGAGGATTTAGTGCGTGATATTGCCGTTGCTTTAAACGCTAACGATAACATTAGCTATTACAGCCTTGAATCAGAAAATTTTGAGTCTATTCATAATCATTCAGCATACGCTTTAATTGAAAATCAGAAGTAAATAACCATGAAATACAATACTAACAATCTAAGAATTACCTCTAGCGCCCCTATTATGGTGCCAAATGAGTTGATGGAGATGTTTCCACTTAGTGATAGTGGATCCGCTAGTATTTTTCAAGCGCGCGAAACGATTGCTAATATCATCTCTGGACAAGACAAACGCCTAATGGTGATTGTTGGGCCTTGTTCAATTCATGATCCTCAGGCAGCACGTGATTATGCAAAGAAATTAGCTAACCTAAAGGAGACGCTAAAAGAAGATTTGTTTATAGTAATGCGTGTGTATTTTGAAAAGCCACGCACAACTATTGGCTGGAAGGGGTTAATTAATGATCCTGACTTAAATGAGAGTTTCGATATTGATAAAGGCTTAAAAACTGCTCGTCACCTTTTGGCTGATATTGCTGACTTAAGTATGCCGGTTGCTGTTGAATATCTTGACTTGATTACGCCACAATATATTTCAGACCTTATTTCATGGGGTGCAATTGGCGCACGCACAACTGAGAGTCAATCTCATCGAGAATTGGCTTCAGCCTTATCTTGCCCGGTAGGATTTAAAAACGGCACCACAGGCTCCCTTAGAGTGGCGATTGATGCGATTAAATCTGCATGTAGCCCTCATCACTTATTGTCTGTTAATAAAGAAGGTGGCGTTAGTCACTATACTTCTTCAGGCAATGAAAGTACTCATATTATTCTACGTGGTGGCGCCGATGGTCCAAATTATTCAAAAAAACATGTTGAAAGTGCTTCTGAACAGTTATTAGCTGATGGGCTTAATCATCGTGTTATGGTAGATTTCTCCCATGCTAATAGCGAAAAACAGTTTAAAAATCAGTTAAAGGTTGGTAGCGATGTTGCCGAGCAAATTGCGTCAGGATCAAAGAAGATTTTTGGCGTTATGATAGAGTCAAATATTAACGAAGGAAATCAGCCAGTTGGCCCGCTAGAATCACTCAAATACGGTGTTAGTATTACCGATAGCTGTATTAATTGGGAAGACACTGAAACCTTGCTAAAAACGCTGGCACAATCAGTGCGCACTCAAAACACCTAAGTTATTGATTTAACATTAGTTTTACTAATTAAATTTCTCCAAAATACTTACCGAAATTTACCTATTTATATCGTGTAAATTCACTCACTTAGGGTACAATAAAAGCTAATTTAATCAAGCGAATTTTTTGTATGTCAGACGATACAAATAACACTGAAGATCTAGAAGTTTTTGAGCCTAATTTTCCAATAGTTACTATTGAAGATGAGATGCGTAATTCTTATTTAGAATACGCCATGAGTGTCATTGTTGGTCGTGCGTTACCTGATGTTCGAGACGGCCTTAAGCCGGTACACAGACGCGTGTTATATGCAATGGATGTGCTTGGCAATGATTACAACAAATCTTATAAAAAATCTGCCCGTATTGTCGGTGACGTGATTGGTAAGTATCACCCACATGGTGATACTGCTGTATACGACACTATTGTACGTATGGCACAACCATTCTCGATGCGTAATATCTTAATCGACGGTCAAGGTAACTTTGGTTCGGTCGATGGTGATTCAGCGGCTGCGATGCGTTATACAGAAATTCGTATGGCCAAGCTTTCACACGAGCTATTACGCGATCTTGATAAAGATACAGTTGATTTTATTGATAACTATGATGGCTCAGAATCAGAGCCAAGTGTACTACCAACACGTGTACCAAATCTTTTAGCCAATGGCTCATCAGGTATTGCTGTTGGTATGGCAACTAACATTCCACCACACAACCTTGGCGAAGTTATTGAGGCTTGTTTAAGAGTTATTGATAATGAAAATATTAGTGTTGATGAGTTATTAGAAGTTATTCCAGGACCTGATTTCCCGACAGCCGGTATTATCAATGGTGCTAGCGGCATTCGCCAGGCTTATGAAACAGGCAAAGGAAAAATTTACTTACGCTCTGTTTCTCATGTTGAAGGCGAAGACAAGCAAAGTATCGTAGTCACAGAATTACCATACCAAGTTAACAAAGCTCGTTTAATCGGAAAAATTGCCGACCTAGTTAGAGATAAGCGAGTTGATGGTATTACCGGCCTTAGAGATGAGTCTGATAAAGATGGTATGCGCATGGTAATCGAGCTACGTCGCGGCGAAGTGCCTGAAGTGATGCTTAATAATCTTTATAAGCTAACTGAAATGCAAACAGTATTTGGTATCAATATGGTGGCAATTGATAAAGGCATGCCTAAGCTTATGACGCTTAAAGGCATCTTAGACGCCTTTATCGCCCATAGAAGAGATATTGTTACGCGTCGCTCTATCTTCGATTTAAACAAAGCTAGAAATAGAGCTCACTTGTTAGAGGGTTTGTCAGTTGCGTTGCATAATATCGATAAAATTATCGAGTTGATTAAGTCTGCTAATAATCCAAGCGAAGCTAAAGAGAGTCTTGTTGCCAAAACTTGGGATGGTTCGGTCATTAAAGAGCTTATTGGTGATCGTGATATGGCTATGTTTAAGCCAGAAGATTTATTGCCTGAGCTTGGCTTACAAGCAAGTGGTGATTATCAGCTTTCTATTCAGCAGGCGCAAGCCATTCTTGACCTTAAGCTTCATCGTTTAACTGGCCTAGAAAAAGACAAAATTTTCGATGAATTTAATGAGTTATTAGAGCGTATTAAATATCTATTAGATATCTTGCAAAATCCAGATCGCCTAATGCAAGTGATTCGTGATGAGCTTAATGAGATTCGTGATAATTATGCTAACGAGCGAATGACTCAAATCATCGAGCACAAAATTGATCTAACCCTGGAAGATCTTATTGTTCAAGAAGAGCGCGTAGTAACGTTATCACACGGTGGTTATGTTAAGGCGCAATCGCTGAGTGATTATCAAGCACAGCGTCGTGGTGGTAAGGGTAAAGCTGCAACCAAGATGAAAGATGAAGATTTTGTCGATCAACTGTTTGTTGCAAACTCACACGACACAGTGTTGTGTTTCTCATCAGCAGGTAAGGTTCATTGGCTTAAGGTGTATGAATTGCCAGTAGCATCACGAACTGCAAGAGGAAAGCCAATTATTAATTTATTGCCGCTTGAAAAAGAAGAGGTGATTAACGCCATTCTGCCAGTATCAGAATTTACTAAAGATCAATTTGTATTCATGGTTACAAGTTCAGGTACCTGTAAAAAGACTTCATTGACTAACTTTGCACGTCCTCGTAAGGGTGGCATTATTGCTATTGAATTGCGTGATGGTGATAAGCTAGTTGGCGTGGAAATTACATCAGGTGAAAATGATATTATGCTGTTCTCAGCAAACGGTAAGTCAATTCGCTTTAAAGAAGCAGATGTGCGAGCAGTAGGCCGTACAGCTATTGGTGTACGCGGTATGAAGTTGGTTGATGATGAAATCGTTTCAGCGATTGTTGCGGATGATCATAGTCCAATTCTTACAGCGACTGAAAAAGGCTACGGCAAGCGTACAGAGCTAGAAGAGTATCGTTCTCAAGCGCGTGGTGGTTCGGGTGTTATTTCTATCAAAACCTCAGATAGAAACGGTAAAGTAGTTGGCGCCATCCAAGTAACAGACGCTGATGAAATGATGCTAATTTCTAACAAAGGTACACTGGTTCGCGCACGTGCAGCTGACGTATCTATTATTGGTCGTAACACGCAAGGTGTAACACTCATCAACATCGCCAAGGGTGAGAAGCTAGTCTCAGTCGCTAAGATTGCTGAAACTGGAGAGGAAGACGCAGAAGGCGAAGAGCAAGCTATTGAAGAATAGCTTTGATAGACTTTAGTTATTAACAAAACAAAGGGCCCTGAAGTTAATTATTACTTCAAGGCCTTTTTTTTATTACAATAAATAATAAAATTGATTAGAAGGAGTAAGTATGCATTTGAGAACATTAAGTTTAAGTATTGCCATGACCATAGTAATGCCTATGGCTAGTGCACACATGCATCATGCTAATATGAGCCACACAGCAATGATGGGGCACAATATAGCACCTACTCAAGTGGTATTAACTTGACCCATTCGCGACTCTACAAGAGGTTATTACTGCGCTGGAAGCTGACCCTAGTACAAACTGGGAAAGAGTCAACATTGAGGCGCTACGATTACACTTAGTTGAAATGCAAGATATGACGATTAATGTCGCTGTTAAGCAACGGCATATTAATAATGGTTTTCAGGCTGTGGTTACGCCGACAACCAGTAATGCAGTACAGTCACTCACTAGAGTACTGTCAGGGCATCCAGCACAAATGAAAGCAGAAACGGGCTGGGATATGCAAGTACAAATTAATAACAGTGTATTTATACTAACCGTAACGACTGACAATGCTAAAGATGTTGCCAAAATCAGAGGCTTGGGCTATATAGGCGTTATGGCCTACGGAAATCATCATCAGCCCCACCATTGGGCTATGGCTTCAGGTGGAAATCCCCATGCTGGGCATAGCATGAAACATTAATGGCAATTAGGGAGTATCTGTGAAAAACTATATAGCGATCTCAGGATCAATTTTTGCCATTGTAGCATTTGCGCATTTGCTTAGAATTATTGATGTATGACCATTTCTTATATGGCTTTTGTGGCAACAGGACTATTGGCTGTTTGGGCATTTAGAGCTAAATAATTAATGCTCTCTGGTTGCGGAGAATACAAGATTTGGATGACGCTCAATAGTAAGTTGTAAATTGACCGTTGACGGCGCTAAATAAGTCAGCATGCCGGCAGAATCAATGGCAACGTTATTGCCCGCTTTAATCTTTAACTGCTCAATATCTTTATCACTGCCTGTTACCCAGCGCGCTGTAGCAATAGCAATCGTTTCAAACTGACAATCAACATTGTATTCGTATTTTAGACGGTGAGCGACCACATCAAATTGCAAGATGCCGACCGCACCTAAAATTTGTGAAGAATTAATAATAGGGCGAAAAACTTGAGTTGCACCTTCTTCCGAAAGTTGATCAAGGCCTTTTTGCAAGGCTTTAGCTTTAAGAGGGTCCTTAAGTTGAGCGCGACGAAATAACTCCGGTGCAAAATTTGGAATACCTTTAAAAGTGAGTTTTTCACCTTGGGTAAATGTATCACCAATGCTAATACCGCCATGATTATGAATACCGATCACGTCACCTGCATAGGCCACTTCAGTGCTAGAGCGTTCACGTGACATAAAGGTCACAGCATTGGCGATTTTGATTTGCTTGCCAGTGGCAACTTGCAAGACCTTCATGCCTTTTTTATATTCACCACTAACTATGCGCATAAAGGCTAAACGGTCATGGTGCTTAGGATCCATGTTGGCTTGAATTTTAAAGATAAATCCAGTAAGCTTGCTTTCGTCAGGTTTAACATTGCGTACATCTGATTCTCTATCCTGGGGAATAGGCGCATATTCAATAAAGCCATCAAGTAAATTCTGAATACCAAAGTTAGAAATGGCTGAACCAAAAAATACTGGCGTTTGCTTGCCTGCTAAAAAATCATCAACATTAAAAGGTGTGGTGGTTTCGGTAATAAGTTCTACCTCTTCACGCATCTCTTGAACAGCATCCGCACCCAGAATTTCATCCAATTGTGGATTATCAACACCTTCGATAATAATATTTTCACCAATCTCAGAGTTTTTACCTGCTTCATATAAATAGACTTTATCTTCAAGCAAATGCACTACACCTTTAAAGCGCTTACCCATGCCAATTGGCCAAGTGATAGGCGCACATTCGATGTTTAGTACTGTTTCAACCTCATCCAAAAGATCAATTGGCTCTTTGCCTTCGCGATCAAGTTTGTTGATAAAGGTTAGAATTGGCGTGTCTCGCAAACGACAAACTTCCATGAGTTTGATTGTGCGCATTTCTACACCCTTGGCAACGTCAATTACCATTAGCGCTGAGTCAACTGCTGTTAGGGTGCGATAAGTATCTTCGGAGAAGTCTTCGTGTCCTGGTGTATCAAGTAAGTTGATAACATGTTTGTCATATTCAAACTGCATGATAGATGAGGTAATGGAAATACCTCTTTCTTTTTCCATTTCCATCCAATCAGAAGTTGCATGTGTACTGGCTTTTCTAGCTTTGACACTACCGGCAGTTTTAATCGCACCTGCATATAACAATAGTTTTTCGGTAACGGTGGTTTTACCAGCATCAGGGTGAGAGATAATCGCAAAGGTGCGACGTTTAGAGACTTCAGACATAATTAGTTTTTATTGGTAATAATTAACTCGACACCTGATTCATCAAACATCTCTTTTGAGAGTTGAACGCTTTCATTCCAGTTATCAAGTTCTTTGGATTTCTCAACTACAACTTTTTTTATACCAACTTGAATAATACCTTTGGCGCACTCTGAGCAAATTGGTAAGCCGTAAACATATAGTGTCGCACCATCTAAAGAGGCGCCAGAGTAAGTTGCGTTGTAAATGGCGTTCATTTCTGCATGAACCACCAGCTTGTATTTTATGTCACGATTATTGTAGCGTTCATCAGTGTCATGGATGCCGCGAGGAAAACCATTAAACCCCTGGGAAAGAACTTCCTTTTTACTGCCAACAGTAACCGCACCTACCTGAGTAGACGGGTCTTTTGACCAAGTCGAAACTTCTTTAGCAAGTGATAGGTAGCGTTGATCCCATTTGTTGAGTGTGGTTTTCATAGTAATGGTATTTTAACGTATCTTGATTGAGGCAAGACTAACCAGTACTAAGATTAAAGTGATCATCCAAAAGCGCACAATAATTTTTGGCTCTGATATACCTTTTTTCTCAAAATGATGATGAATCGGTGCCATTAAGAAAAAGCGTTTTTTGGTGCGCTTGTAGTAAGCTACTTGAATAATAACACTTAGCGTTTCAGCTACAAATACACCACCCATGATGAATAGTAAAATTTCTTGACGTAGAAGGATAGCAATAACTGCCAAAACAGCGCCCAATGCTAGTGAACCAACATCACCCATGAAGATTTCTGCAGGGTAGGTGTTAAACCATAAGAATCCCAAACCAGCACCAACTAAAGCACTACAGATAACAAACAACTCACCAGTGCCAGGCATAAATGGCATATTTAGGTAGCTTGAAAAATTATAATTACCACTGATATAGGCGAATAATGCCAAGGCGCTAGAAATTAAAATAACCGGCATAATAGCAAGCCCGTCCAGCCCGTCTGTTAAATTGACAGCGTTGGAAGATCCAACGATAACAAAATATGTCAGCACAAGAAAGCCAACAATACCTAATGAAAACGTTACATCTTTAAAAAACGGAATAAGCAGTTCGGTTTGAATAGGGCTGTCTATTGCAGTTACAATCCAAAATCCAATGACTATTGCGCCGACCGATTGGCCTAGCATTTTTTTGCGAGAGCTTAATCCGTCAGATGATTTTCGTTTGATTTTCAAATAATCGTCAATAAATCCAATACCACCAAAAATAACAGCAGTAGTCATGACAATCCACAAGTACACACTACTCCAATCTGCCCAAATTAATGAGCTAACAATAAAGGCAAATAAGATCATCACGCCACCCATTGTTGGCGTGCCAGATTTTGCTAGGTGAGATTCAGGACCATCCGTTCTGATGACTTGACCAATTTGGTATTGATGTAGTTTTTTAATAAAGTAGTGCCCTAATGCCAGACTGATTAACAATGAGGCTAGCATGGCTAGTACAGCCCTTAGGGTGAGGTAATTAAGCACCTCAAAGCTAGGGTTAAGGCTTGTTAAAAAACCAATAAGTTCTAAAAACATAGGAATTTACTCGATATCATTAATAGATAATAATTTTAATTTAAAAATCAAAATATTTTCTGATGATAATCCACTACGCTCACTATCGCCATAAATTTGCGAATAAGGGGCGATTAACGTGCGTTTTTCACCAACACTCATTGACAATACTGAAGAGTCAATCAAGCTAATAATAGTGCCAGATCCAGCTGCAAATGGTAGTGGCTCTCCGGCTTCTCTCATGTTGATTCCATCATCTAGATCAATTGAAAGCTCAACCTTGACAAGATCACCCTTGCTAGGCTTATCACCATTGCCAGCTTGAGTAATTTCTACAAAATGACCTTTGTCGGCCAATGTAGCATTTGCATAATTTTTTTGTACAAAATCTGCCAGTTTTGCTTTTTTCTTGGCTATTTTTTCGTTTTCTTGATCACTGTGAGCTTCATTGATAGTATTAAAAGCAGCTTCATTAGTGTTAAAGTTTAAGGCCGCTTCACCAATTCGAATAATTTTTATCTTGCGAATAAAATCATCTTTTTTGATATTGTTAACAACATCCATGCCTTCAACTACTTGGCCAAATACTGTGTGCTTTCCATCTAGCCAAGGTGTCGCTGCGTGAGTGATAAAAAACTGAGAGCCGTTCGTATTAGGTCCAGAATTTGCCATAGATAGAATACCGCCAGTATGGTGGCTTAAGTCAGTAATTTCATCCTTAAATTTATAGCCTGGACCGCCAGTGCCATTGCCTTTTGGGTCGCCACCTTGGATCATAAAGTTGTCAATTACTCGGTGAAATTTTAAGCCATTATAAAAAGGCTTTCCAGTTTGAATGTTTGAAAGTTTTGTGCCTTCGGCCAAACCCACAAAGTTAATAACGGTTAGCGGTGTTTTTTCAAACTCAAGTTGAACAATAATATCACCCTGGTTGGTGTGTAGATTTGCATACAGGCCATCATCAAGTTTTGCCTGTGAAGTGAGTGAAAAAACAAGTGTAAAAACGATAAGAAAAAGACGAGGCATAAGCAGTGATTTTGAGCAGTCAATAAAGACATTGATGATACCTAAAAACACAATAAAAATAAGGCTAACAATACGGTAAAATATCACTAAATTTATTATTTACTTGTATTAGGAAAAAGCCATGTCTTTATTAATTACCGACGAATGTATTAACTGTGATGTTTGTGAGCCAGAGTGTCCAAATGAAGCGATTTATATGGGTGATGAAATCTATGAAATAGATGGCGATTTGTGTACAGAGTGTGTTGGTCATTTTGATGAGCCACAATGTGTTGAAGTATGTCCTGTAGATTGTTGTCTGCCTGATAAAAATCGTGTTGAAACAGAAGAAGAGTTACTAGCCAAACTAAAGTAACTTAAGCCAGACAATAAAAAGGCGACCCGAGGGTCGCCTTTTTATTGTTGATATGTATTTGGTTATTTACCTAATACATCCTTAAGTGCTGCTAAGCATAAAGTAATATTCTCTTTTCTAGAAGAGTGGCCCATTAAGCCAATACGCCATACTTTTCCAGCATAAGCGCCAAGGCCTGCACCGATTTCTAAATTGTAATCATTTAATAAGGTTGCGCGAACTGCTGCGTCATCAACACCTTCAGGAATGAATACTGTGTTAAGTTGAGGCAGACGATCTGCTTCATTAACTAAGAAGTTAATGCCCATTGCTTCAAGACCTGCTTTTAGCTCTAGGTGGTTCGCTTTGTGGCGTGCCCAAGAGTTTTCTAAACCCTCTTCAGTAATCATAACTAAAGACTCATGTAGGCCGTATAGTGTATTAACAGGCGCTGTATGATGGTAAGTTCTTTTTGCACCTTCGCCCCAGTAACCCATTACAAGGTTTAAATCTAAGAACCAAGAAGTCACTGGTGTTTTGCGATTTTTAACTTTAGTTAAAGCGCGCTCGTTAAAACTCACTGGTGAAATGCCTGGCATAGCAGATAAACATTTTTGTGTACCAGAGTAAATAGCATCAATTTCCCACTCGTCAACACGAAGCTCAGAGCCAGCTAGAGAAGTTACTGCATCAACAATAGTAATGCAGTCATTGTCATGTGCAAGCTTACATAATGCTTTAGCGTCAGATTGAGCACCCGTAGAAGTTTCAGCATGTACGAAAGCTAGGATTTTTGCATCTGGGTTTTCTTTTAAGGCTTGCTCTACTTTATCAGTTGATACTGCTTCGCCCCATGCATCCTCTACAACAATTGCTTCACCACCAAGACGTGTAATGTTTTCTTTCATTCGCATACCGAATACACCGTTGATACAAACAACGACTTTATCGCCAGGCTCAACTAAGTTGGCAAAACAAGTTTCCATACCGGCAGAACCAGGTGCAGACACAGGCATGGTTAATTCATTTTCAGTTTTAAAAATGTATTTCAAGCCTTCTTTGGTTTCGTTCATCATGCCAACAAAAGCAGGATCCAAATGTCCAATGGTTGGTCTTGCCATTGCTAACAAGATTCTTGGGTGTACATCAGAAGGACCTGGGCCCATTAAAGTTCTTATTGGTGGATTGAATGATTTCATAGTCTTTTAATGTTTATTAAATTTAAAGAAGTCATTATAATTACTTGTATGTCAGTTATTAAAGAATTATCTCGCGTACTGCCTAAGGGTATTGTGCTCACCGGTGAAGAAAACACACGACCGTTTGAATGTGATGGCCTGAGTGTTTATCGTCAAAAGCCTTTGGCAGTCGTGTTGCCAGAAAATATTGATCAAATTAAGCAAGTTCTTAAAATTTGCAAAGCTCATAAAACCCCGGTGGTTACTCGTGGTGCAGGAACTGGCTTAGCTGGTGGCGCCATGCCTTTATCCGAGTCTATTGTGCTAGGTTTATCAAAGTTAAGACAAGTTAAGCATATTGACGTTGAAAATCAATTGGCTATTGTTGAGCCAGGCGTTAGGAATATTTCTATCAGTGAGGCGGTTGCTAGCCACGGCTTGTATTATGCACCCGATCCTTCTAGTCAAATTGCTTGTAGTATTGGTGGCAATGTAGCTGAGAATTCGGGTGGCGTGCATTGTTTAAAGTACGGCTTAACAGTGCATAATGTCGAAGCGGTTAAGATACTTACCATTGATGGCGAAGAGTTGATTTTGTCACGAAAGGATAAGGGTTTAGGTTTATTAGCACTGATGAATGGCTCTGAAGGGCTGCTTGGCGTTATTGTTGAAATTACAGTTAAGCTAACTAAAACACCAGATTTGGCACGAGTAGTCATGGCAGGGTTTGATTCGGTTCGTCATTGTGCCGACTCTGTATCGGACATTATTAAAGCTGGCATTATTCCTGCAGGTTTAGAGATGATGGACAGCTTTGCCATTGAAGCAGCCGAAGGTTTTGCTCAGGTAGGTTACCCTTTAGATGCGCAAGCGTTATTGTTGTGCGAGTTAGATGGAACTGAGGCTGAAGTTCAAGCAGAGTTAGATATTGTATTAAAAGTATTATCCGGCGCTTCAAGCATTAGAGTTTCGAATAGCGAGCAAGAGCGATTAGATTTATGGAAGGGTCGTAAGTCGGCGTTTCCAGCGGTAGGGCGCTTGTCTCCAGATTATTATTGTATGGATGGTACTATTCCTAGACGGCACTTGGCAGATATGCTAGAAAAAATTAACGAATTATCACAAAAATATCAGCTTAGAGTTGCTAATGTATTTCATGCAGGAGATGGTAACTTGCACCCGCTAATTTTGTATGATGCGAATATTGAAGGTGAGCTTGAAAGAACCGAGGAATTTGGTACTGAAATTTTAAAGCTGAGTGTTGATATGGGCGGCACAATTACGGGTGAGCATGGCGTTGGTATTGAAAAATTAGATGCAATGTGCCATCAATTCAATAGTAAGGAGATAGAGATTTTCCATAAAATTAAGGCAGCCTTTGACCCTGAAGCACTACTTAATCCAGGCAAAGCAGTGCCGGAATTACACAGATGTGCTGAATTGGGTGCCATGCATGTTCATCATGGTCAATTACCACATCCTGAATTGGAGCGTTTTTAATGTCAGATAGGATTGAGCAGCTACAAGAAGAAGTTAAAAACTCAAGTAGCATTCATATTGATAGTCAGTGGTTAAATTACTCAGGCATTGAGGAATATTTTTCTGAGGAGTTGGTGATTACTGTTAAAGCTGGTACAGTTATTAAAGAAATTCAAGCTCAGCTTGAAGAAAATCAGCAGATTTTCCCATTTTATATTGCTGATGAAAATCAAAGTATTGGTGCAGCTTATGCCATCGGTGCGCAAGATATATCTGATAGTGTACTTGGTGTAAAGATTATTGATGGCTCAGGTGAGTTGCTTAATTTTGGCGGCCAAGTGATGAAAAATGTTGCTGGCTATGATGTGGCTAGAATGTTAGTAGGCTCTCAAGGTCAATTGGCTATTATTACTCAAATTAGTTTTAAAGTAATGCCAAAGAGTTATGTTGCTGATCTTAAGCCTAGTTACAAGGAAAATGAACGCTCAACATTGCGAGAGGAGATCGAAGGTCGATTAAAGACAGTATTTGATCCAAGAGGGGTTTTTAACTAATGCAAACTCACCAGATCGCTAATTTTCAGGCCAATGAAATTATTCGTAAATGTGTGCATTGCGGGTTTTGTTTGGCAACATGCCCTACTTATCAGCTACTGGGTAATGAGTTGGACTCTCCTCGTGGACGTATCTATTTAATCAAATCATCTCTAGAAAAAAATGAATTTTCTAAAGAAAGCATTAAGCATTTAGACCGTTGTTTAACTTGTAGATCATGTGAGACAACTTGCCCGTCTGGTGTTGAATACGGAAAATTGGTTGACATTGGTCGTGAATTTGTTGAGCAGAAGCGCCCAATTTGGCAAAAGGCTATGCGTTACTCTGTGCGTAAATTATTAACCACACCTTGGCTGTTTAATCCAATTGGATTTATTGCAAAACACTCATCTAAGCAGGGTGATGCAATCAAGCCAAGTGTAGGTAGTAAAAAAGTATTATTATTGGGTGGTTGTGTTCAGCCAGTATTAGCACCAAACATTAATCATAGTATTAAAAATATTTTAGCTAAGTTGGGTCATGATGCAATTGAAACACCTCAAAAACAATGTTGTGGTGCAGTTGATCAACATCTTAGCGCTGAGCAAGATGCCATGATTAAAATCAAATCAAATATAGATGCCTGGCTTGAGCATGATGTTGAGACTATTATTTCTAGTGCAAGTGGTTGTGGTTTGATGGTTAAAGATTACGTTTCGATGTTTAAAGAGGGTGATGATTATTATCAAAAAGCAAAGCGCGTTTCTAGCAAGACTCAAGATATTGCTGAGTTTTTAGCCGATAAAGACTTAAGTCAGTTGAATTTAGAAAAAGCTAATATCTCTTATCATGAGCCATGCACATTGCAACATGGGCAAAAGTTAACAGGCCTGGTAAATTCTATTTTGCAGCAACTAGGATATACACCAGCGCCAGTTCAAGATTCACACATTTGTTGTGGATCGGCAGGAACTTATTCAATTTTTCAGCCAAATTTATCTAAACAGCTAAAAACCAATAAGTTAAATAATTTAATGAAATCTGATCCAGAGATGATTGTGACAGCAAATATTGGCTGTTTAATGCATTTGCAAAAAGACAGTAAAATTCCAGTCAAACATTGGGTCGAACTATTGGATAATCAGCTTAATTAATTAGCTGAACAGATCATGGGTAGAAGAAGAAAACCAAAGGCCAAAACCTACGAATTAGAAATTGAATCTTTATCGCATGAGGGGCGTGGCATTGCCCATCTTGATGAGAAGGTGATTTTTGTATCTGGTGCATTACCAGGCGAAACTGTTATTGCTGATCGTACTTTCTCACGCGCTAAATTCGAAGAGGCAGATGTGAAAGGGGTTTTAAAGCCTGCAGATAATCGTATTACTCCAAAGTGTGAAGTATTTGGCCTTTGTGGTGGTTGCTCATTTCAGCATTTGTCCAGTGAAGATCAAATTGAAGCTAAAGGAAAATGGCTTAAAGATGCTTTTTTAGGTCAAGCTAAAGTTGAGCCTGAGCAATGGCTTGAGCCGTTACAAGTTCAGAGCTGGGGTTATCGTCGCAAGGCACGACTCGGTGTGCGCTATGTTGCTAAAAAAGGCAAAGTTCTAGTTGGCTTTAGAGAAAAAAAATCTGGTTTTATTACTAACATGAGTCGCTGTGAAGTTTTACACCCTTCTTTGGGTGATAATTTAGAAGTATTGGCAGATGCGATAGAAAAGCTATCGATTAAATCACAAGTGCCACAAATTGAAGTGGCAGTCGCTGAAAATAACACGGTACTAATCTTAAGACATCTTGAGCCACTTACTGAGCAAGATGAACAAATATTACTTGATTGTGCTAATGAATTAGATATAACGTTCTACACGCAAAGTGGTGGTGCAGATACAGTCAAGCCACTTGATAAGCCAGCTGTGCTGACTTATTCTCATCCTGATCATGATATTGAAATGGAGTTTTTACCCACTGACTTCACCCAAGTTAATTTCAAGCTAAATCAGAAAATGATTAATTTAGCGATAGATATGCTTGAGCTTAATGACAATGATGAAGTGATTGATTTGTTCTGTGGTTTGGGTAACTTTACTTTGCCAATGGCAAAGTATGCCAAACATGCTGTTGGTGTTGAAGGTGATTTAGGCTTAATTGAGCGTGCAAAATACAATGCTGAGAAAAATGGCATTAGTAATGCAAGTTTCTACAAAGCTGACTTATTTAAAGAGGTTGAAGGTTTTGAGTGGTTTAGAGGAAAGACTTACAACAAGGCATTGATTGATCCGGCACGCTCAGGTGCGATTGAAATTGTAGAGTTGTTACCTAAATTAGGCGTTGAGCGCTTGGTGTATGTGTCGTGTAATCCGTCAACATTGGCACGTGATACCGAAAAACTCATCGAGCTAGGCTATAAGCTTGAAACTGCTGGCGTGATGGACATGTTTCCGCAAACAGCGCACGTTGAATCTATTGCGTTATTTACTAAGTAATACAAACCTATGATTACAATTAATATTGCTAATCAAACCCTTATTTTTCAAAATAAGTCGTATGTTATTAGTAGTGCAGCTAATGGTGTGGGCGAACAAGAAGGCTCTTTTTGTACGCCTTTAGGAAAATTCAAAATTTCTGAAAAAATTGGCCAAGAGTTGGAATCCAATTCAGTGCTTGAAGGTAGAGTGTTTACAAATGAGATTTATACGGTTGCGTTAGCGCAACAATACCCAGATAGAGACTGGATCTTGACTCGCATCTTATGGCTTGATGGTACTGAAAATCATAATACTAATACCAAGAGTCGTTATATTTATCTTCATGGATCGCCTAATGAAACCCCGATGGGAATACCCGGCTCTAAAGGCTGTATTCGTATGCGTAATAAAGACATAATTGAGTTATTTGATCTTGTTCAAATAGGTGAGGAAGTTGCTATAATTGCCTCATGAATAAACTGATTCAATACCTACCTAATAAAGCCCAGGAGCGCCTAAAAACGAACAAAGATGCTGTGTTGGTTGATGTGCGTTGCGAGGCTGAAAACAAATTTGTAGGTAGACCGATTGAGTGTATTTTTGCACCCTGGCTGGATGACCCTACTTGGGAGGCAAATGAAGATGAATTTATTGCGACTATTAAGCGCTTCAACTGTCAGTTAGATACTGAAATTATTTTAATTTGTCGCAGTGGTTATCGCTCTGATGACGCTGGCAAGTGTTTGATTAAATTTGGATTTACCAATGTTGCCCATGTTGTGAGTGGTTTTGAAGGTGACCTTGATGAAAATGATCAGCGCGGCAATGTTAATGGTTGGCGTCATGACGGTATGCCGTGGATACAATGTTAGATAACATTAGGTTGTTTATCCACCCTCGGGTGATGACAATGCTATTTCTTGGATTTTCAGCTGGCGTACCAATTTTGCTGATTTTTTCTACCCTGGGCTTGTGGCTTAATGAGGCAGGTGTTGCCAAATCTAGTATTACTTTTTTTTCATGGGCAGCATTAGGCTATTCCTTTAAATTTGTGTGGGCGCCTTTAGTTGATCGGCTGCCTTTACCTTTTTTGACCAAATTACTAGGTCGAAGAAGGGCATGGATGTTTATCTCTCAATTGGCAATCATGGCTTCGATATGGCTTATGTCTTCTATTGACCCTAAGACCAGTATTGATAATTTGGAGCTAATGGCGATTGGTGCAGTTTTGTTAGGGTTCTCTTCAGCCACACAAGATATTGTGATTGATGCTTATCGTATTGAGTCGGCAGATAAAGACATGCAATCAATGTTGAGTGCTACTTATATTGCTGGATATCGTATCGGCATGTTGGTGGCAGGTGCTGGTGGTTTGTTCTTGGCTAGTTATTTTGGATCCACCAAAGAGCTTTATAGTTTTTCAGCTTGGTCAAATACTTATTTGATTATGATCGTGGTGATGATGGTTGGCGTAGTGACAACACTTCTAATTAAAGAGCCAGAGCTAAGCAACCACAATAAAGAATACTCAACCAAAGATTACCTTAGATTTTTTGCATTATTTTTAGCGATTGTTGCCGCTTTTATTGCTACATTTGTTTATAGTGCTGATCTAGGAAAAGCACTTAAATCCAGCTTAACCGAGGTGTTTTCAAATAAACATTTATCTGGATTTATTGTTGGAACATTAAGAATGATGCTGGCTATTTTGGGTGCTTATGCTGCAGCCAGACTGTTAATTGTATTAAATATTGTTAATCGCTCTATGGTTAACAATACCTATGTTGAGCCAGTTAAAGATTTCTTTGATCGCTACGGGCTGAGCGTTGCGATATTGCTGTTAGCGGTGATTGGTTTATATCGATTGAGTGATATTGTGCTTGGCGTGGTGGCTAATATTTTTTATCAAGATATGGGCTTTACCAAGGTGGAAATTGCCACCGTGTCTAAAACGTTCGGCCTGTTTATGACCATTGCAGGTGGATTTTTAGGTGGCCTTATGGCGATTAGGTTTGGCGTGTATAAAGTGTTATTCTTAGGTGCAGCACTTTCAGCATTAACCAATCTATTGTTTATTGTTCTGGCTAATGTTGGTCATGATATAACTTGGCTTTACGTTACCATTACTATGGATAATTTATCAGCAGGATTAGCCGGTGCAGCCTTTATTGCCTTTTTATCAAGCCTTACAAATATTAAATTTACGGCGGTTCAATATGCCGTTTTTTCTTCCTTAATGACTTTACTGCCGAAAATTTTCGGTGGCTATTCAGGTACGATCGTAGAGGTGTTTGGTTATAGTGAGTTTTTCTTCATAACCACATTGATCGGTTTGCCTATTTTGTATTTAGTCTACAAAGTCAAACCTTACATTAATTAAATTAAACAAAGACCTCAATGAAACTAGGACC
>LWDU01035249.1_pt1 | contig 25506 bp, 23 predicted proteins | sample 727161 | NCBI WGS metagenome assembly LWDU01 (sample SAMN04566230, study PRJNA314399) | hydrothermal vent metagenome | isolation source: deep sea hydrothermal plume seawater | place: Mexico: Gulf of California, Guaymas Basin | collected 2004-07-11
CCACGTCAGGGGGTCGTAAATCTGACTGAACATCAGCAATTACCATACTTGACCGTTCTTCAGAAAATGTGGTTTATTTCCCTTATCTTCTGTTTTGGAAGCAGCAAATCGAGTCTTATCGAGTCTTGATACTACAAAGGCGGCGGTCCAAAAGCAGTCCTGGTATCAATAAGACGCATGGGCGTGCTGCCGACAAACCCGTTCTCAGAGTCTCCAGTGAACCAACCGGAAATATCAACCACTACGTCCGTCGGTGCACTGGCGTAAACACAGATTGAGCCGTCATCACCGATCGGTGCGATGACATTGTTCGCCACCACAATGCCTTGAACAAAATTCAGATTTGAGGCTAATGGTCTTTCAACCCCGCAAGGCCACGCAGTGATATATCCGTTACCGGATGGATTGACCACGGTCACGTTCAACGTCGCCGCCACTGCCGTAGTCGGTACTTGCTGCTCGCTCCCATTCACCGACAAGATCACACCACGAATCGGGACCTTCAGTTCATCTGCAGGTGTCAGTTGACCTTCACGACCGCCCGTGCCATTGCGGGTATCAACCAGTCGATTTGGCACCGATCCCGTGAAACTATTGCCAACGAACCAGCCTGCCAGGTCAACCACGATGTCGGTTGTGGCCAAACTGTACAGACAGACTTCACCATTCCCGCTCACAGGCGCAATGACCCCATTGGCGACCACCTGGTTGCCCACATAGTTGACGTTTGACGCAAGCGGGCGCTCTACATCACAAGGATATACCGTCACATAACCACCACCTTCAGGATTCACAACCGTCACGTTTAGGGCAACCGCACTGATATTAGAGGGTACGGTGGTGACCGTACCATCCACCGTAGTCGCGGCAAGTGCCGAGAGCTTGATTGTAAGGGGTGAACTGCTCACCAGCTTAGTCTTGGGTGAGCCTGTACCTTTGCGGGAATCCACTAACCGTTGCGGAGTCGCACTCACAAATGCATCACCGGTAAACCAGCCCGCGATATCAACCACCAGATCAGTTTGTGAGAACGAGAAAAAACAGACCTTACCGTTACTGCCAATCGGCGCAAGCACGCCGTTAGGGACAATATCACCCGCGGCAAAGTTCACATTGGACGCCAACGGTCGTTCGACCCCGCAGGGCCACACAGTGACATAACCGTTACCGGAGGGATTGACCACAGTGACATTCAAAGCCACGGCGGTCGCGCCCGCGGGCACCATTGAAGTTGAGCCATCAGGCAACGAAACTTCTCGGCCAATAACAGGTAGTTCAATTGTCGTCGCGGGAGTCAGTTTTATTGGTATATCCGCATTGTCGCCAACACCGTCTTTATCAGTGTCTGATGACTCGCCGGAATCTAACGGAAAGGCATCCTGCGAATCCACCACACCATCGCCATCATCATCTTCATCTTCAAAATTAATCACACCGTCTAGATCCGTATCAGGTGGATCAGGCGCGAGTTGGGCCAGTTGAAATCTCACAGTGTTCCAACTCAAGACAGCATCGGCACCAAACTCCCTATCTTCCTTTTCGATGCCACATGGAAATCCACCAAGGCATGTAAGGCTCGGGTTGGAAAACACACTAACGTCTTCGCAAGAGGGGAAGTAGCGAAAATCAGCCATGATCGTGCAGAATCCTGCATCAACACCATGACCACGAGACCAAGTGAAGGTTCCCTGATTTGAGTCCTCATCTCGGCGAGAGTGACCCAAACCGCTGTTGTGGCCTAATTCGTGAATGGTTGTTTTGTCCCTACAATCAATGTTTACTACAGCTACTACGTTCTTGCGGTGAATAGTCTTGAAATCGCCTTGGTCTCTATTGCCGGTCATTAAACCTATTCCGCAGGTGCCAGATCCAGGAATAATCGGCCGATACAGGATGACGAAATCAGCCCCCGCATTTTGCCGTTTGAGGTCAAGGTTTTTGAACAAACCTGCCTGTTCCTGCATTGCGTCGATTGCAACCGAATTTGAAACGAGATCGTTGTAGTTGACGCGTTCCAAGTGAACCAATCGAAGCGATGCCTTGATACCACTGTTGGAAAGCACTTGATTACTGAGAACTAACTCGTGAATGATTCTTGCCTCTGGCTCTTCTTGATAAAGCTCTGCGACAGAGGCAGTGTAGAGAACCATCACATCTAAGACACTATCTCCCGGGAAACTGTTTGGGTCATTCTGATCTGTTCCCATAATCTCTTCATTGAAATCACTGATCCCATCTAGATCACTATCAGCAAGCATATCTACAGATGTAAATTCAAACTGCCGAGTTGCAATGGGAATCCCCCCTCGTGTAAGCACTGTCTGCCACACTAAAGTCGAGAACTCTTGAGACGGATCAAGAAGTGCCAGATGAAAATAGTCGTAGTCCTCTGCTGATCGATTTACGAATGGAACAGTTATTTGGGTTTCGTTGCTGTGTTGACCCGGGCCAATTGAAAATCCTAAGTTCGCGGTTGCAGCCACATAACCGGGTTGAAAAAAGTACTCCGGAGATGCTATTTGATTTAGCTTTAGTTCCAAGATTCCAGTAGAAACCGTTCTGGATTTGTTGCTAATTTGAGGGAGCGAGATGGTAACCTGATCACCATTCACTACAGCTCTAGGTTTTCCATTGAAGAAAACCAGACCGCGTAAGTCACCGCTGCCAGATGCAGCGCCACCAAAGGTATCTAGTGTTTTTTGCGGTTCGAGTCGAACCTCATCCTGATAAGTCCATTCACCATTGATGTTTTCAGAGAGGAAAAAGAAAACTTCAAAAGTAGCCGTTTTATTGGGAGCAAGAAAACCAGTTCTTCTAGCAGTCCCTTCAGGATAGACAAAACCCTTTTTGAGTCGTTCCTGATAGTAAGCAGTGCTTAGAAGTCGTGCCTTGCCTTCACGCCCACCTTCGTATCCCCAAGCTCTAACTCTTAGGTCCCCAGTTGTTTCATCTCCCAAGTTCCGGATTCCGGCAACTACATTAGCCGCAGTTGAATCATGAGAGGTAAAGCTACAAGGACAAATCAATTCAGCTTTGCCTACAGCGTCGTAAGCGGTAAACAGCAATACGAAAAAGCAAACCAGGAATCTCATCGCTCAACCCTTTCTACAGGTTCACCAATTCTGGTAGTTAAAACGTAGTCAGGTTTAGAAAGGTCAACATGCTGATCCATGTTTCTAGATGGCATCAACCACCCAGTGTTCGTTTTGCCTACAAGTTCAAAACTTCCTTGTTCGGTACTCAGGTTCGCGAATATGTTTCTTTTCCCAACCGTGATCAATGCAAGAAATTTCTCATACGGATCGCTTCCTGCTGCCTCAATAGTAATGATACCGCCGGGATGTGTTTTTATTTGCCGAACGGTTGCTGTTTTGATTGCATCAAGTTGAGGGATGAAAATTGCGATTTCGCTTTGAACTTTTAACTCCCTTAGTCGAGCTGGATTGAGTCCAACTAGAACCGCATCCTCTACTTCTGATTGAACCTGATTTGATTGTTGATCGCTCAACGGCTGGAAAAGCGGAGCAATCTCGGCAAACGGGATTTCACTCTCGTTCTGCGATAGCTGATCATTCAGGTTACCAGCTGGGAGCTTTGAAACGTCGCGGGGTTTAATACTAGATGTAGGCAGTTCTTGGTTGTCAGGTGCACCAAGGTTCTTGTTTGGTTCCGATTTCAGCAAAAGATTGGCGTAGACGAAAACGCCAGAAAGAAGAACTGCAGCTAAAAAAGAATATTTGAGATCCATTGTGATAACTCTCCACGATTTCTAGATTAGCATCAATCAGGTGCTTACTCAGGGTTAACTCACAGACTGATGAGGTCGCCCCATCAATATTTGCCACAGCAAAAGTTTTTTGCTATTTGCTTATTTGAATCGTCGGGACCAGCTAAGTTCCGAGTTGGCCTGTAGAGACTTTCTATTGGCGTTCAAGGATATGTTTGTCTCTTTTTTGGGTTCGTCACTTCCCTGCTCAACTCACCTCAACACACGAAAGGGCAACGCTGTGTATACAAAGCTATTCGACCAGCTACCCAGTAAGTATTCACCAGGCTTAAGCTCCCTCCAGGTTGGCATCTTCGAGTGCTTGTTCATCCGGGTCCCAGTCCGTTTCATTGGTAAACGCCTCAACCGCAGCTTTACCGGGTGAACGATATCCAGGGTGAATCCTCGCCACTTGTAAAATCGGACCTTGCTTGATTTCACGAGTACACCTACATTGGCTTTATCTCCATTCCTCGAATGGATCAGACATACCCGTGCTGGAAAAGATGAAAGCTAGACTAGACGGTAATGATGGTTGTTTATGTCAATAGTCGAACACTGGGGACTGTCCTCACCAATTCAATTCGCTCAATTCTTGATCACGGGCCAACTTTGCACTAAATTTTCACTAACATCTGGGATTCGGGGTTCTGGCGTAAGTCGATCAGAATCGCTTTAGTTGCGCAGTTGATTGAGGTACCAATTGTTAAACGTATCAACCCTTCGCTCCTGATCGGATAAGACGCCAGGCACATAGCGGCTAGAATTAACTCCCCGCTGATTGTTCTCAGTAATCACCTTGTCTTGCTTTGTGGTCACGTCCCACATCCAGATCATCCGTTCAATATCGACGTCCTCTGCCTTGCCATCAACTAACCAAATAATCTCAACATCTGTTGATCGAGTATCGCGAGGCGTGAAGATAATGAGCGCGGCAAAGTCGTTACATGCGATCACTTGATTGAATGGACTGAAAGATAAGTGCATTCGACCATAATCACAGGCAGTTCGATTCCCCATTAAGCATGCGACAGATTTGCCATCCTCAGTCTCACTCTCGATATCCTGCCTGTGAGGTCGCTGCTGATAGAACTTCATATGGGCTGAGTATTCATCATCATCTACTGCACCCATCGGTCGCCCAAGTAGGCGAGCGTCGTGCTGCCATTTTTCAAGCACAGGTGCAAATGCATTAATCGCTTGCGCAGGTCCTGAACCCGGTCCAGCCCCCAATGCCAATAACGCATCCGGTAAATGTCGCGAGCAATATTCAGAATGTGAAGGCACACAGTGATAGCACTCAAAGAAATTCTCCACCACCAGTTTCCAGTTTGCATCAGTGGGGTAGGAAATTCGGTGCGCAATCTTTGCGTCGGCAAATCCGTGGAATACTAGGTGTGAATCAAACTCGCCAAACTCGGTACTGAACTCTGGTTCATCACCTTCGGATAGATTGAGAAATATAAATCCATGGTGCGTCCGAATGTGACACTTGTGAAGCCCATTCTCTGCCGGGTTAAAATCCAGTGGCATTGTCCGAGCAGATTTCAAACTACCATCAAGCCCATAGCTCCAGGCATGGTAAGGACAAGTCAGCTGCTGTTTCCTGCCTTCTTTTTCAAGGCAGACAAGAGACCCACGGTGTCGGCAGACATTGAAGAAAGCATTGATCTGCAAGTCCTTATCTCGAACAACAATAATGGACTCATTACCAACTTCGTAGAGAAAGTACTGACCGGGTTCAGGGATCCGACTGACATGGTCAACAAGCAGCCACTTTTTGGTAATGACTTTTTCCATATCGAGGACAAAGACATCATCATCACAATAAAATGGTCGCTGACGTACGGAAGACTGCTTTGCTTGATCAAGCAGAAGCTGCAAGTTATTCCGTTGCATGTTTGAATCGCTGCTCATCATACTTCAGCTCTCCAGCGTAGGCTTACGGGTTAATCCCTACATACCATTCTACAAGCTAGGTACAAGTCTAACTATCTTACTCCCAGCCTTGTTCTCAAGTAACAAATAAACAAGACCGTCATAGCCAATTTCGACATCTCGAATCCGTGCGAGATCTTTAAACAAGGTTTCTCTGTGCACCAACTTGTTGCCATCAAAGACCAACCTGAACAAAGAACTACCTTTTAACGAGCCTAGCAGGACATTGTCTTTCCAGCTCGCGAACTTGTCTGAATTGTAAAATGCAAAACTCGAGATCGCCGGTGATGGTGTTATATCAACTAACGTTTGTTGTATGGAGTTCTTATCGAACTCAATGTTCTTCTGCTTGTAGCGTTCAACAGCAGCGCCGGAATACTCAAGCCCCAATGAAAAGTAGGGCCAACCATAATTCTCACCGGGCAGCAGCTCATTTATTTCATCGCCACCACGGGGACCCATTTCCGCATTCCATGCAGTTTTTTGATTGTAGTTCCATTCCAACCCTTGTGGACTTCTATGACCATAGGTCCAGATAGTCTGCTGGGTAAATGGAATCTCTTCACCAGAGTTCGCCGCAGCAACAACAAACGGATTATCCGCTGGGACTGAGCCATCATCATTGACTCGATGAATTTTACCCGAAGGGTTCGAAAGATCCTGAGGCCCTAAGTTGTCCCGAATACCCACACTAAGATACACATGGCCTGAATCATCAAATGCGATCCTGCCACCAGCACCGGTATCTGCTCGACTAGTGTACCAATCAAGTGTAGCTTGCCAGATGGTTTCAACGTCCACCCACTCGCCGTCTTTGATTCGACCTCGGTCCAGTCGATTCATCGAAGTACTCATAGGATCTGTATCCACGCAATCATCAGGACACAGATCCGTGTAGTGTAGATAGATCCAACCGTTTTCTTCATAGTTCGGGTGCAACGCGACATCAAGCATCCACCCCACCCCATACATGATACCCATAATATCAATCGAGCTACCGGTTTGCGGCGTGCCTTTTATCAGCTCTGACTGGGTGCCATCGGGAGAAATGATGGTTAATCCCCGTTCTTTTTCTGTTAGCAGAAACCCGCCGTCAGGCAATGGTGCAATACTGAAAGCCATCGGATCGAGGTTGTGAGCAAATGCTTCGAGCTGGAAATTATGTTCTTCCGATTTGATGGGAGTCTCTGGAATCACGATCTCGTGGTCAAACCTGAAATCAGTGAAGCGCTGCCCCAGTCGACGCTCACCTACATAAATCGCGAGGCCTTTGATTTCGAGGTCGGTCAAACTGTTCTGAAAATTGGGACTTCCAGTGCCATCATGGCCATTAGCAATACTATGTATGAGATCGCCCACGCTATCGCCATGCTTTAAATCAGATTCAATCAGGGCTGGCGCAGTTTCGGTACCTTTTAAGTCACTACCATGGCACTCAGCACAATTACCTTTGAACATGGCGACATATAAATCGAAGTCTCCTGTCTCCCACAGATAGTAGGCAAACATGCCACCAACGACGGCTAACCCTGTGAGTGAGATTAAAACAATCTTCCATTTCGGCATATGTATTTCTCCTTACCTTACATCTTACCCTCAGTGGATACCTTTGTGATACCCATCTTGAACCTGCTCGGGTCCAGCATCTCTCTATGTCTTGAGTCTACTATTAGCAGCATCATAAACAGGCTGATCATCTAACACTTCGGCCACAAACCGCTCACCCAGCAAACTAACCTCAAACCTAGTACTAGGTTCAGCATGGGTTGCGTCGACATAGGCAAATCCAAGACTCTTTTGAACCCGATGACCAAAGCCACCAGACGTGGTCACACCAATGCAAGTATCGCCATCGAACACCGGTTCACCACCACGGATGTCGGAATCAGTGGTAACAATCTCAAAATACACGAGCTTCCAAGAAAGCATCTTCTCTTTTTGCGCAAGGGTTGCACTACGGCCAACAAAGTCCTGTTTCTCGAATCGAATAAATCGCTCCATGGCAGCCTCCAACATCGTGACCTCGTTAGTCAACTCTGCCCCCCAGCCTCTGTAGCCCTTTTCAATGCGCAAACTGTTAACCGCATAGAGCCCAAAATTCGCAATACCAAAGCCCTGACCAGCTTGCCAAAGCGTATCGTAAAGGGTTTGCATATCAGCCATCGCCGCATGTAATTCCCAACCTAACTCGCCAACATAATTTACTCGCAAGGCTCGAACAGAGACGCCCGCTATGGTGATTTCTTGACCTGTCAGCCACGGGAAATGCTCCGAGGCAAGTGGGGTTTCTGTTTGCGGTTGAAGCAGTTCTCTTGATTTTGGGCCAGCGACAACCAACACTCCTAGGTCATCAGTGACATTGGCGATATTCACCTGCTCACTACTGGTTCGACCTTGGTTGAGAAAATCCAGGTCCCGTAGTTCAGCGCCTGCCGCAGACAGGATGTAAAAGTGTTCGTCGCTCAGTCGCGTAATAGTCATCTCTGCCTGAATACGACCTGCCTCAGAGAGCACATGGGCTAACGTAACCCGGCCAACTTTTTTCGGAATTCGGTTCGCGCAAACACGATTCAAAAATCCTGCGGCATCCGACCCAGTCACGTCGTATTTGGCAAATCCCGACAGATCTAAAATACCCACTCGATCTTTCACAGCGAGACACTCATCGCGCACAACGTCGAATACGTTGTTGCGTCGGTAACTATATTCCTCTTCGCGGTCGTCCAGCGAAAACCATTTGGGTCGCTCCCAACCAAATGTTTGTGTAAACACACCTCCGCTTTTCCTTAAGGTCTCATGCAGTGAACTATGGCGACAACCTCGAGCAGCAGGTAATTCTTCGCCAGGTAATGGTGTGAAGTAAGTCATGCTGTAGTCTTGGAACCCTTTGGCCTGCATATAATTATCGTCAGCAAATCCGCCGAAACGACGAGGGTCAAAGCCCGTCATATTGATTTCTGAATCACCATGCAAAATCCATTGTGCGAGATACTTACCACAACCTGCACCCTGGGCAATGCCAAATGAAGAACCGCAGCACAACCAGAAATTCTTAAGCCCAGCCACGGGACCCAACAAAGGTGGGCCATCTGCACTATGGGGAATCGCGCCATTTACAATTCGCTTGATGCCGGCTGTTTCAAGCACTGGTATTCGCTCCAGGGCACGACCTAACCATGGCATCAGTCGCTCAAGATCATCTGGAAACAATTCACTATCGGAGTCCCAGTTTGGAAAACCGCGAGGTGCCCATGCTTGGGTCATCCCTTTTTGTTCGTAGATTCCGACCAATCCGGATTTTTGTTCCTGACGAATGTATGCAGAAGCGTAAGGATCACGGATCACTGGAATCTCCTCATCTCGCCCGGCAAATTCTGGAATCGAATCTGTCACGACATAATGATGCTCCATATTACAGATGGGTAAATCTGTTCCCACCATCTTCGCCACTTCGCGGGCAAAACACCCCGCAGCGTTGACAACGATTTCCGCATTGATCACGCCCTTCTCGGTCACAACTTGCCATTCTCCATTTGGCATCGTTTTGATATCTGTAACCCGATTGTGGCGAATGATCGATGCGCCAAAATTAGTTGCGCCACGCGCCATCGCTTGCGTTAAACCAGAAGGGTCAGCATGGCCATCATCCAAAGTCCAGGCACCAGCGAGCACGCCATCGGTGTTAATTAATGGATTGATGTTACGCATCTCATCCGGACCAACAATCTGCATTCGAAAACCGACGTTATCTGCGATTCCTTGCATATAGTTGAACCAATCAAGATCATCTTTAGTTCGTGCAATTCGGATTCCGCCGGACGCGTGCCAGCTGACATTTTGACCCGTTAGCTGCTCGAGTTTTGGATACAGGGTATTACCGTGATGATGGATTTTTGCAAGATTGTAATTACCCACCAGACTGGGACATTGCCCTGCCGCATGCCAGGTTGAACCCGAGGTTAGTTCACCCTTCTCGACTAAAATTGCATCAGTGCAACCTTCTTCGGCAAGATGGTAAAGCAAACCGACGCCCATAATGCCACCACCGACAATAACAATTCGGGCTTGGGATGGAAGCTCATTCTTCATTCCTTTGTTCCCGTTCTGAGTGGATCGACAATCAGGACTTTAATCAGAGATAAAGCCATCAGCGCCATGATTAAGGAAAACGGTAATGCAGCAACGAACATGGAGGCTCTTATTGCTTCCATGCCGCCTGCCAATAACAGCATCGAGATAACCAGCGTCAGTGCAACACCCCAAATGATGATATGAAAGCGACCTTTCTGACTCTCATCGCCACCTGAATTAATGGTATTTATGACAAGCACCGCCGAATCAGCCGTAGTCACCAGGTAAGTCAAAAGCAGCACTACAACCATCACAAACATTACCGTGAGTGGTAATCCCGACAGAATTAATTTTAGGGTCGCAAACAGTTGGGATTCCTGAGAAGTGCTAATAATCGAGCCGCCTGCAGCACCGTTCAATTCCAGTTCAATCGCCGTGCCGCCAACAAACGTAAACCAGACAAAACACAATAACGACGGCACGATGAGAGCACCAATCACATATTCACGAATCGTTCGCCCGCGAGAAATTCGCGCGAGAAACAAACCCACGAACGGTGCAAAGGCGATCCACCAGGCCCAGTAGAACACTGTCCACGACAATGACTGCCATTGATATAAAGATGCAGCGGGCTCTGTGCTATCTGGCGCCCAATAAGTGAGCACCGTTACCGGTAACGTGATGACATATTCCCAGAGTCCAAATGCCAGTGAATGCAGTGCTACAGTCGATGCGCCAAAGATAAGAAAGAAAGCCAACATGGCAAAGGACAACACCATATTCAGGTTAGACAACCACTTAATACCCTTACCCACGCCAGATATTGCCGATAGCGTCGATGCCGACATAATAATCGCTAGCGCGGCAAGCATACCGGCGGTAGACGGCGTACCCGATTCGTTAACCAGCCAAGACATGCCGCTGACTTCGAAAACCCCCGCTGCAAACTGACTAACCCCCAGACCGATAGAAACGGCGACCCCAAGAATCGTGGCAATGACCGCAGTAATATCGATAACATGGCCAAGGCCGCCTTCCAAATAACGACCAAACAAAGGTGCAAGAGATGAACGTATCGTTAAAGGTAAATCATACTTATAGCTGAAGAACGCCAATGCCATTCCACACAGACTGTAGCACCCCCAGGCGACAAACCCCCAATGAAGAAACGACCACTTAAAGGCACTAATTACATTACTTTGTGTTTTACTTTCCGTTAAGCCCCGAATCGTGTCTGGGTTGCTAACGAAGTGACTAATGGGTTCTGCAGTAGCAAACGTCAACATGCCAATACCGATGCCTGCACCGAACATCATCGATACCCATGAAAATCTGGAAAACTCTGGTAATTCTTGTTCTTTACCTAATCTGACAGAACCTGTTTTTGGGTAAATTGCTAGTATTAGACAAACAAACAAATAAAACGCCGAGACATAGATATACCAAGGACCAAAGCTCGCAAATGACCAGTTCTTGATATCGCCTAAAACAACCGCTGCCTGTTCCGAGAAAAAAGCTGCCCAAATGACCAATGCAGAAACAACTAGCTTTGAGCCAATGGTCACGATCTTGTTGAAACCGTCATAGAAACCGCCTTCAGATTTGACAATTTCTAACTCGACCATCGACATATTTATCTCACCTTAAGTGTTTTTAGAAGCTGAATTATAGAAGCCAAGCAGTCGACATCATAGATAGTGTCTTCGAAGCGTATCCGCTAACCAAACTGCTGCGTTGCGAACAATTCACATGCGCACTTCAATGCCGACAGGCTATGTACAAAATAGCAAAAGATACCAAAAAGAACAAAGCCAATCAGCGAATATCAGGTGGTATTCTCTCTTTGTTCTCCGCTAATATCTACTCGGCGTATAACTTAAGTGCATCTAAATTGAGGGTGGGTAGTGACAAATAATGACAAAGGATTGGGAATGGACCGACAGATTACCCGTCGAGACTTTCTCAACGGTGCCGCTGTGATCTCGGCGAGTTCATTAATACCGAGTAAAGCAAATGCAAAACTACTAAACTTAGCGGAATACCCTCCCCTTCGAACCGGGCTTCGCGGCAGCCATCCCGGCTCTATCGAGGTGGCACATCAATTGGGACTATACGGTCGCACCAACTGGAATCCCATTCGACAAGCTGAAACCGATGAATATGATCTTGTGGTGGTTGGCGCAGGTATTAGCGGGCTATCTGCAGCACATTTCTATCGTAAGGCGCATCCTGGTGCACGAATCTTAATCCTCGACAATCACGATGATTTTGGCGGCCACGCGAAACGTAATGAATTTGAGTTAGACAATCGCATGTTTCTTGGTCATGGCGGTAGCCAGACACTCCAGGAACCTTCTGAATTTAGTGCCGTATGTCACGAACTGCTCAAAGACCTCAGGGTCGATTTGGGGGAACTGAAGGGTTTTTTTGACCAAAGCTTTTATCACCGACACGATTTAACAGACAGTACCTATTTTGACCGTAAAACCTATGGTGTCGATCGAATCGTGCGCTATCCTCTCGCAGCCTATTCAAACTTCCTGCCGCTTCAGCCTATTCCGCTGAGCCCGAAAGAAGCTGTTGCACAGATGCCACTAACAGATAGTGCGAAGCATGAGCTTCAACGGCTTCTTGAGTTTAATACGGATCAAATCAAGGATGTTCCCGCTGATAAGCAACTAGCCTACCTCTACACTTTGAGCTATCGAGAATTGCTGAACAAACATCTTGATGTTAATGACCCAGAATTGATGAATATGTTTCAGGGTCTGACCAAAGACATGAGTGTCAGCATTGAAAAAGCTTCAGCGATGGGAAGCGCAGGCTACCTTGGCTTGCCAGGGCTCAACGGAACCTCACTGAATGGCTACAAAGCACTAAGCGAACCATACCTTCATCACTTTCCTGACGGCAATGCCACTGTCGCACGTTTGTTAGTTCGCAACATGATTCCCGATGTTTGCGAAGAAAAAGGGATGCAAGACATTGTGAGTGCTAGGTTCGATTACAGCAAATTGGATACAGCTGGTGCCATCGTTCGGTTGCGGCTCAACAGCACTGCCGTTCACGTAGTGCATGACGGTCCTGTGAACTCTGCTAAACGGGTCGAGGTTGTCTATGTACAAGGCGGCAAGTCTTTTCGAATCCGCAGTAAATCATGCATCCTTGCAGGATATAACTCGATGATTCGACATATTTGCCCTGAACTCCCTAAACCTCAAAAAGAAGCATTGTCATTGTCTGCAAAAACACCCATTTTTTACACCAATGTGCTACTACGAAATTGGCATGCATGGAAAAACCTCGGTATTGGATGCAGCTCCGCTCCGGGGGGTTACTATAGTGTGGCTTATCTTGATTACCCTGTGAACATCGGCAGTTACCAACATGCTAAAAGTCCAGATGAACCTATCGTCGTCCATATGGAACGATTTCCTAAAGGGGATAATCCCAACGCTTCTGCAGCTGATCAACTACGCGCGGGCCGTCATGAAATGTTCTCAAGCTCTTACAACAGCATAGAACGTGAAACTCGCGCACAATTGGCCGGGATGCTCTCACCAGGTGGATTCGATCCAGCTAAAGACATTGCCGCGATCACGGTCAATCGCTGGGGTCATGGCTACGCGCGACGTGCACAAGAAGGTGAGTATAGCGACGACAACTGGCCTCATATTGTTGGACGTAAATCTCTAGGTCGCATCTCAATCGCGAATTCAGATGCTGGTGCTAGCGCGTCCATAGATGCTGCCATCGACCAAGCCTATCGTGCGGTTGGTGAGTTGAGCTAGCCGTAGAAGATCAAGTGTATGAACTTCTGTGTATAGTGGGATTCTTACTTTGTCCAGGCGAATAAAGTTGATTAGATTTCTCACCCTGATCATCATCGCTGCCACTTTCTCGACCCCAGCACTGGCAAAGATTTCTTATACCGACTGGTACTCGGTCTCGGGCCCATATCTGGGCCAACATCCGCCTGGCATGGTGGCGGAGGTCTTTGCTCCTGGTTTAATTTCCACAGCACAAAGTGAAATCAATTCTGTTTTTACGCCTGACGGAAATGAGTTCTACTTCACTGGTTGGAGTAAAGAAGTGGGTACAAAAATCATGGTCACTCGCCAGACTAAAGGCCGTTGGTCAAAACCGGAAGTGGCCTCATTTTCCGAACAATATAGCAATGTCGACCCTGCGCTCAGTCAAAATGGCCAACGAATATATTTTGGCACACGGCGCCCCCGCCCAGGCAAACAGAAAATCAGAGAGAAAGGGTTTGATGTGTGGTATGCGACCGTAGTGGTTCCGATTGGGGGAAGGCTACTTATCTTCGTGGTGAGGTGAATTCAGGTCGAAGCCAACTCCATGCTACTGCTACCCAAAAGAACACCCTGTATTTCCAACGCTCCAGTCTTATCGACGGCATCTATCAGACGCCAGAGAACCTTGGCCCGGTAATCAATTCCGAAAACTATGAAGGGGACGTCTTTGTCGCAAAGGATGAAAGTTATCTGATAGTCTCCATTTACGGACGAGAAGACGACATGGGTGGAGGTGATCTATACATCAGTTTCCGAAATGACAATGATGTCCGGTCACCGCTTAAGAACATGGGCACAATCAATTCGGACCAACGGGATTTTTGTCCTATGCTATCTCCCGACGGAAAGTACTTTTTCTTTTCGAGTAAACGTACTGGTGCAAATGATATTTATTGGGTGGACGCAAAGGTCATCAATCTACTTCGGGGAGATTAGTTAAAATGGGCGAGTCATATGAACATTCCAACTGATTCCCAAGCACGACTAAGCGAAGACGGTTTCATGATCCTCTCCGCGGCTTGCGACCATGGATTGTTAAGTCAGATCTCGAAGGTGTGTTTACAACAATCAAAAGAAGTCCGGACTGCATTAGCTAGTCGAGATATTGGCATCGGTAGCGCTGTGGGCTTTGACGAAATTGTGCAACGTTCACCAGGACGTTGGGACGTTCCCATCACACCAGAAAAATTCGGCTTAGACGCTAAAAAGCTACCTTGGTGGCCTTTGATGGCAACAATGCTCGGCGAAGATGCTGAACACGCTTTTTCTGGCGTTGTTTCTTCAGTACCCGGTAGTTGTGCGCAACATTGGCATATAGATTCACCCCACGAATCTAAGGAACATGCCCCAATGCATGCGATTAACGTCTTGGTGGCGATTGAAAACATCCCTATGGAGATGGGTCCTACGGAATTCGCGAGCGGTAGCCACCGTCTAACCAATCATCTGAGCAACGCTTCGTTGATACCGGAGGAGCTGATCTACCAACACCAGTACACAACACCAGAGCGGCTGGTGAAAGGTACTCAGATTCCATTACCAAAGATTGCGGTTAACGAATTGAGTGCCGGTGATTGCTTGGTATTTGATGATAGAATTCTGCATCGAGGTGGCGCGAATCAGTCCAACGAGATTCGTCATGTAGTATACTTTTCGTATTGCAAGAAAGCGTATGTTGGCACTACACATTTTGAAGCCCAGCGATCGTTGTTTGATGTGAGTGCTGGATAAAGAAATCGGCGTCGAGTTGCAGCTTGAGTGTCTTATTCCAATCACCATCCAAGACAATGTCGCGACAGTGTTGAGGAATGTACTCATTAGGATGGACAAGTTGTCGGGTTTGCTCACTTAGGCCATCAAATATCGAAACAAGTATGAACAAATCCAAAAAGGCAATCACTATCAGCGCCGCGACTCTGATAGGTTCTTTATCGAGTTTGAGTAAATTGGTACTGAGTTTACCAGCGAGTTTTCGAGATTGATTAAACACAGTGATATCCAATAATTTTTGCTACGATTTTCGAAGACATGACTAGCCTCTTATTACTTTAGAACGGTCGATGACGGTAATGATCAGCAGTTTGTATTGCAAGAAATACTAAAACACATTTGAAACCAACCCAAATCCGACAATGGCTAACACGGCGCCAATGACCAGGTAGAAAAACGAAGTTTCCTCTCGCGTTTCAAGCACAGAATCTCTGGGTTTTTTTGGATTGTAGTGTACTTCAACAATTTCCCCGACAGGGTATTCCCGACAATAATCCTCCGCCTTACCCCGTAGTGATATTTGCAATTGACCACCGACACATATTTTGTTGTTGGTCAGTTCTCTGCTACCCACTTTATACCGATAGCGAATGTTCGCCCGATAAGTTTTGTTAGGTCTATCGTAAGTTCCAGAGGATTCATGGGAGATTGAAGAACTGATCACCTCCCCTTCGGTAGATGGCCATGACAAGCTAGACTCAACTCGCTTTGACAACTGCCATTTCCTGAATAGCGTCCAGGCAGAACAGCACCACATCGCATAGCCAATTAGGGTTGCCATATTTACTTCACAGAGACTTAGCGAATCCAGACAGCGAGCGAATCGTCTCCTGGAAAATCTCAGGCGTGACATCGGGATAACCCTGGTCTCCTGCATGCGGTGTGCCGTGAACCGTTCGCGCAACAGCCGATACGTTTGCAGCTAAAAGCTTCCGATAAAATGCCAAGCCTTCATCCCGAAGCGGATCTAGTTCGTTAACAGAAATAATATGGGGCGGTAACCCTTCTAGGTCGGCAACGCTAGCTTGATATGGCCAGGCCAATGGATTATTTGCATTCGCGCCTTCTGGATCATAAACCTTCACCAATGGCACCATCATGTTGGTGTTCAACATGTAGCCATTATTTTCTTCTAAAGACAGCAGTTCTGCAGGCGGCTCACCATAGTTTCCACAAATGTATGGGCACATGGCATAGACCCCATTAATGTAACGTGACCAGCCCTCTTGCTTTGCTTTCAATGTCGTCGCTATGGATAAATTCCCACCACCAGATTCCCCTGAGATTACAATGGACGATACGCCGAGTTTGCTCTTGTTCTCAAAGACCCATTGCGTGGCACTGGCACAATCATTCAGACCTGCTGGAAATGGATGATTGCCTAAACTGCCTCCGCCATTACGGAATTCTACGCCCACTACAATCAATCCAGTTTCCGCCAAACTCTTCCGCCAACGAATAAACCCGGGGTCAGCCGCCGTCATCAACACCATACCGCCGCCATGAGTATGCACAATACAAGGCAGATTTCCCGTCGTGTCTTTGGGCCGGTCGATAAAAAGGGTGATGTCGTTACCATCCACGCCCTTTATCACTTCCGTAGTACTGGACACATTGTCAAAAGCTGGCATCGCTTCCATCATTAACGGGTGAGCCAATGCAGCACCGTCTTCAAACGCCATACAGTAATCAAGACACGCCTGATAGCTGCCATCAGGACCTGGCGACTCAATGCCAGGTGCAAAGCCGCCGACTGCTTCAATGGCTTGTACGATTCTTGGGTCGGCGCGATGATCGTTCTGAAGGTTCGCGTCTGGGTTGCCTAAACGACCGGGAAGATTGGGATTATTTGTGCTCATTTATTTCTCGCTCTCATATTGCGTTTGGTAGAGCATAACCCTGTTTTGGCGTTGGTATATAGCGCTTTTGGTAGGAATAAACCATGCAACCAAACTCCCCAACCTCGCGTCATAGATACAAGCAGTCGAAAGGAAGATGTCTTTGAATAAGCTTGTATTTCCGATTTCAGGTGTGTTGTTGGCAATCTTCATCACCACCACCATGGATGCTACCGGTTACGCCGTATTTAGCGCCCTACCTCTGATACCGTTAGCCGGACTGGGATGGTATCTCGAAAAACACTCGAGACAATCCATTGGTCTTATCTGGGGCCCTACGTACGGTTACTTTATCGCCATATTGTATCCAGCACTGGTACTAGGCAGCATTACACTCATTACACTTGCCCTAGGTGCAACCGATACAACTGACACCGACTGGGAGAAAACAACCATCAACATCGCGCTGATGAGCAGCACCGGTATCATCATGGTGTTGATTACCGAAGAAGGTTTCTTCCGCGGATGGCTTTGGGCTTCACTTGGAAAAGCGGGGCTTTCAGAAAGATGGGTACTGGTGGTTTCGTCGTTGCTGTTTACGATTTGGCACCTGTCAGCCGTATCCCTCGATACCGGCTTCGATCTTCCACTGCAAGAAATACCGATTTATCTGGTTAACGCGACGCTGTTAGGTCTGATATTCGGAATGACGAGAATGCTCTCGGGCTCTGTCGTCGTCGCAGCTGTCTGTCATGCGATCTGGAACGGGTTCGATTATCCCTTGTTCGGTTTTGGCAAAAAAATCGGCTCGTTGGGTATTGATCAAATCCAGATCTATGGCCCCGAAGTGGGTTTGTTGGGCATTGTCTTCAATGGTTTCTTTGCAGCGGCCTTATGGTATTGGATGGTACAACGGTCTCACTAGTTCATATCCAGATTTCAATTTTGTATATCGGCAGAATCAAAGGTATGCTCTTTGCGAATGAGACATGAGCCTTATGAGGAAGCTGCTTGAAAATCCGAAACGCTATCACATCAGACAAATCACGTTGTTTGCACTTACTGGATCTTTTGAACAACAGCGCCAGTGAAGCAGCAGAACAAATATTCGATGCCCTTCTAGATACCTCACGCGGCCAAATTATTGTTGCGGAGCACGAGAACAAAATTATTGGCATGGCCAGCGTCTCTTACAATCTTGCCATGCGATATGGTGGTGAATATTGTCAGCTAGAGGAATTGATTGTCGACCCTGAAGCGCGCGGATTGAATGCGGGCGGCTCATTGGTTGCGGCCACAATAGACAATGCAAGCACCAGAGGTTGTGCTGAATATGGTTTGTACCTGATTGAATCCACAGAGCACAATCAACCCTTTTATGAGAAATATGGATTACTCAAAGTCGGGTCTGAAATGCGGTTGGCAATCTTATGACTCAACACACCGATTGGAGATCAAGAGCAAGCACGCAGTTTACGACACAGAAAGCATCGGCAATTGGCTCCCAAGGCATGATTGTCACCAACAATCCATTAGGGTCTGCAGCTGGCGCTGAAATGTTTGCATTTGGCGGTAATGCCATTGGCGCCGCCATTGCATCCTTGTTCGCACTCACCGTTGTAGAACCGATGATGGTTGGTGTGTTTGGTGCCGGGATATCCACCATCCGAAAATCAGACGGCAGTCACGCAACCATAAACAACTATTCCGTTGCACCCAGCGCTGCTACACCGGACATGTACAAGACTGTTTCGGATCGCTGGCCGGATTATCAAACCGTAGAAGATCGTGAGAACGATATTGGCCCGCTGGCGGTAGGCGTACCCGGCAGTCTAAAAGGTTGGTGCGAAACCTTGTCGCAATTTGGTACCTTGTCATTGGCCGATGTCATGCAACCGGCAATTCGCTATGCAGAGCGAGGATACCCGGCGACAGGCTATTTATGTGAAATCATCAGTCGATGTAAACACGACATTGCAAAGTTTCCAGAAACCGCCAAAACCTACTTGCCTGAGGGGCGACCACTCAAGCCCGGTGAGATTGTGGTTCGATCCGAGTATGCAGACACGCTTAAGCTAATCGCACAGGAAGGTCCCGCTGTTCTTTACGATGGTGAACTCGGTGCACATAGTGTCGATTACCTATCGAAGACCGGTGGAATTGTTAGTAAGCAAGATTGGTGGCACACGAATATTCCCCAGCGCATTTCAAGCCATGGTCAATATGATCGACCATGGCATGACAGCCCAAGAGGCCGTTGAAGCGCCAAGAATCTGGACGCAAGGTCAGACATAAGAGATGGAGGTTGGGTACAGCGACACCATTCGAAATGATCTAACTAAAAGAGGTCATAACATCACCGAATTAAAAGCGATTGGCGGCGGCATGGGGCTTATCGAATTTAGTGAAGCAGGAATGACCGGCGCATCTTGCTGGCGAGCCGACGGCACCCCCATCGGCGTCGCTGGCGGCACGACGTTCTTGGACAACCCATTGGCGACCAGAAACTCCATGAAATGTTAGCGGCTTAGCATCAGGCAATTCATATTTATGGATCGCCTGGCGGGACGATAAGGTTAACTCGAGACCACCGGGGAGTTCAGTCTTGACCAAATGAAGCGAGATGACAGGAATCTCATGATTGATCGCCAGTAATACTTCATTTCGGCAGTGTTGTGATTTCACTGACTCAGGCGTCACCATGAACAAGAATAGATCCGCGTTCTCGATCGCATTTGCTAACTCGTCAGTCCATTCCGTTCCCGCTTCTATTCCCTCATCCCACCAAACACTAAAGCCGTTTTCAGTCAGCCAATTCAGTTCTGGATAGACAATAGAAGACTCTTTGTGAGAATAACTCACAAGTACATACGGCTGATCGCCCTTATAAGCTGAGATTGGTCGATCCATTATTGATTCTTGTTTACCAATCGAAGAGATTGCTTGTAGCTTACTCAAATTGACTGAATGCTAGCTAGCACTTTTATTTGCCCACTATCTGAGACCCGGCAAAGCTGCATAATGTTGCGTTGCTACTGATTTAACACCTCAAACAAAGCGGATACATTCAAGAAAAATCGTTCCTTGCGAGAAAACCTAGAGGTAAACCATTGTTTTATATACAATATATTCCAAATCAGTGAGTACTGAACTGTTACTTCCACTTCGGTAGTTCCTACCTTCGCTATAAGTTTTACTAATACCCGAACCCAGAAAATACAGTTACCGCCTGGATGTAACCCAAGTTATCTAACAGATTTGATTCCGCATCGTATCTGCTGATTTTATTCTGCTACTACTGCATTTGTTTGAACGATTCTTGAACGTCTCTCGGTCATAGTATGTAACAGGAGCCATTCCGGCTCAAAAACTCGATGGCAAATTTATCTGAAACGATATGGGGTTGATATGAACATTTCACACAACCCAGACAACGACGAATTCTCGCTAACACCAGAACCGGCCATTATTTTTGCACGCGAAGGCGATCCTGCCTGTATGCAAGGCTTTTTCCAGTCCGTCATCTCTCAGTTCGAGAGCCACGAAAAAGCAGCGACAACATTCCGCTCTGGTGAAGGACGTCCTTGGAGCGACCAAACTGCCTGTTGCTTCTGTGGCACTGACCGTTTTTTCAGGCCGGGGTATGAAGCCAATCTACTGGCAAATTGGATACCAGCGCTTGATGGCGTTGAATCGAAACTTGAAAAAGGTGCAAAGGTTGCTGATATAGGATGCGGGCACGGCTCATCTACCGTGTTAATGGGACAGGCATTCCCAAATTCAAAATTTTTTGGTTTTGATTTTCACGAACCTTCAATTCTGGAAGCACGACAAAAGGCGGCTAATGCCGGTTTAACCAATGTCGAATTCCATGTCACGACAGCAAAAGATTACCCCGGCGATACCTATGATTTAGCCTGTATCTTTGACGCACTCCATGACATGGGTGATCCAATTGGCGCCGCTGCCCATATTCGCGATTCACTAAAACCTGATGGTACATTTATGCTGGTTGAGCCACTGGCTGGCGATACGGTGAATGAAAATCTGCACCCTCTTGGTGCCATTTACTATGCCTATTCGACAATGGTATGCACACCGGCTTCCCTTGCACAAGAAGTCGGTCTGGGCATCGGTACACAAGCCGGTCCTAAGCGTTTGACTGAAGTGCTTACGCAAGGTGGATTCTCAAACATAAAGCAAGCGACAGAAACAGCAACCAATATGGTGCTCGAGGCAAGAATTTAATAACGTGTAACACCACATCGCTAGCCAAAACCCTGTCTGTCACAAAAGGATCCAGCAGAAGGTATCGCCCCAATTTTACGCGCTGACACTTGGGTCAAATAATCCCAGACTGCCATGCATTGTGTAACCAGCAAGCGCTTTGAGCTCCGGAGGCAGGTCGTTAGCAATCTTGGGAGGCAAATCAAGTATCTGATTCTCCTCCTGGCGTAACCAGCCAAGAGAATATGAGAGAATAATGCCGTAACGCCACTCATCGGAAACGTTGGCACCGGCTGCGTGGAAAGTGCCTCCCAACCAGATCATGACTGACCCCTTCGACATTTCGGCAACCTTCACCTCATCAGGCGTGGCTTTTCGATCCGCTTCCCATTTGTGGCTGCCCGGTACCAACAAGGTTGCACCATTTTCCTTTTTGAAGTCAGACATGGCCCACATACTGGAAATCACCAGATTAGGTCGCGGCACAGGAAAAAAATCAAATGGGTCTTCTTCTCTGTGTAGAACCTGCTCACGAGCGCCCGGCCCGATTTCCAATGCAGCGGATACATGGAGCCGATAATTTGGCCCTTACTGGAGTATGTTCGGCAAACTAGTTCGCAGCAGCACTCATACTTTTGTCTCGGATGGCGCGAAACTCTGTGCCTTCGTTCCAGTTAGGCCAGACATCCCCATTCGCGACTTCCTCCCCAACCATATAATACAGTCGCACGTCCAACTCACCGCCAGATAAATCCCAATTGGGGTTATATTCATCTGTGGGTTTGTGATAACGATCGGCTACATACTCGTCTCTTCGAGCCTGTCCGTATTCAGCACCAAATTCCACATGATCAATACCGCCGCCAGGATAAATCATCGGAACGCCTAACTTTGCCAAATTGAAGTGATCTGAGCGGTAGTAGTAACCCTTCTCCACATCCTGGTCGGGCGAAGTGATTCTACCTTGGGTAGCTGCAGCGCGATTCAAATTTTTATCTAGCTCCGATAATCCAAAACCTCTCACACCAATATCTCTGGTTGGACCCATCACGTTCAAGCCATCCATATTCAACCCACCGATGGTTTTACTGACCGGAAACACAGGATTCTCACCATAATGTTGAGAACCTAATAGGCCTTGCTCTTCTGCGGTTACTGCGACGAACAAGATACTTCTTTTCGGTTTTACAGAAAGAGAAGCAAATGCTTCAGCCAACTCCAACAGTGCAGCTGTACCGGAAGCATTGTCCAAGGCGCCATTGTAAATATTGTCGCCATCAAATTCCTCACCAATGCCAAAATGGTCCCAATGTGCCATGTAGAGGAATGCTTCGTCATCCTTCTCAGACCCTGGGACGACACCCACGACATTCTTCGACAAGGAATGATTGATGGTGTTGCTGAATGAAACAGATGCCTGGATTCCCATAGGCACCGGTTTAAACCCTTGTTTTGAGGAAGCAACACTAAGCGCTGCGTAATCCAGACCTGCTTTTCTAAATATGACCTTAGCGGAATTCTCGGTTATCCAACCTTCCGCCTTCACACGGGACATATTCCCATCAGGCGATTCGAGATGAAAGGCTTGACCTGTCCATCCTCCACGGACCACAGACCATGGATACCCTGCCGCTCCAGTTTCATGAATAACTAAGGCACCATCGGCACCCTGTCGCATCGCTTCCTCATACTTATATGTCCAACGACCGTAATAAGTCATGGCATAGCCGGTAAACAGACTTTCATCCCGAGTGGCATAGCCTGGATCATTGACAAGAATCACTGCCGTCTTGCCTTTCATATCAACGTCCGCGTAATCGTTCCATTCATACTCAGGCGCAACGATGCCATAACCCACGAACACCAGTTCACTGTTTGTGATTTCAATGCTCTCAACTACCCTTCGAGTGGTTGCGACATAGTCATCGGCATAACCCAGTTCTATCGAGTCACCAGAACCGCCATTAACACTCAATGACTGTTCGGTACTAGCGGTGATATCCACCAGGGGTACATCTTGAAACCATGAGCCGTTGCTGCCCGGCTGAACACCATAGCGCTTCATTTCATCCCGCAAATAATTCACTGTAATTTCTTCGCCTTTAGATGAAGGCGCTCGGCCCTGAAACTCATCAGAAGCCAGGGAAGAAATTTTATCGTGTAAATCAACTGCAGTGATGGAAAGCATGCCCACAGGACTGGATTTTGGGTCAGGTTTGTTCGAACTCTTTTCACAGCCCACTACTGCGACCATCAAACAGATAAAGGCAGTCGTTGTTTTATTCATATTGTTCCCAGCCGAATACGGTTTGCTCCAAGTAAGTAATCACCAGTCGATGCTCTCCAGTTTTCCCCTGCAGGAATGCCTTCGTCATACCAGAGGTGAGCTCCTTGTTCACTGAGCCAGTGTATCTCCGGATACACAATCTTCTTATCTTCGTGTGCATAAATTACGAAGGTAAATGGTTCATCACCAGTATAGGCTACGAATGGCTGATCCATTTATTCTTATCCTTATCAAGATAGATCAAGATTGCTCGCAATTCAGTCCTTAATCAAGGCTAACAAAAATCTGCGAAGACGCTCGTTAATGTCCGGTTCTGGCCGACTGGAGGCTTTCCAGCTATCAATTTTACAGCCGTTTGTTTGCCCGCCATACCAAGGATAGCTGACCTTGGTTAGATATTAGCCACCTGGTCGGAACGTACTCGTTGCAGTTACTGGATCGTTAGAACAGCATCACGACTGCCGACAAGCCAGATTGCCAACCTGGTTTTCACTTGATTCGGCGAGAGACGGGAATTACTTGCTCCTGATTTGATTCCATGCCAACAACTTCATTGTTCTCGATAATAAAACGAACTGAAATTCCTTTTTTATCAACTGCAAATTCGTTTGGACCCAATGTCACCATTTTATCTACGAACAAGACAGTACCATTTGCGTCAGTCCCACCTATCTCTAGATCGTTACCTTGCAGCTTTACTTGCAACGTTTTTAACGCAGAGTTTTCAAACTCATAGAGTCCGACGTAAGTATTCAGCACCTCAATCGGCACGTCGACCCGCGACGATTCCAGTTCCGCTATCTCACCCTCTGCTCGAAATAACCCTCCGCCTGTGATGACAGCAGTTTTTCCTTCAAATTCTTCCATGTAGATATCCTCCACCGGAAATTTGCGTGGCATGCAGGATACTCTGAGGGTTAGCTGAGATTCAAGTGGTGACAACAAGATGCCATTTTCAACATCTAATCGCTCTTCATCGGCTGCTTCACGCCAAGGGACAATGTAACTTGCGACAGTATTTCTGTTGGTCCACATTTTCTAACCGCACAAACATTGCGGAACTTTTCCAACGGTTTCTGACGATAGTAACCCTGGCCGACCCGAGCAGTCACTAAACCTTGTCGCTCAGTCATGTTGGGTTTCCGAATTTCTTTTCTATCTGTTGCCTGCCTCCTAGCCTGGGCCGCGGTACCTGGCGAAACAACTTCCAAGCAGAATCGTATACCCGTGCGGGATTTACTGTCACGATCAGGTGTCAGGAAAGAATCATAGCTGAACAGTGATAACGTTGCGATAATATTGTTTGAACTGTATAGTGATATCGCTCAGCCAACCACTGTATACTAATTGACCAGAAAGAGTAGCAATCAATTTATAAGGCGAAAATGTACAAGCCGAGTACTCATCCAATTCACCGCCGATACCAGGCTGAGGATCTCGTAAGATTACGCCGTTCCAGTGAAAGTCGCCGCTATGTGGGCTCTCAACGTAGAGGGAAAATCGATCCCAATCCACATCAGATCGATGCCGTTATGTTTGCGCTCCGTCGTATTTCCGACGGTGGATGTATCCTGGCAGATGAGGTGGGTCTGGGTAAGACCATCGAGACCGGATTAGTTATTGCCCAACTTATTGCAGAGGGTATGCAGCGAATACTGATCATTCTCCCCAGATCACTGATTGGTCAATGGCAGAATGAGCTTTAGAAGATAAGGGAAATAAACCACATTTTCTGAAGAACGGTCAAGTATGGTAATTGCTGATGTTCAGTCAGATTTACGACCCCCTGACGTG